>JADMIO011605997.1_pt1 | contig 48840 bp, 43 predicted proteins | sample 8958161 | NCBI WGS metagenome assembly JADMIO01 (sample SAMN16585339, study PRJNA669376) | soil metagenome | isolation source: Crop rotation soil | place: USA: Cullars Rotation, Alabama | collected 2011
GCTGACCGCATGATTCGCGAAGGCATTGTGCCGCCGATGATTGTCGTCGGCATCGACAACACCGGCACGGAGCGGCTCCGCGAATACAGCCCCTATCGGATGATGCGCCCGCGATTGTGGCGACCTATGGGCAAGCGCTTCCCCGATTTCCTGACCGAAGAAGTCATGCCTTTCATCGAGCAACGATATCGCATCGCGCCGGAAGCCAAGAACACCGGGGTAGGCGGATCCAGCATGGGAGGCGCGATCGCACTCTACACCGCAATCAAACGGCCCGGGGTCTTTGGTCGTGTGCTGATCGAAAGCCCGTCACTATTCATCGGCAATCAAAAACTGCTGCGCCTGAGCCAACGCGCGAAACGTTGGCCGGAACGGATGTACCTCGCCGTGGGTACGCGCGAATCGGGGGACGAAGGCGTGGACCGCCGCGCCGTGGAAAACGTAAGGGTCGTCGAAAACGTCCTTCGCACTGCCGGCTTGGGTCCGAACCGGTTGAGGGTCAACATTGTCGAGGGCGCACGCCACTCCGAAGGTGAGTGGGCGAAACGGTTCCCGGATGCGCTAGCCTTCCTCTTCGGTAATCCCACGTAGCGGAAGCGGCGTGAGCTGTCAGCGTGTGAAGAGATCAGGCGGAGCCTGCACCATGGCTGTTGCCCGGGAGCATATCCAGAACAAAACCGCCAAGATCACGACCGAGATCTGGACGTGCGTCCATTGCGCTGTCCAACCCAGTAGCGGCGCCGTGTAGGCCGCAAACATTGCCCACGACAGTGCCGCCGCTCCCCTGCCGATACTCGCCGCATGATTTGCGAGCAGGAGAAGTACCGGTGCCAGGAGCACTAAATCGTAAATACCAAGATGCGGCGCGGTGAGCAGTGTAGTCAGCATCAGGATCGCGAAGCGCAGATCGAACTCCTTCACTCTCCTCCATACGATTGCAGCCGACACGATCACCGCAATCGCGAAGACCACGTAAAGACTGGTTGCGACTGGGTTCCACGGCAGTAGCATTCCGAAGAACGCCCGCGACGAATGCGCCGCCCAAGGGCGGGGCTCGATTAGCGGCAGCATTCGTGAAGCGGACAGCAACTGGTTCACGTAATTTCCCATGATTCTCGGCCCAACCAGTTCCCAGGCCATGGCCAGTTGCAAGGCGGCGCTGAGGATCGCACTGAGCAGCACTCTTCCGCAGCTGCACACGACCAGCAACGCCAACACCGGCACGAGCAGTTGCGGCTTATATACCAGCGATCCCAATGCAGCGCCGGCCAGAACCAATCTCCCGTCCCGCCACGCCGCCCAGGCGAGCACAAACAAAATCAACGCCACTCCGGACGTTTGGCCCCACGCAATCAGCGAAAAGAATCCGGGCAATGATACAGCTATCAAGGCGACCGTTCGTCCAGAGGATCGCAGGGCCGGACAGCGCGTCCACACGATCCAGCAAGACAAGGCATATAGGCACGCATTGACCAGGTCCCAAACGAAGAGTGCCCAGCCGAACCTTAACTGGGCCAACGGCGCGAACAGCAGGGAGACCTGGGGCCCATACAGCGGCACATAAACCAGAGGTTCCCCCGGCGCAAGCCCATTGATCAGCTTGCTTTGCGCCGTCATATCGTAAAGCAAGTCAAACCGCCCGAACCGTGCCAGATTTCCGAGCACATAGAAATGTAGAAAATCGCCACCCTTCGGTTGCCCTATCCGATCACGCAGCCCAGGCCCGGACACATTCCAGGCGTACGCGCCCCACAAGCACACTCCCAGCAGAAGAGCCTGCGCACTCAGCCGCCTTGACGTTAACCACTTGTGACTGTTTAGCTTCGAATCCGTCAAACAGAAATGATAGTCGTCGCTCCCCGCTACACGGCACTATGCAGCGTAGTAGGATTAAGAGTTTCCTTCTCCGGAGAGACCATCTCATGTTGAAACGCTTCGCCGTTCTAGTCGCATCCATGGCCGTCGTGTGCGCCGGCTTGTCCGTGGCCCAGCAATACGATCCCGCAAAATTCGAAGGCATGAAGTATCGCCTGATTGGCCCCTTCCGCGGCGGACGCGTGATCGCGGTGACCGGCATTCCGGGCAATCCATACACATTCTTCTTTGGAGGAGTCGCGGGCGGTGTTTGGAAGACCGTGGACGCAGGCTCTAGTTGGGCCCCCATCTCCGACAAAGCCCCGTTCGCTTCTGTCGGCGCGATGGCAGTTGCCGAATCGAACCCAAGCGTAATCTACGTCGGCACCGGCGAGTCGTGCATTCGCGGCAACATCAGTTACGGCAACGGCGTGTTCAAGACGACCGATGGCGGCAAGACGTGGATTTATCTTGGCCTAAAGGAAACTCAGCACATCGCCCGCGTGCTGGTGAACCCGCACGATCCTAGTGTCGTCTTCGTGGCAGCTTTAGGCCATGCCTACGGACCCAATCAGGACCGCGGCGTTTACAAGAGCACCGACGGAGGCCGGACGTGGCAACGTGTTCTCTTCAAGGATGACCATACCGGCGCCATTGATCTTGCATTCGATCCCCACAATCCCAACGTTCTCTTCGCGGCAATGTATCAAGTGCAACGCACGCCGTGGAGCCTGGACAGCGGCGGCCCCGGCAGTGGGTTGTGGCGCTCGGTGGACGGCGGCAACACCTGGAAACCCCTACAAGGCCATGGCCTGCCCACAGACACCATGGGACGCATTGGTGTTTCCGTTTCCGGTGCCGACTCGAACCGCGTCTATGCTCTTGTCGAAGCCAAAGACGGAGGCCTTTTCCGTTCCGACGACGGCGGGGATAGCTGGACCAAAATTAACGACGATCAACGGATCACTCAACGCGCCTGGTATTTCACTCACATCTTCGCCGACCCGAAAAATATCGACACCGTGTACATGCTCAACACCGGCCTGTTTCGCTCGACGGATGGCGGCAAGAGCATCAACTTGCTGCCTGCGCCTCACGGCGACCATCACGGGCTCTGGATCGATCCGACTAATCCCGACCGTATGATCAACGGCAACGATGGCGGCGCGACGATTTCTGTGGACGGCGGCCGCAGTTGGAGCTCGCAATATACCCAGCCGACCGCGCAGTTTTACCATGTCGCTGCCGACAATCGTTTTCTTTACTACCTCTACGGCGCACAGCAGGACAACACAACCGTCGCCATTGCCAGCCGCACCGATCACGGTTATATAGGCCGCCAGGATTGGTATGACGTGGGCGGCGGCGAGAGCGGCTACATCATTCCCGACCCGCGAAACGCCAACATCGTCTATGCCGGATCGAACGGCGGATGGATGACGCGCCTCGACCGGAATTCCATGCAGGTTCAGGACATTACCGTCTGGCCGGTGGACTTCAGTGGGCATGGGGCTAAGGACTTGAAATTTCGCCAGGCGTGGACTGATCCGATTGCGATCTCTCCGCACGATCCCAACGTGCTCTACACCGGAACGCAGTTCGTATCGAAGACTACGGACGGCGGCAAGAGTTGGACCACCATCAGTCCGGACCTTACCCGTAACGACGTTGGCAAACAAGAATCCTCGGGTGGTTCAATCACCAAGGACAACACGACCGTCGAATACTACGACCTGGTCTTCACAATTGCGGAATCACCAGTACAGAAGAACCTGATTTGGGCGGGGACGGACGATGGCTTGATCCAAGTCACCAAGGATGGTGGCCAGCACTGGGCCAATGTCACTCCCAAGGGGATCCCAGAGTGGAGCCTGGTCAGCCTGATCGACGCATCGCCCCACGATGCATGTACCGCGTACGCAGCCGTGGACACGCACAAGCTCGACAACCTGAAGCCCTACATCTACACGACGACGGATTGCGGCAAATCGTGGACGCAGATCACCAACGGCATTCCAGATGGCGCTTACGTCCACGTCGTTCGCGAAGACCCGGTGCAGAAAGGCTTGCTGTTCGCGGGTACCGAAACCGGAATCTATGTTTCCTTCGACAACGGCGCGAACTGGCAATCGCTCCAGCTCAACCTTCCGCAGACTCCAATTCACGATCTGATCGTCAAGAACAACGACCTTGCCGTAGCCACGCATGGGCGCTCGTTCTGGATTCTGGACAACATCACTCCGCTCCGCCAACTCGGCGCAAACAATGCCGACCTGATGCTCTATAAGCCCGACACAACTTATCGCATGCTCTGGCCTGACGATTATGAACGCCGACAGCCGGTCGCGCCTAACCCACCGAACGGCGCGGTGATCTCCTACTTTTTCAAAGCGAAGCCAGTCGAAAAAGAAGAAGTGAAGCTCGAAATTCTCGACTCTCAGGGCAAGGTGATCCGCAACTATTCCAGCCTCGACAAGAAGAAAAACGAAACACCTCCCGAGTGGCCCGATCAGCAACCACCTGCCGAGAAGATTCCGGTCGAAGCCGGCCTGAATCGCTTCACGTGGGACCTGCGCACCGAGGGGCCGAAAGAACTGCCCGGCGAAGTCGGCGCCGAATATCGCGACCGCGGGCCTTACGCGTTGCCGGGCGCGTACCAGGTCCGCATCACGATGAATGGCAAATCTCAAACGCAGCCATTCGAATTGAAAATCGATCCGCGCTCGACCGCCACCATGGCTGACCTGCAAAAGCAATTCGATCTTGAGATGAAGATCCTGGATCAGTTGAGCCAGTTGCACGCCACCGTGGACTCAATCCGCACCGTGCGCGGCCAGATCAAAGGCCTCCACACGCGCCTTGGGGAGGATGGGCGTTACAAGTCGATCATGGAAGCCGGCGAAACGCTCGACAAGAAGATGACGCCTATCGAAGAGCAGCTCTTGCAGGTAAAGATCAAATCGTCCGAGGCCAGCCTGAACTACCCTGTGCTGACAGACGAACAACTGCACGGACTCTTGTTCAGCGTGGGCGCCGGAGACTTTGCTCCCAACCAGCAGCAGTACGCGGCCTTCGATGAGCTGAGCGCGAAGATGAATCCCCTGGTGGCGCAATGGAAGCAGATTGCTTCGAGCGATCTGGTGGCGCTCAATCACATGATCGATAAGGAGAACGTGCCGGCAATCTACCTGGCAAATACGCCGTCAGGACAGTCGGGCAGCTCGGGGCAGCAGTAATGCGTCCGCAGAAAACCTGCGGGCCCAGAGAATTTTATTGAAGTCGAATGTTGCGAATCTACAAGGTGCGACCGAGACTTCAAGACGCGACTTGCGGCCCGGTGTAGAACCTCCTCGAAATTGCTCGCCGACGCCGAGTCATTTTCGGGCAGCCTCATTGAAAGGGTAAGCTCCGCCCACGCGTTTTGAGCTCGAGGGTACACTGAAAGCCTTCTATGCCCATCGTTCGCGCTTTCGCCAAAATCAACCTCGGGCTCTGTATCGGCTCCCGGCGCGATGACGGGTTTCATGATTTGCGGACAATTTATCAAACCATCGATTTGCACGACGAGATCACGGTCGAGATAGCTCGCGGGCGCGGCATCGAGGTGCGCTGCGAAGATCCGCGGGTGCCGCTGGCTGAATCTAACACTTGCTACAAGATCGTCGAGCGCGCGCTGGCTCTTCTTAAGGTCCGCGGCAAAGTCGTCATCGAAATAAAGAAGCGGCTGCCGGTGCAGGGCGGACTGGGCGGGGCCTCGGCGAATGCGGTGGCGGCGTTGCTTGCACTGGAGCGCGCCGCGAAGAAGTCGCTCACGCACGAACAGCGGCTGGAGATCGCCGCCGAAGTCGGGTCGGATCTCCCACTCTTCTTAATAGGAGGCACGGTGCTCGGCGTCGGTCGCGGCGAAGAGGTCTTCCCGCTGCCAGATCTGAAGTCAATAGCCTGCGTCATCGCTCTGCCGGAAGTGGGCGTGTCCACCCCTCGCGCGTTCGCCGATTGGGACGCAAAATTCGCGAGTTGCACCTCGGCCGCTGCGTCCGATAGAATGAGTGAGTTCAGTCGCCGCTTAGCGGCCTGGCTGAGCGAAGTTGAGATGTACTCCGGTGTCCCTGCACGAGGCAGGGGCCGGGCCGGGAATCCGCTTCCCGACCTTGTCCGAACCGGGATCGAAAACGACTTTGAGCAGGTCGTCTTTCCTCAGTATCCCGAACTGCGACAGGTAAAGCGAGCATTGGAGAGGGCAGGCGCAGGGTATGCGTCGTTGTCCGGCTCAGGTTCAGCATTGTATGGCCTGTTTGCGAGCCGCACGAAAGCCGCGAGCGCGGCCAGCCAACTGAATCGCGGAGGAACGAAGGCCGTGGTGACGTCAACCCTGCCGCGCCGCGAGTACTGGCGCAGGTTCCTAGTCCGCGAATGAGTGTTGGGTTAAACTGGAGAAGCAGCACTCCACCCTGGCCTCATTGGATTTTTCCAGGCTGAACGTTGGTTCCAGGCTGAATTTTTCAGGCTGAACAAGTTTTGGGCCGTCGACTAATGGTAGGTCAAGTGCCTTTGGAGCACTTTGTCTAGGTTCGAATCCTAGCGGCCCAGCCAATCTCCAGTGAACGCGCGAGCAAATACGATGGCGACGGTTGCAACAGCGACGGAGAAGAAGGTGAGCAGTGACGAGCGCAAGCCGCAGCGGGCGCGCGTCGACGACAAGTTCAAGATCTTCTGCGGCACGGCCAACGAGCCGCTGACCGACGAGGTCTGCGCCTTCCTCGGGTTGCATCGCGGACAGGCGCTGGTCACGCGCTTCAAAGACGGCGAAGCGTATGTGCAATTGCAGGAGAACGTTCGCGGCGCGGATGTGTTCGTGATTCAGCCGACATGCTTCCCGGTCGACCAGCACCTAGTGGAGCTGCTGATCATGATCGACGCGCTGAAGCGGGCATCGGCAAGACGGATCACAGCGGTCGTTCCTTATTATGGGTACGGGCGCCAGGACAGAAAAGATAAGCCGCGCGCCCCAATTTCGGCAAAGCTGGTCGCGGACCTGCTGACGACTGCGGGCGCGAATCGAGCGCTGCTGATCGATCCGCATGCGCCGCAGATCCAGGGATTTTTCAATATTCCGGTGGATCACCTATTCGCATCGCCGGTGCTGGTGGACTACTTCAAGAAGCTGATGCTGCCAAACTTGACGGTGGTTTCGCCGGACGCGGGCGGCGTGGAGCGCGCCAGGTTTTTTGCGAAGAAGATGGACTCGGCGCTGGCCATCGTGGATAAACGGCGCGTCGAGATGAACGTTGCGGAAATCATGCACGTGATTGGCGACGTGCGCGGGCGGACTTGCCTGATTATCGACGATTTGATCGACACGGCAGGTACGTTATGCAAGACGGCGGCGGCCTTGGTGGAAAGCGGGGCGACGGAAGTATATGCGTGCGCATCGCATCCGGTGTTGTCGGGCCCTGCGGTGGAGAACATCTCGGCTTCGTGCATCAAGCAGGTGGTGGTGACGAACACAATTCCGCTGACTGAAGAAGCGAAGGCGGAGTCGAAGATCAAAGTTTTGTCGATTGCCGGATTGATCGGCCGCGCGATCCAATCGATTCACGAAGAGACCTCGATCAGCAAACTATTTCTATAGGGACATCAAGATATGGCGACAGCAACTGAAGTTACCGCATTGGACGCAAAGCCCCGCACGCCGGGAACGAAGAATGACGCGCGCCGGGTGCGCAAGGGCGGAGAGATTCCTGCCGTAGTGTACGGCGCGGGTAAGGACGCCGCGCCGGTGAGCGTGGATCCGCGCGTCGTGACCCGCATCCTGAATTCGAAGACCGGCCACAATACGATTTTCGATCTGTCGCTCGACGGCGAGCGCACCAAGGCCATGATCGTGGATTGGCAATACGAGCCGCTCAAGGGCACGCTGCTCCACATCGACCTGAAGCGCATCGCAATGGACAAGAAGCTCACGGTCGAAGTGCCGGTGGTACTGACGGGCGAAGCCGCGGGCGTGAAGACGCAAGGCGGCATCATGGAGCAACTGCTGCGCGAAATCGAGATTGAATGCTTGCCGGCAGACATTCCGAGCGCAATCGAAGTGGATGTTACCGAGCTGGTGTTCGGCAAGATCCTACGCGTTTCGGACCTGCCGCATTCGGAGAAGCTGCACTTCCTGACGGATGAGGCGCAACCAGTGGCGCACGTGGTGGCGGTGAAGGAAGTTGCGACGACTACGGAAGCGGTTGCGGGTGAAGCTGCGGCTGCTCCTGCGGAACCTGAAGTCATTAAGAAGGGTAAGACTGAGACCGAGGGCGAGGAAGCGGGAGAGAAGAAGAAGTAGATGCGGACAGGAGTTTCCGCGCTACATGGGCATGAAGCGTGAAACTGATTGTAGGACTGGGAAATCCTGGGATCGAGTATCAGTTCACGCCGCATAACATGGGGTTTCTCGCGATTGATCGCCTGGCCGACGGCTTAGGCGTGGATGTGAGAAACCGGCAGTGCCGGGCGTTGACCGCGCGGGCGACGATCGGCGAGGAGCAGGTGCTCTTGGCCAAGCCCGAGACGTTCATGAACTTGAGTGGGCTCTCGGTGCGCGAGTTAGTCGGGAAGCATGAGGTCGATCTAAGCGATCTGATCCTCATCTACGACGAACTTGATTTGCCGCTGGGGACGTTGCGAGTTCGGGAACGTGGAAGTTCGGCCGGCCACAACGGGATGGAGTCGATCATCGGCGCGCTGGGCACGCAGGAGTTGTTGCGCATCCGGCTCGGGATCGGGCTCGATCGGAAGATTGGCGACAGCGTTAAGTATGTGCTGACGCCGTTCCGGAAAGCGCAGTTAGACGCAGTTGGCGATGTGCTGGACCAGGCAGTGGAGGCAGTCCAGGTGATTGTGAAAGAAGGCGCGGGAGTGGCAATGAATCGCTTCAACCGCAAGCCGGAGGACACGAAGAGCTAATTCACCACGGAGACACTTAGACACGGAGAAGGAGAAAAAAGCAGATTCCTCCCTTCGGTCGGAATGACAACGTGGTGGATTAGAGCCGGCCAAGTTTAGAAAGATTTGGAGAGGCAAATGAATCGTACTTATGAACTGATGTTCATTATCCGCCCTGATGCGGTGGAGGAAGACCAGGACAAGCTGCTCTCGACGCTGGAGACAACGGTGACGAATGCGGGCGGCACGGTGAAGAACACCGAGCGCATGGGCAAGCGCCGCCTGGCGTACATGGTGCGGCGTTTTCATGAAGGCATTTACATCCTCATGACGCTGGAAGGCACGGGCGAGATGATCCACGAATTGGAGCGCCGCCTGCGCGTGACGGAAACCGTGATCAAGTTCCTTACCGTGCGCATCGACGAGGAGCAGAAGCGACTCGACAAGATCAAGCGCATCCGTGAAGAGCGCCGTAAGGCTGCGCCTGCGCCGGCGGCGGTTGAGCCGGGCGGAGAAACTGCGGCTGTCAACGCGTAACTAAGATCGGTCGTGGGTGATCACGGCCACGAAAAGAATCCTAAGGAGCAACATGGCTGACGAAACCAAACCAACCGAATCGGCTGCATCTGAGAGCGCGCCAGCCGCGACGCCAGCGCCCAGTGGGGAACGCGCGGAACGCGGAGATCGTGGACCGCGTGGACCGCGTCCGGGAGGTCCCGGCGGCGGACGTGAAGGTGGACGTAAGTACTTCCGCCGCAAGAAAGTTTGTAAGTTCTGCGTTGAGAAGATTCCTTCGATCAACTACAAAGACGTCCGCTTGCTGGCACAGTTCGTGGCGGAGAGCGGCAAGATCGTGCCTCGACGCCTGACGGGCGTCTGCACGCCGCACCAACGGCGGCTGAGCGTTGCGATCAAGCAGGCGCGCAACATCGCACTGCTGCCGTTTGCGGGGCGGCCTTCGTAGTCGAGCGCTGAGAACATTTTTATTGACGTACGTCCTGCGAGGACGAAACGCAAAGGATCGGAGTCGACATGGAAGTCATATTGAAAGAAGACGTACCTAAGCTGGGAAGCCGCGGCGAGGTGGTGAAGGTCGCGGAAGGCTACGGACGCAATTTTCTGCTGCCGCGCAAGCTGGCCATTGAAGCGACGAAGACGAATAAGTCGGTCATCGAGCAGATGAAGGCGGCTTCAGTGCGGCGCTCGGCCAAAGAGAAGACGCAGGCGGAAGAACTGGCGAAGCAGTTCGACGGCGTCAGCGTGAGCTTCACGCGGCGCAGCGGCGAGCACGATCAGCTGTTCGGCTCGGTAACGTCGGTGGACATCGCCGACGCGCTGGCGAAGAAAGGCTTCGACGTGGACCGTCGCAAGATCCAGCTGCACGAGCCGCTGAAGACCCTAGGCGAGTTCACCGTGCCGATCAAGCTGCACAAGGACGTAACCACGCACTTGAAGGTGATGATCGAGAAGGAAGCGACGGAGTAGGGCTACGTTCAACTGAGTAAGCTGAAGGGGACCACAAGGTCCCCTTTTTGCTTTTGATGATTACCTTTCGGAGCTTTGTTCTCCAAGTAAAGACCATCGACCAAAGCATCATCAGGAACGGCAGCGTATGAAAGAGTATCGGATGGACAATAAGATCGCCATGGTAACTGGCGGTAGCCGAGGTGTGGGCAGAGGTATCGCGGAGTACCTAGCATCGGGCGGAGCGACTGTCTACGTCACGGGACGAACGGTCCACGATGCGGGGCTGCCCTCGGGCTGTATTCCCCTTACGTGTGACCACACGGATGACGATCAGGTATCGACTGTGTTCAGGCGGATTGCATCCGAGCAAGATCGGCTGGATGTCCTGGTAAACAATGTGTGGGGCGGTTATGAACGCATGGTGGAAAACGGCCAGTTTACCTGGGGACTGCCGTTTTGGGAGCAGCCGCTTTGGCGCTGGGACGCAATGTTCGATGCCGGGGTGAGGGCGCATTACGTTGCGGGCGCGTTCGCCGCGCGGAAGATGGTTGCGCAACGCTCCGGCCTGATTGTGAACGCTTCATCCTGGGCTGCGCAGAAGCACATCGCTAATGTGGCATACGGTGTTTCAAAAGCAGCGACCGACAAGTTGACAGCGGATATGGCGCATGAACTGCGCGCGCACAACGTGGCTGTCGTGTCCCTCTATCCGGGGCTGGTGCGTACGGAAAAGGTGATGGAAGCGGCGGCATTTCTCGATCTTACGAACTCGGAGTCTCCGCAGTTCATCGGCCGGGTAGTCGCGGCGCTTGCCCGTGATCCGGAAATCATCACGAAGTCTGGACAGGTGCTCGTCGCCGCCGCCGAGGCCATTCACTACGGCTTGGCCGATGTGGATGGCAAACAGCCTGTACCGCTAACTCTCGCTTCGCTGGGCTAACAGCGGGAGTTGTTGGATGTGCTGACGCGCTGACGAAGAAGGGATTCGACGTGGACCGTCGCAAGATCCAGCTGCACGAGCCCCTGAAGACCTTAGGCGAGTTCACGGTGCCGATCAAGCTGCACAAGGAACGTGACTACGCACTTGAAGGTGATGATCGAGAAGGAAGCGGCGGAGTAGAGCGGGAGCTAACTAAGAAATTGGAGAGGGGACTGCGAAAGTCCCCTCTTTCGGTTAAGAGATTCCAGAGAAGCACTCGGTGCGATTCCCGTCGCACAGTTGAGGGCACTATGCCCTAGCGTAAGTACCTCTGCAGGAGAATGGTCACTGTCCCAGGTGACACGTTGTTCGCTACCGCCAGATCCAATCTCCCATTCTGATTGAAGTCTCCCATGCAAACCGCGAATGGAGAAGGTCCGGCTCCGATATCGTAGGCCGCCGCAAAAGTTCCACTTTCTTTTCCGCGAAGGATGGAAACTCACTAGCGCCGAAGTTAGCGGTAGCCAAATCGAGAATTCCGTCTCCGTTAAAATCACCTGCCACGACTGAATTGGGGATACTTCCGGTAGCATAGGCGACCCGCGGTTGAAATGATCCATCGCCGTTGCCCAAGGAAACCGACACGGTGCTAGTGGCCCAGTTGCTGGCTGCAAAATCCAGGTACCCGTCTAGATTGAAATCGGCGACGACGACCCACTCCGGAGTAGCCTGTGGGACCACAGTCGACAGTCCGAAGGTGCCGTCCCCGGCTCCGAGGAAGACCGAAACGCTGCTGTCGCCGTCGTTTGTGACAACTAGGTCAAGCTTGTTGTCGCCATTGAAATCACCTGTCGCGACTGCCGGAGCACTACCCGTGGCGAAAGTTCGTTGTTCCTGGAAAGTACCGTCACCGTTGCCGATCAAAATCGATACAAAATCACTGTAGCAGTTCGCTACGGCGATATCCAACGTCCCATTCCCATCGAAATCTCCAGGTGCAAACCCGCAGGGTGAGGCGCCCGCCGCGGGGCTCGAGGACAACGTGAAGGTGCCGTCTCCGTTTCCAAGAAAGATATCGGCGACATCAAGGCTGCTTATACCGGCAATTAAGTCCACCTCGCCGTCGCCATTGAAGTCACCGGTCGCCAATCCAGACGCGGTGGCTTGCACAGGTAATGTCTGGGTCGTGAAGGTCCCATCCCCATGTGCGAGCAAGATAGAAACATCTGGGCTGGTGTTGGGAGTTGCCAAATCTACCTTCCCATCATCGTTGAAATCTCCGGCAACTACTCTGGCTGGCAGACTACCCACAGAACTTGTTACCGGCATGGCGCGGAACCGGGTAGTTCCTGCCCTGAGTACTGGAAAGAACACATCCGAGGACGTACCTCCGCCGGGTCCGGGATTGGTTACAGTAATCACGGCAGTCTTCATATTGGCGATATCGGTCTCTGTAATGGCCGCTGTGACTTGCCCGGAATTGATGAAAGTTGTTGTCCGTGGATCAGTGTTCCACTTGACAATGGATCCGGGAACAAAGCCTGTTCCGTTCACCGTAAGGTTGAAGGCGCCTCCTCTTACGGGAGCGGCGTCCGGGGATAGAGGCACACTGATGAACGGAACCGGGTTGGTCTGGGCCCAGGCGTTGCAACCCACTATCAGGATCGCTAAGAGCAGATGCATTGTGCCGAGAATTAGCGTGAATGGTCTACGGAGCATTGATCTACCTCCTAATCTTTCATAAGCTTCGACAATCGTAGGCGACCGGGTTCGAAGCCGGCTTTTCATGGGCGATGCAGGGCTCGAGGTTGAGAGCCTGGCTGGACACACATGGCCGCCTCGAAGGGACTAAGCAATTCGACCGCCCTACTTTACAACGGCTTGGGGCAAGGCGTCTGTGACAACCGACACATGGCGAGGTGACATGCGGGCGCAGCGGCGAGCACGATCAGCTGTTCGGCTCGGTGACGTCGGTGGATATCGCCGACGCGCTCGCGAAGAAAGGTTCGACGTCGACCGTCGCAAGATCCAACTGCACGAGCCGCTGAAGACGTTGGGCGAGTTCACTGTTCCGATCAAGCTGCACAAGGATGTGACTACGCACTTGAAGGTGATGATTGAGAAGGAAGCGGCGGAGTAGGTTCGTCGCTCTCAACCTACGGAGTAAAGAAGGGGGCCGAGAGGCTCCTTTTCTTGTGTTAAGGGGTAATCATGCAGTGCAGCTGGCTGCAAAGTAAGGCGAACCGCAATGCGCAGCCCAGATTGTGAATGGCGGGAGCTCTCCGAGACGGAGAAAGCGGGCGCGTCAGCTTAGTGTCACCTATACTTCTACTTGTTGACCCTGACCTCAATTACTGATTCCCTGTTGAATATTCTGCCTTTGACCATCGCGCCATCCTGACGGCAGTGGAAGATGCTTGGTTTCTTAGCGTCGAGTAAACAGGGCGCAGAGAGCCGAAGGGAGGGTATCGTGCCGCCCTCCCTCTGGTTTATCTGCTCTGAGTTACGGGTGGCTCATGCTATGCAACGATGCTGACGCATCCGCGATGCGGATGTCGGTTCCGACCGGCAGGCCGAAACTGTTTTCCACATTCACGATCAGCTCCACCATTCTCACTTCTATGTTGTTGTCACTCTGCAGGACGCGGTGCAGCCAGAGTACACCGAGACCAGCAATGTTCACTCGGGTGTTGGGGGCGACGTTGTCGGTGATTTCAGGATGACCAGTCACGACGAGGTTAAGGAACGTGGATCCGGTATCGCTGAAATTGAAGGTTTGACCATCAGTGCTTGAGGCATTGGCGGCCGCAGCAATGACATCGGCGGCTAGCAGAGAATTGACCAGGTTCGCCGCTTGAACGGTCGACGTTGTATTCGAACGTGCCGAACCGGAAGAGATCCCACCCTGAGCAGTATCGCTTACCGTGCCGGTGCTAAGTTGTCCGAGGACGTTCACCCCGGCGGTGGTATTCGTAATTACCTGACCCTTACTGCCCAGGCACGGTACGATCGCCGGGGCGCTGGGGCCAGAGACTATGTTCAGAGGCTGCACCTGGACAGTGATCTGGCTGCCGTAGGCCGTGCCATCGAGGATGGCCGGGCTATTGGCGATAGAGACGCTGCTGGTTGCGTCGCCCACAATGATCTCGGTGCCTACTTGCAAGCCCAGTACGTTGGCAACCGTGATTCGAATGTGAATCATATTCACCGTGAATTGGGCGCTGTTGCTGTTTACCGTGGAAGTTTGCTCGTTGAGTGTGACGTTGCCAAACAGCGGAAGACTAAGAACGGTGTTGGGCGCGGGATTGTCGCCGACGGGAATGCCGGCCACAAGCAAGTTGGTGAAGGTGGAACCGGCCGCACTAGTATGGAAGCCGGTTCCATCGTGAGTCGTGGTGCTGACCGCTTTCAGTTCCGTCGCTGTGACCAGGCCGGCGAGGAGACTGATTTGAGCAACGTCCGCGGTGGCCGTACCGCCGGTGTCGATCGTGCTTGCGTTACTGGTAATGGCGCCCGTGCCCAAGACCAGGGGAAGCGAGACCGAGGCAATGGAATTGTTCCTGCTCACCCCGGCGGCAGCCGTACAGCCGACGCTCGAGAGTGCGGTTTTCCCGGAGATGATCTCATTGCCAACGAATACGGTGGTGCCGTACGCGCTGGCGCCGAGGTCAACGGTCGGTGATTGTGCATAGAGTGACGAAGGCGCGCAGCAGAGCGCGACAAGTAACGCCGCGAGCCATGTGGTAGCGCAGATACGCATGGTTCACCTCAGTAGCATGATTTAGAGATACAGGGGCCCAGTTGGAGCAAGTTCCTCGTGCCGTTTACAGCCGGTCGTGGACCAAGGTCAGGGGGAGCGGACAACGACCTAGACCGGGCCGCCAGCCCCACTCAGCGTCCACCCCACTCCAGCACGAGGGCGCAGAGTCGCAGCAGAGCAACGGTCGCGGTCACCTGCAAATATGTACAGGCGGTACGACTGTATCGCTGAAAAATTCATCAGCGCAATACCCACCCGCTAGCCAAAGTGGCTAATTGATGGCCGATATGGCTGAGACCGACGGGACGCCGTAGCTGGGTTCCCGGCGGCGGCAGAACCGGATTGCCTGGCTCTACTCGGTCAGCCAGCCGAACCAATTCCCGCAGGTAACTTCGTTAGGTGAGAACGAGAGAGTGTGGTCGCCTCGGGAAATCCAGAGAAAGGCTTTCTGGGTGCGATCATTCACCGTGGCTTGAACGATAACGCCGCTGCCGGAGCTGAGTGAGCAATTGACCGCGTAAGTCTTGACCACGCCCCATTCGCCGCCGGGTCCCCAGTCTCGATAGAAGTCGGCATAGGGGTAATTGGAGTACTGCTTGGGGTGCTGCTTCCAATCCGGATCGTGCAGCCATATGCTGTAGGCGGATTCGAAGTCCTGCTTCTGAAGGGCAGCGAAGAATTGGTCGGCGGCGTGGCGCTCGGGGTGATTGCGCATGTGATAGGCAAACCATCCCCCGATGATGGCGAGAATGACGACCAGGATGATGATGCGGGTGCGGCGGCGATCGCGGGCCTCGTCGTATTTCTTGGCGTCGAGCAGGGTCATAACAAGACAGAATAACGGATGGCGAAGCGAGCGGGAACTGCCGGAAGCTGGGCAATTTGCCTTAGGGGCCGTCGCTGCGCTCGCTTGGACAGCCGAACCGGCTGCCCCTACGCAGATTTTTATTGCGCTACAATACCAACCGCAGCATCATAATGGTTGTACAGGCTCCATCCGCGAGCTGCGGAGGGGCACTGGAGGAACCGTGAGTCTCACCCCGATCGGCGAACCTCGCCAGAAGATTACCGTCGCTACTCTCCGAGAAAAGAAAAATAACCGCCTTCCAATCACCTGCCTGACCGCGTACGACTATCCGAGCGCGCGCCTGGTCGACGAAGCCGGAATCGACATTGTGCTGGTCGGCGATTCGCTGGCGCAGACCATGTTGGGCTACGAGAACACGCTGACGGTCACCGTGGACGAGATGCTGCACCACACGCGGGCCGCGCATCGCGCCGTGAAACATGCGTTCCTGGTAGCCGATATGCCGTTCGGGTCGTACCACACGACCGAAGAAGAAGCGGTGCAGCATGCGTTGCGCTTCGTTAAAGAAGGTGGCGCCGAGGCGGTGAAGATCGAAGGCGGCGAGAAGCGAGCGAACCTGATTCGCACGATCATTGACGCTGAGATCCCGGTCACCGGACACATCGGACTGACGCCGCAGTCGGTGAACGTGATGGGCGGATACAAAGTGCAGGGCAAGTCGCTGAAGGCGATCGAGCAACTCATGCGGGATGCGGTCGCGCTGGATCGGGCGGGAGTGGCGTGCATTTTTCTGGAAGGTATCCCGCGCGAAGTAGCAGCGATGATTACCGCGGAGGTAAGCACGCCGACGATTGGCATTGGCGCCGGGCCGGAGTGCGACGGGCAGGTGCTGGTGTTTCACGATCTGCTGAACCTGACCTTTGGGCCTCCGGCGAAGTTCGTTCGCCGATATGGCGATGCGGCGGCAGTGATCAGCGAGGCGGTGCAGTCGTATCGCGCGGACGTGATGTCGCGGCAGTACCCGAACGACCACGAATCATATCATCTGCCAAAAGACACGCTGACGGCTCTGGAGATGGTGAGGGAGCGCAAGCGGCATATCTCGCACACGTAGCCGATCGCATGAGGATCTGTCCGAGTGTTCAGGAAATCCGCACGGCGGTGCGCGCTCTGCATCGTGAAGGCAAGCGCGTCGGATTCGTGCCGACGATGGGCGCGCTGCACGAAGGACATCTTTCGTTGGTGCGCGCGGCTCGAGCCAAGTGCGACGCTGTGTGCGTATCTATTTTCGTAAACCCCACCCAGTTCGGCCCCAATGAAGATTTCTCCAAATACCCCAGAACAGCGGAACGCGACCACCAACTGCTGCAAAGCGAGCTTGTCGATTTCATTTTCGAACCTTCGGTGGAGGAAATGTATCCGGCGGGCGCGTGCACGTTTGTAACGGTCGAAGGCTTGAGTGACAGGTTATGCGGGCGATCGAGACCAGGACACTTTCGCGGTGTCGCGACCGTGGTTTCGGAGCTTTTCAACATCGTCGAACCGGATTTCGCTTTTTTCGGACAGAAAGACGCGGCGCAATGCGCGGTCATTAAGAAAATGGTGCGCGATTTGGCAATGCCGGTAGAGATTGTCCTCTGCCCCATCGTGCGCGAAAACGATGGACTGGCAATGAGCTCGCGCAACCGGTATCTAAATCCGGAGGAACGAAAACGCGCGCTGGTCCTGAAGCGATCGTTGGATCGCATTACGATGGAGTATGAGCAAGGCGAACGTGATACGGCCAAACTGATCGCGGCCGGAAAGCAAGTCTTTGCGGATGAGCCCGGGGCGAGGCTGGATTACTTGGAAATCACCGATCCGGAAACGCTCGAACCACGGGACAACACCAAAACGCGTGCGCTGGTGTCGGTTGCAGCGTTTGTGGGCACAACCAGGCTGATCGACAACGTGCTTCTCACGCCGGTTGACCTCAACTCCTAGTTCTTAACAACGGTCACGATGCGCAACGGCGGAAACGTATCCAGCAATTCCATCCCGCCTCGGTGCACTTGTGCTCCCGAGGCTCGAAAGACATCAGCATAGGCTGCGGTGTTCTTGAAGTCAGAAATCACGGCTTTTCCTCCCGGCTTCAGCACGCGCAAAATCTCACGGCAGGCTTGGTCGCGACCGCCGCGCGACGGGATATTGTGCAGGCAGAGATTGGAGAGCACGACATCGAAAGTGTTGTCGGGGAACTGGAGCTTGGTCGCGTCGTCATTTTTCACTTCGGCTTTACCGCGCACGCCTTCGAGATCTACGTTGCGTAGCGTGGCTTCCATCGTGTTGCCGGACAGGTCGGAGGCTTTCCAGATATCAATGCCAGTTGCGTGGCCGGTGGTGAGTTTCCTGGCTGCGCCGATCATCAGCAGGCCGCGACCGGTGCCTACGTCTAGCACGCGCTCGTCGCCGCGCCAGTTCACCAGGGCCAACATGCGATCGCGGTGGCGAAACTTTCCGATTTTCGCGTAGGCGATCATCAGCAAGCCTTCCAGGGTGCAGAAGCCGCCGGTCGTCCACGCCATGGGAAGGATATTGATGGTCACGCTTCCAAGTTGCATCACGGGAAAGATCGTGCCAATTACCAGCAGTGCGATTCCGCTAACAAGGAGGGTGCGTATGACTCCGGGAGCGTCAATGCCGTAGTCAGGCTTCATGGGAAAGCAGGATAGCGGGGGAGAGGCGGCGAGGCAAATCTCGGACGAGGAGTGTGGGTTGCTCCGGCGCAACGATCCCGCTCAGCGCGCCGTTTACCATCAATAAAATAGCTGGTGAGTTGCGGTTATCACAGAACTGATGCCCCTCCAGGCGTAATCTGAATCCAACGAAGTACTCGCGTTGGTATGCCTGCGTTCACGCTCAAAATCGTGCGGTCTGCGTATGAAGCCCTGCGTCAACATGCGCTGGCCGAGTATCCGAACGAGTGCTGCGGCATCCTGCTTGGGCGCATGGATATGAGCGGGCGGCTGATCACTTCGGCAATGGCGTGTACGAATGCGAGTGCGGAATCACGGCACAATCGTTATGAAATCGATCCGAAGGAAGTGGTGAAAGTGCAGCGCGAGGCGCGCGAACGCGGGGAAGAAATCCTGGGATTCTATCATTCGCATCCGGGACATCCGGCGCGGTGGTCGTCGACGGATTTGGAGCAGGCGTATTGGATTGGTTGTTCGTACGTGATCACTAGCGTGATGGCGGGACCGGCGGTGGGGGAGACGGCTTCGTATTTGCTCGATGGTAAGAGCGAGGAGGAGAAGGTTTTCAGGACGGAGAGAATTGAGGTGGTGGAGTAGCAAGAGCATGGCAGTTTTGCCGGAGAGACGCTGGCGTTACCTACCTCGCTTCGATCGGTCGACGGGTGAGACACCTGTCGCGAAGCGTTACTTGTCGTAATGCAGCAGCGAGAAGACGTCGTAGTTCCTCAGCTTGTCGCGGCCTTTCAGAAAGTCCAACTCAACAACAAACGCCAGCCCAACCACTTCGGCGCCAGATTTCTTTGCCAGTTGAACAGTCGCGTCGGCGGTTCCGCCGGTGGCGAGAAGGTCGTCGCAGATGATAACGCGCTGGCCGTCGGTGACGGCGTCCTGGTGGATCTCGAGAATGTTCGATCCATATTCAAGTTCGTATTCGACGCGACTGGTTGCCGCGGGCAACTTGCCCGGCTTGCGGACGGGTACGAAACCCGCGTTCAAACGATAGGCGAGCGCTGGGCCGAAGATGAATCCGCGGGCTTCCATGCCGAGTACGAGGTCGATGTGCTGGCCGAGGTAGTGCTCGGCGAGGGCGTCAATCAAAGTCGCGAAGCCGACTTTGTCTTTTAAGAGTGTCGTGATGTCGTAGAAGAGGATGCCGGGCTTCGGAAAATCGGGGACTTCGCGGATGAGTTTCTTCAGGCCGTTACAGTCGATCGTCGTCTTGGGCGTTGCCATCACCAGGCTCCTTCAATGCGGAAGTTGCGGAGGCCCGGCGTAGGCGTGGCCTCGGATTCTTGAACATCGTCCACGCGGGCGGCGCGTGGACCTTGATGCAGGCGCGAGCGCAGGCCGGCGAGCTGGTCGCGCGTGCCCATAGCGAAGACCTCAACGCTGCTGTCCGGATTATTGCGCACCCATCCCGAGATGCCGAGGATGTGCGCCTCTCTCTCGACGAACCAGCGAAAGCCAACGCCCTGGACGCGTCCGCGGACGAGGAAGCGAAGGGCGAGAGTTTCGGGTTGCGTCATCGGGTCACCGGCAAAAGCAGATTCCTCGCTTCGCTCGGAATTACAAGCGCTATGATTGGCGGATAAGAATGCATTTACGCGCGCGAAAGGTAAGTTCCTTCAGCCGTGTCCACACGGATCTTCTCGCCTTCGTTGATGAACGGCGGCACCTGTACCACCAGCCCAGTTTCTGTTTTCGCTGGTTTGGTTACACTCGATGCCGTCGCGCTCTTCAGGCCCGGCTCGGTTTCGACGACGGTCAACTCTACGGTTTGCGGAAGCTCGATTCCAACCGCTTTGCCGTCGAAGAATTCGACTTTGATCTGCAAATTCGCGATCAAATAGTCCACGGCGTCGCCCAAAATGTCGCGAGTCAGATGCGTCTGCTCGTAGTTCGACGTGTCCATGAAGTAGTAGCCGTCGCCGTCGTTGTAGAGGTACTCCATTTCGACTTCGTCCACGTTGACCTTTTCGATCGGATCGGGTGAGCGGAAGCGGTGCTCGAACATGGCGCCGGTGCGCAGGTTGCGCAGCTTGGCCTGGATGAAGGCGCGCAGGTTGCCGGGCGTCCGGTGCTCCACGCTGAAGACCGAGTGCAGGTCGTTGTTGTGCTTGATAATCATGCCCGGCCGTAGCTGTGTCGCAGGGATTGCCATTGCTGTAAGACTCTCCTCTTGAATGTGCGGCGTGGCGATGGCGGATGGCTGGTCGCCAGCGCGGAAGGCCAACTGTTTATTTTACATGGGGGTAGCGCGAATGGGGAACTAGTGGACGGTCACAGTGGCAGCCTCACGCCGCGTGAGAGAATCCAAGCAAGGGAATCCATTGTTCGAGGTCAAACTATTATGCGGGACCAGAGATATAGCGAAGTCGACCAGACGGAACAGGGCGGATGTGTTGCTGGAACGGCGGTGACGTTTCTGCTGATTGGCTTGGGCGCAGGCGCGTTGCTGGGCATGTTGTATTCGCCAGGCGGCAAGCAGATGCGCAAGCAACTGCGGCGCCGAATTGAAGATTTCGGCGACAATTTTGCAGATTGGAAGGAGCAGGCCATGGACCTCGCCGGCGAGGCCTTTGAGCGCGGCAGTGATTTTGCCGACACCATTCGCGAAAGAGCCATTCCATTTGCGAAGGAAGCCCGGAAGTGGGCGCGCTAATTTAGCAGCATTTGGGGCGGCGTGCTCTCTGCGCGTGGTGTTCGCGGAGGAACGCCGCATAGTTTTTCGAAGACGACTGCAGGCCTTCGCGCGCGAGGAATCGGGTGTACGCCGACTCGTCAAAGATTTCACGAAGTGTCGCCAAGACCAACGCCGTACCTTCACGAGCATGAGCGCCAAGCCTGCCGCAGAGTTTTGTGATGGCGGAGCACCCGTTCATAGCTGCTCCTCTACGGCGAAGCGCGTGTAAACAAATTCCGCTTCGGTGAGCCGTGCGGCCTTTCGCCCGGAAAGTACGCGGACCCACTCTAATCCTGATTCAATCAGGATCGCAGTCACCATCACGACAAGAAACCCAGTCACGAACGCGTCCAGCCGATCATTAAATATGAGGCGCTCGACGTGTGGTGGTGGCGCGATCGAAGTCCCGAGCTGGCGGGCATGCGCGAGAAAACCGATGCGCGGGTTCGGATCAAAAATCTTGTGATAGGAAGCGGTGAACGTGACAGACACGAGCCACGCAAGCGGCGCAAGCGTGACTATCGCATAGCGAGCTTTCCCAGATTTCACGATGATGGTCGTCGCGACACATAGAGCGACTGTCGCCAGCAGCTGGTTCGAAATCCCGAACAACGGCCAAAGCGAGTTGATCCCTCCCAGCGGATCCCTGACTCCTTGCCATAGGAAATACCCCCACATCGCCACGATCACCGCGCTCGTCCCGAGAATGCTGGGATACCAACTGGTGCGGCCGAGCGGCTTCCAGATGTGGCCGAGTGCGTCCTGCACCATGAAGCGTCCAACGCGCGTGCCGGCGTCGAGCACCGTGAGAATGAACAGCGCTTCGAACATGATCGCGAAGTGATACCAGATCGCCATCACGGTTTGCCCGCCCAAGCTGTTGGAGAAGATGTGCGCCATGCCGACCGCGAACGCTGGCGCGCCTCCAGTGCGATTGAAGAGTGTCTGCTCTCCGACTGCGCGCGCGAGTGAAGCCATGCTGGCAGCCGACACAGGAAATCCCCAACCGCTGATGGTGGCGGCAGCCGCGTCGGCGGTCTGGCCAACGATTCCAGCAGGGCTGTTGATCGCGAAATAGGTTCCCGGCTCAAGTACGCACGCGGCGATTGTCGCCATAATGGCGACCGCAGATTCCGCCATCATTGCGCCATAACCCACCATTCGCGCCTCAGGCTCACGCCGAATCAGCTTCGGAGTTGTGCCGCTGGAGATCAGGGAATGAAATCCGCTGATCGCGCCGCACGCAATAGTAATGAACGCGAAGGGCCAGATCTTGCCGGCGAACACTGGGCCAGTTCCATCAATGAAGCGAGTGAGCGCTGGCATGTGCAGCGTGGGCCGCATCACGAGAATCCCGATCGCAAGCAGGCCGATGGTGCCTAGCTTTACGAATGTGCTGAGGTAATCGCGAGGAGCGAGCAGCAACCACACAGGCACTGCAGAAGCCGCGAAGCCATAAACAATGATCAGCACCGCGAGGGTGGGCGCGGTCAGCGTAAAAACCGGCGATAGCGTGGGATGATGCGACACGATCTGCCCGCCCCAGATGGCTAGCATCACGAGAACAAATCCCAGAACTGAGGTTTCCAGCACTTTGCCGGGCCGCAGCGTGCGCAGATAAACTCCCATCAGAATCGCGATCGGAATCGTCATCGCAATCGTGAAGACGCCCCAGGGACTGTCCTTGAGCGCGTTGACGACGATAAGTGCACCGGCGCCAAGGAGGATCACAATGATGCTGATGACGGCGAGATATGCGATGAAACCGCCGAGGCGGCCGATCTCGGTGCGCGCCATCTCGGTGAGCGACTTGCCGTCGCGGCGAACGGAGAAGAGCAGGATGACGAAGTCCTGCACGCACCCGGCGAAGACCCCGCCCGCCAGAATGTAAAGTGTTCCCGGCAGATATCCGAATTGCGCCGCCAGCACAGGGCCCACCAGCGGACCGGGTCCGGCAATCGCGGCGAAGTGGTGTCCGAAGACCACCCACTTGTTGGTAGGCAGGAAGTCGCGCCCGTTTTCGAGACGCTCGGCAGGCGTCGCACGGTTGGCATCAAGAGCGAGAACTTTGGCGGCGATGAACTTACTGTAAAAGCGGTAGCCTAGCGCGTAGGTGCAGGACGCAGCAACCACCATCCACATCGCGTTAATCTGCTCGCCGCGGTGCAGGGCGATGGTGGCGACCGCGAAGGCTCCCCCGACACCTACCAGCAGCCAAATTACAGTCCTCAGAAGTTTGCCCATATTTGTGAACGGCGGGAGTTTCCTCATTGTGGCTGAAGCGATGCGCAGGTGCAATCCTCAAAGTTTCGCGGATTGTGAGCCGCGTCACAATGGCCGGGGCGCGCACGATGCTAGCCTTGAGTGTTTCCGTGGATCGCGGGTGGAACCGGGAGGCGCGGACAGAGTTTACACTTTCTGAAAATGGAGTAAATCATGAAGATCGGCATCTTAACGGGCGGAGGCGATTGCCCGGGCTTGAACGCAGTCATACGCGCGGTGGTGCGCAAGGGCATGTTCCACTACAACGACCAATTTGTGGGTTTCCTGGAGGGCTGGCGCGGAGTGTTGGAGAACAAAAGCATCCTGCTGGACCTCTCCACCGTCACGGGCATCTTGCCTCGCGGCGGAACGATCCTGCGAACATCTCGCACCAACCCGGCCAAGCGCGCGGACGGCATGCAGGCATGCATGAATACGCTGAACTTGCACAACCTGGATGCGCTGATTGCGATCGGCGGAGATGATACGTTGTCGGTGGCGCAGAAGCTGTTCGAGTTGGGCGTGCACACGGTGGGCGTGCCGAAGACAATTGACAATGATCTCGCGGGAACAGATTTCTGTTTTGGCTTTGATACTGCCGTGACTGCGGCCACCGACGCTATCGACAAAGTTCACACCACGGCAGAGGCCCACAATCGCGTGATGGTCGTTGAAGTCATGGGACGCGATTCAGGTTGGATCGCGATGTATTCCGGGATCGCAGGCGGCGCGGACGTGATTCTGATTCCCGAAAAGCCGTTCGATATTGAAGAGGTCGCAGAGACATTGCGGCGGCGGCACGCACGCGGGCGCTACTTCAGCATCGTGGTTGCCGCGGAGGGGGCGAAGTTCGCCACCACGCCGGGAGAGAACGTCACCCAGGATGCGAGCAAAGACGAGTTTGGGCACGTGAAACTGGGCGGCATCGGCAACGTGCTGGCGAAAGAAATCGAGAAGCGCACCGGTTTCGAGACACGCGCCGTAGTGCTAGGACACATTCAACGCGGCGGCACGCCAAGCGCATTCGATCGCGTGCTGGCGACTCGCTACGGTGTTGGCGCAATCGACATGGTGCACCGGGGCGAGTGGGGGCACATGGCGGCCGTACGCAGCATGAAGATTGTGTCGGTACCGCTGACCGAAGCGCTGGAGCGCAACCGCAAAGTGGATCCGGCGTTAGTGGATATTTCTCAGGGTATTCTCGATCGCCTGCTGACCGCCAAGGCGGCGGAGTAGCAGTATTGCCCGGACAAGACGCGTCTCGCTGGATCGCGCAGTGGGCGATCCAGATCATCGAGGCGGTGCTGGTCCTGGTAGTTTTCATCCGCGCGTTGTTTGACAAACGTGAGCCACGCGCGCCATTTGAGTCGTTTTGCCGGTTGGCGCGGCGCAAAGCGCTTTGCGTGGTGCTGATCGGCGTTTCCGTCTTCGCGGTTCGGGCGGCCCTAATTCCCCTGCTCGGCGTGGCCGCGCCGGCGTGGCACGATGAATTCAGCTACCTGCTGGCGGCGGACACATTTGCTCACGGACGAGTCACCAATCCCACCCATCCCATGTGGAAGCACTTCGAGACCTTCCATATAGTTCAGCAGCCGACCTACATGTCCATGTATCCGCCAGCACAGGGCTTGGCGCTGGCGATCGGCGAAAAGTTGGGGAATCCCTGGATTGGGCAGCTACTCGTGACCGCAGCGCTATGTTCAGTACTGTGCTGGATGCTGCAAGGTTGGTTTCCGCCGGCGTGGGCGCTGTTAGGGGCGATACTGGCTGCCCTGCGCATCGGCATTCTGAGCTACTGGATGAATGGCTACTGGAGCGCGTCGATCGTAGCTCTGGGAGGCGCGCTGGTGGTGGGCGCGTATCCGCGACTCAGACAGCGGGCCACCATACGCGACGGAATACTCTGCGCGGCGGGCCTCCTCATACTCGCCAACAGCCGTCCCTATGAAGGGCTCTTGGTCAGTGCACCGTTCGTAATTGCGATGGCTGTGCAGATGTTGAAGCAGTCGCGGCAACAAGTATGGAGGACAGCACTCTCGATCATTGTTGTACTGGCGCTCGGATTCGCCGCGACCGGCTCCTACTACTATCGCGTAACAGGCAGCCCCTTTCGCATGACCTACGAAGTTAACCGCAGCCAGTATGCGATGGCGCCTTACTTCATTTGGCAGAAGTTGCGGCCGGCGCCGGAGTATCGCCATGCGGTCATGCGCACTTTTTACGAGCAGGAGGTCGCGCAATACGCCGGATACCAGAGCCTCACCGGCTTCTGGCATCGTACGGCCGAGAAATTCTGGGCCGCCTGGACCTTCTATCTCGGGCCCCTGCTCACGCTTCCACTGCTATGGCTTCCGTGGTTGCTGCGCGACCGGAGGATCAGGCTGCCGATCATTACACTCGCAGTCCTGGCAACCGGCGTGCTGGTTTCTACGTTCTTTCGGCCTCACTATCTCGCCCCTGCCACGGGGTTGCTCTACATCATTCTTGTGCAAGGAATGCGGCACATGACGCAGTGTACCTGGCGAAGGAACGCCGTGGGGGCGAACCTTGCACCGGCGGTGCCCGCAGTCGCGGCTGTGATGATTTGCCTTCGCTTGCTGCTGATCGCGATGCACACCCCCATTGAGCCACGTTGGCCGCGGGGGAACCTCGAACGCGCGCAACTCGAGAAGCAGCTTGAAACTCTGCCGCGGAAGCAACTCGTGCTGGTAAGTTATGGTCCGAGCCACAATCCGGATAACGAATGGGTGTCCAACATGGCGAATATCGACGCGCAGAAGGTGGTTTGGGCACGGGACATGGGACCGGATAACTCCGAACTGCTCGACTATTATCCCGAGCGTCAAGTCTGGCAAATCAACCCGGACGAGGATCCCGTGGCGCTTCATCCGCACTGATTCGTTACTCAAGTGCACTCCCCTTTGCGTGTTCCCCCTCACATGCTCAGGTGACCTTCGTCACAAAAGCTCAGTTCGCATGGCGCGATAATCGGTTCAGAGAGAGGAATCCAGGGCGGCGAAGCAGGAGGAAGTTATGAAACGATGCGCGGCGGTTGCTCTCATGTTGGCGGCAATGGTGGGACTGGCGATGGCGGCGCCACAGGCGACCGCGCCCAAGTACAATCCCGCCACAGAAGGCAAGTTTACGGGTACGGTGGTGCAAGTGGTGGACCGCATCTGTCCGGTCAGCGGCGGGATGGGCTCGCACGTAATGTTGAAGCTCGATGACGGCACCGTAATCGAGGTCCATATGGCGCCCACCAAGTTCGTCAAGACCTACGAACTGATCTTTAAGGAAGGTGACAAGCTGGAGGTCACCGGCTCAAAAATAACCTTTGAAGACAAGGAAACCATCTTTGCGCGCGAAGTGCGCCGTGGCGAGGACACGTTCCTGTTCCGTGACAAGAACGGTAATCCCGTGTGGTAGGCGAACCGATTAGGTCTCTGCTGGATTAACCAGCTTACGAGTATCTAGATTCGATCGGTTCTCTGTGTCACCACTCGCGCCTGACCACTACGTGCAGCGACATAGTTGTTCGTACTGTTCGGATTGATGCCCTCTCGCTCGTCGTGAAACATAGTGGGAATGCTGGGGCGATCCCGTGCGCCAAAGCTGCACCGCGAAAGGAAATGGGTCTAAGGACTCTTACGAAACAGTACGCTTTGAGCACCAAATCACGGAATACAGACCGGTCAACTTCACCTCGAAGACACCCAACTCTGGCTGCCGAAACAGGCGGAAGTCTACTTGGATTTCCGCAAGCGTTTGTACTACCGGAAGCACAGCTTCGATCACTACATGCTCTTTTCTGTTGACGCGCAGGAACAGCGAAAGCAGACGAAGAAAGAGCCTGGTCCCAGGTCCGGAACGCGGGAGAAGAAGACCAAGACGCCGGTCATTGCGTTCTCTTCTCCAAACGATGGGCTCATTTCGAGGAACTAGTTGCGTGCGCTTAGTTAGAAATTCCGTCGTGATGTTGCTCCCCTGTTAGGTAAACCTCGGGCAGGTGGCTGTCGCCGAGGCGGTAGTCGGGAAACCTAACTCTCGCTGAGCCGTACCAAATCCTTTGGCGTCCGCAGAGACCACTATCGGTTCCAACCAGTCGTTGTGGTGTTGCTCAGCGGTAATGGGCTGGCATCTTGCGTCTGAGCAATTCGGCCGGCGGCTATAATTTTTTTCATGTCTTCCGGCCGACCCATTCTCAAACAAATCGAATATCTGCGTGACCGGGTCCGCTATCACGAGCACCGCTACTTCGTACTCGATAGCCCCGAAATTAGCGATGCCGAATTCGACACGCTCATGAATGAACTCAAGGCGCTCGAGCGGGAGCATCCTGAGCTGATCAGCCCGGATTCACCCACCCAGCGCGTCGGCGGCAAGCCTGCCGAGGGTTTCGCCAAGGTGCGTCACTCTACGCCCATGTTGTCGCTCGATAATACCTACAACGAAGACGAGCTGCGGAACTGGGAACGACGCGTGCACGAACTCACAGGCGAAAAGAACGTGGACTACGTCTGCGAGCTGAAGCTTGACGGCATGTCGCTGGCGTTAACCTACGGGGGCGGCCACCTCGCACACGGTGTCACGCGCGGCGACGGCACCACGGGCGAAGAGGTCACTTCGAATGTCCGCACCGTGCGATCCATTCCGTTGTCTGTCTCCCCGGCGAAGTTGAAGACAGCGGGCATACCGTCGCAGTTTGAAGTTCGGGGAGAGATGCTGATGCCGATTGGCGCGTTTCGCACGCTGAATCAAGAACGCGCAGCAAAGGGCCTTTCAACTTTTGCCAACCCCCGCAACTTCACCGCCGGCACAGTTCGTCAACTCGATCCCAGCATTACCGCGCAGCGCAAGTTGGATTACTTCGGCTACTTCCTGCTGCGCGATGGCAAGACAATCTTTGATCGACACAGTGAGAGCCTGGACGCGCTCGAAAAGGCGGGTTTCAAAGTCAATCCCGCCCGCAAGCTCTGCCACAACATGGATGAAGTCTGGGCTTTTATTCAGCTGTGGGAGGCGAAGCGCGACAGTCTCCCATACGAGATCGACGGGATCGTAGTAAAGGTGGATCGCACCGGGTTGCAGCGCGAACTGGGTTTCACCGGCAAAGCTCCACGTTGGGCGATTGCCTACAAGTACAGCGCGCGCTCGGGCATTACGCAGATCAACGGCATCCTGGTTCAGGTGGGCCGAACCGGCAAGCTCACGCCGGTGGCGGCACTCCGCCCCGTTCCTATTGGCGGCACTACCGTCAGCCGTGCCACGCTGCACAACATGGACGAGATTGAACGTCTAGGAGTCCGCATTGGCGACTACGTTGAAGTCGAGCGCGGTGGCGACGTCATTCCGAAGGTCACTCGCGTCGTCGAAGACAAGCAGCATCCGCGCGGAACGAAGCACTTCGAGATGCCCAAGTGCTGTCCCGAGTGCGGGACGGAAGTTGTGAAGACGCCCGGCGAGGTAGACTACCGCTGCGTCAACGCAAATTGTCCCGCCAAGCTACGCGAGAGCATCCTTCACTTCGCCTCGCGGGGAGTGATGAACATCGAGGGAATGGGCGAAGCGCTGGTGAATCAGTTGACTGGACGCGGGCTGGTCAGGAATGTCGCGGACATCTACAAGCTGACCAAATCCGATCTGATGGGCCTGGAGCGTATGGGCGAGAAGTCCGCACAGAACGTTCTCAATGAAATCGAAGCCTCGAAGAAGGTTCCTCTGGATCGGGTGATCTACGGCCTGGGCATTCGCTTTGTGGGCGAGCGCACCGCACAGTTCCTGGCGCAGCACTTCGGATCGCTGGAAGCCATCATGAACGGCGGCGCGGAAGAACTCCAGGAAGTTGAGGAGGTTGGTCCTCGCATCGCGGAAAGCATCGCCGAGTTTTTTTCCAATCCGCAGAACCGTGAACTTGTCGACCAGCTGCGTAAAGCCGGGTTGACGTTCAAAGGCGAGAAGAAACAACGAGGCACGCAACTGACAGGTCAGACGTTCGTCCTAACCGGCACCCTGCCGAACCTGACCCGCGACGAAGCCAAGAAGATGATCGAAGACGGCGGCGGTCGCGTCTCCGGCTCCGTGAGTAAGAAGACCAGCTACGTGGTCGCCGGCGCCGAAGCTGGATCCAAGCTGGAGAAAGCCAACGAGCTGGGACTGAAGGTCATCGACGAAGCGGCTCTGCGAAAGTTGCTCGCTTGAAGGTTCGTTGACAGCTTTTCGCCCCGCAGATTTTACATCGCCATGACAACGCCCTGCTGCACCCCGTCCTAGACTCCTTCTCAGCACGGCAACGACGCCATAACGTTCTTTCTGCGCACGCCCGGCCGCACGGGGCGCGCAGGTCATCCTGGAAGCTACGACCCTCAGCTCCCAGGATGACTCTTTCTAAGCCATCGCCCGGCGAATCCTCTCATAAGTAGTGTCCAGCGTCTCCGGCAGGACCCGCGTCTCCCCAACCACCGTCATGAAACTCGCATCCGCGATCCATCGTGGCAAGACGTGCATATGAATATGTCCAGCGACTCCCGCGCCTGCCGCCTGGCCCAAGTTCATCCCCAAGTTGATCCCGTTCGGCGAATACAGATTGCGTAGCACGCCCTCCATGCGTTGGCACAGCGTCATCATTTCCTGCGCGGCATCGGGTGCGAGCTTCTGCAACTGGTCGAGGTGTGTGTAGGGCACGACCATCACGTGACCCGTCGTATAGGGAAAAGTGTTCAGAACCACAAAGCAGAACTCGCCACGATGCACGATGCGCGCCGTCGCATCATCTTGCTGCTGAAGGTCGCAGAGCACGCAGCTGGTAGCCTTCTCCGCGCCGGTCATGTATTGATATCGCCACGGTGTCCACAGATAATCCATGTCCTTGGCAGGTTAGCAGAAGCGCGTTCGTGACGTGGCAGCAGCGATCACGTCCAAATACTTGGCCGAAATGGCTGCCCACGAATCTTTCGACTCGGAAAAAATTTATCGTATCCGCCATGCGCGACTAATTCTGTGTCAGACTGTTTGTATCGGGTAGGAGCGAGGCAAGTCTTTCGATTGCGGCAAGTTCGCTGGTTTGACACTGTTTGCGAGCGGTTGCTATAGTCGAAGGGTTCGCCCTTTGGAGCGGGGTTCGTTGTCTTGGTGGTCCGACCGCTGGGATTGTACCAGGCTTGTCTGCCCGGACAAGCTCAACACAACCTAAGACTCACGCCAGCAGTCCGCTGCAAGAAAGCCCATCTCGTTCCGCCCCAAGCGCGAGAGTGACAGCAGAGAGGCTATTAAACTTGTTCGACGACAACACCAGCCCTGATCCCAATCACAACAGTTCTACGTCCGTTGCAGAACCGCACGCGGATTCGTCCGAAGCCCAGGCTTCTGAAGTATCGGCTCCCGAACTCGCCAACCACGAGCAGGATGGCACCCCACCAGCGGAAACACCTGTGCCCGCTGCGCAGCCGGAGGCCGAAGCGGCTCAGCCAGCCTCCGCCTCTGCCGACGGGCCCGCCGAGAGCGCGCCTGAAGACAAGACCGCTCCAGCCGACGACTTTGCTGCCGCCCTCGAGTCGTTCACCACCGAGACAGAGGAAGCCACCAGCGAGGACAACGTCATCCGCGGCCGCGTCGTGAAACTCACGTCGACGCACGTCGTCGTGGACATTGGCGCGAAGTCTGAAGGAATGTTGCCCATCGACGAGATTAAAGATCACGAGGGCAATCCGCGCTTCCAGCCCGGCGACGAAATCGACGTGATGCGGGAAAAGGGTGAAACCGAAGAGGGCTACATCAACCTCTCGCACCAACGCGCCCAACGGCTCCGTGCCTGGGACGACATCGAACACGCCTACAACGAGAAAAAGCCGATCAATGCCGTCGTCATTGACCGCATCAAGGGCGGCCTTACCGTTGATATTCACGGCGCCCGCGCCTTCCTGCCCGGCTCGCAAGCCGATCTCCGCCCGATCCACAATCTTGACGCGATGAAGGGTCACACCTTCGAAGTCGCCGTGATCAAGCTGAACAAAAAGCGCGGCAACATCGTGGTTTCGCGTAAGCAATTGCTCGAAGAAGAGCAGGCCAAGCATCGCTCTGCCACTCTCGAGCACCTGGAAGAGGGCTCGATCCTCACTGGCGTGGTCAAGAATCTCACCGAGTACGGCGCGTTCGTAGACATGGGCGGTATCGACGGCCTGCTCCACATCACCGACATGTCCTGGGGACGCCTCACCCACCCCCGCGACCTCGTTAATGTCGGCGATCAGATTCAGGTCAAAGTTCTCAAGTTCGATAAAGACAAGCAGCGCGTCTCGCTCGGCTTCAAGCAGCTCACGCCTGATCCCTGGCTCGACGCCGCGCACCGCTATCCCGTGGGCGCGCACGTTGGCGGACGCGTTATCAGCGTCACTGACTACGGCGTCTTCGTCGAGCTCGAGCAAGGCATCGAGGGCCTGGTCCACGTCAGCGAAATGACCTGGTCCAAGCGCATGAAGCATCCCTCGAAGCTGGTGAATGTTGGCGATCAGGTCGAGTGCGTCGTGCTCAACGTCAATCCGCAGGAGCGCCGCATCTCGCTCGGCATGCGCCAGCTGGCGACCAATCCCTGGGACGTGCTGCACGAGAAGTATCCCATCGGCGCAACCGTCGAGGGCCGCGTGCGCAACCTCACCGACTTCGGCGCCTTCATCGAAATCGAAGACGGCATTGACGGCCTGGTGCACGTCAGCAATCTCAGCTGGACCAAGCGCATCAAGCATCCTTCGGAAGTGCTGAAGAAAGGTGATCGCGTGAAAGCCATCGTGCTCGCGATCGAACCTGATAAGCGCCGCCTGTCACTCGGCGTGAAGCAGCTTCAGCCCGATCTCTGGGAGACCTTCTTCGAAACGCATCACGTCGGCGACGTGGTCCACGGCAAAGTTCTGCGCGTGGCGACCTTCGGCGCGTTCATCGAGATCGCCGATGGAGTCGAGGGCCTCTGCCACAACTCCGAAGCGATCGATCAGAATGGCCAGCCCGTGCATCTGGAAGTCGGTAACGAGCACGAGTTCAAGATCATCAAGATGAATCCTGAGGACAAGAAAGTCGGCCTCAGCATCCGCGCGGTAGGCGAAGAAGCCTCGCGCTCCGAAGTCGAAGCCTACAAGCACCCGGTCTCCAGCACCGGCTCAACGATTGGCGAGCTGATGTCGTGGAAGCGGGCGGGGAACGAGAACAACTAAGGCTTAACAACTCTGCTGACAGGCCGCCCTACCCGGCGGCCTTTCCATTTGCTCGTGATCCGAGATATCATTCCCATATAGCGGTTCGCTGCGAAGCAACTTCGTTCCCCCGCTTCGCATCAGTTCCGCAACATTCCCCCAATCATTCACCCTGAACCGTCAAAGGAGACGTTATGCCTAGTTCCGCTACCCGCGAAGTTCGTCTTCATTTCCTCGCCCGCTTGGCCATCCTCAGCGTGCTCACCCTTTTCGCACTGCCGATGTTCAGCCAGTCTGAGCCTACGTTCGGCTTCAACCAGACCAACTTCCGCACCGGGCAGGAAGCCCTTAAGATTGTCGTGGCCGACTTCAATAAAGACGGCAAACTCGATATCGCGGAAAGCGATTTTCTCGATTACACGATCTCCATCTTCCTGGGCAACGGCGACGGCACCCTCCAAGCCCGTCAGATCTATCCCATAGGCTCCAGCGGCGCATACTCCATCGCCGTTGACGATTTCAACGAAGACGGCAATCTCGACATCGTCTTCTCTTCTGCTACTGCTACCGCATCCGGAATCCTGTTTGGAAACGGGGACGGGACGTTGCAACCGCCCTCTGCATTTACCGGGATCGTCACTTCCTACCTCGTTGCAGCCGATTTCAATAACGATGGCCACCTTGATCTGGCGATGAACACCAGCCTGTTGCTGGGCAATGGCAATGGGACCTTTCAGGCTCCGGTCAAATTCTCCGGCGACACTATCTATGGTCTTGACGCCGCCGACTTCAATGGCGATGGCAAGCTGGACTTAGTCGAGTCTCGTTATTTAGATGTAGCCATCTTCCTCGGCAATGGCGACGGCACATTCGTCGCAGGAAAAAACTACTACTTCGACCAGGACGAAGGAAGGGGGGTCCTCGCAGCCGACCTCAACGGGGACGGCATTCCGGACATGGCAGCCCTGTCCTGGAACTCAGCCCAATATGAGAACGGCATCGTGACACTGCTGTTCGGCAACGGCGACGGCACATTCGGCAAGTCCAGCACCTACAACATTCCTACGGAGTATTACCCGTCGATGGCAACCGGCGACATCAATGGCGATGGCATCCTTGACCTTTTCGTGAACGAGGGCGATGGCTTTGTGGTCAACGTTCTCCTGGGAAAAGGCGACGGGCGTTATGAGCAACAAATTGGGAACCCCGGCGGCGGCGTCTCCTTCGCACTGGGCGACTTCAACCAGGACGGCAAACTCGACTACGCCAGCAGCACCGACTACTTGACCCTTTCGATCTTCACCCAAACTGCACCCACCACGGTCTCAATCACTCCCACACAGATCCATTTTGGCAAAGTGAAGGTCGGCGACTACGTGAGCCAGGACGTTACCGTCACCAACACTGGCGATTCGCTATTAGTCGTCTCCTACGCCGATTTTCCCGATGACCTCCGGGACCAGTTCGTAATAAGCTCTCAAAGCAACTGCCAGGATAAGACCCTGAAACCGGGAGAGAGTTGCACGGTCACGCCAGTCTTCGCGCCCGTAAGACACCATCAACTGCACTCCGTCCTGTCGATCCATGATAACGGCGTCGGTACCCCGCACAACATCACGGTGTTCGGCATCGGCTCGGAGTAATCAATAGAAACGATACGCGCAGGGGCAGGTCTCTCACCTGCCCCGCAGAACGAATCAACGTAACACCGCCGTCGCAGCGGCAACATGGAAAGTCTCAACGCACCGGACCATCGCCGTGAAAGAGCCGGGATTTATCCCGGGGTCCCAGCGAGGGAAGTTCGGGGCTTCAGCCCCGGTTTGAAACCGCCCCCGCCCCCACCTGCACGCCTCCTGCCAATCTTTCTTTTCCCGCTCACCCATTGCCCCCTCGCCCGTCCATTACTATGCAACACGGTGGGTTAAGGAAACCGAGGTTGCCGAAGGATAAACTCCATGCCGGCCGAGGCTTTAGCGGTATCTTTAACGGTTGGCGACTGTTCCTATCCGGGCGCGAAGGGCACGTCGGTGGATGCCAATAGAAGCTCCCGGATGGCTCAATCGCGAGGCCAAATGCTGGGGCAAAGTTCGACCCGTATTGACGACACGGTGCTGGTCCGTGAGGCGCAGCTCGGCAACCGCGCTGCCTTCGAGGAACTCGTGCGTCACTACGATCAGGCCGTCCTCCGCCTGGCCTATCACCTGACCGGATCGGAACACGAAGCCCAGGACGTGTACCAGGAAGCTTTCCTGAAGGCGTACAAAAGCGTAGGCAATTTCCGCTTCGAGTGCTCCTTCTACACCTGGATCTACCGCATCGTCAGCAATCTTTGCATGGACCACTTGCGCAAGCGGACGGTCCGCAAAGAAGAAGCGCCGGTCGCGGTGGACTCGAAGGGCGAGTCCTATGACCTGCTCGACCAGGTACCCGATGCGCGCGCCGGCGCCAATCCCGAACGCGACCTGATGTCGCGTGAGCTGGGCAGCCGCATCGAAGTAGCGCTCTCGAAACTCACCCCGCGCGAGCGCATGGTCTTCGAATTGAAGCATTACCACGGACTGAAACTCCGCACCGTGGGCGAGATATTGAATACGACGGAAGAGACGGCCAAGAATACGTTGTTCCGCGCCACCCAGAAACTGCGCGGCGCGCTGGCCGACATGAGATGAGGGCAACACGATGAAATGCGAATGGGTTCAACAGAATATTCTGTTCTACGTTTACGACGAGCTTCAGGACGACGCTCGTTACGAACTGGAACAGCACATTGCGCGCTGTCAAACGTGTGCGGCCGAACTCGCCGCCACCAGCGGCTTCCGCAGCACGATGGCGCAAGTGCCCGTGCAGGATCCCAGCCCCAACCTGCTAGCCGACTCCCGCATGAAATTGCAGGAAGCGCTTGAGACCGCGCCGCAGGGAAGCTTCTGGCACCGCTTTATCTTCGAGCCCACGCAGTGGCTGCATCAGCTTCGCTTCTCGCCCGCGTTGGCGGCGATCATTTTTGTGGTCGGATTTGGCATCGGTATCGGCTCCACTTACAAGATGTTCTCCGGCAACGCGGTCGAGAAATTCACCGGTTCCGCGCCTGCCACGCAGGCTTCCATCACCGGCATTCGCGCCATCACGCAGGAGCCCGGCTCCGACCAGATCAGCATCAAGTACGACACGGTCAGCACGCAAAAGGCAGAAGGATCGCTCAACGATCAGCGCATTCAGCAACTGCTGCTGTTTGCTGCTCGTAACAATTACAACTCCGGCGTTCGCATGGATTCGGTGGACCTGCTCTCGAAAGGGTCGCAGGATGATCGTGTGCGTGAAGCGCTGCTGTACGCGCTGCGCTACGACACCAATCCCGGCGTGCGCTTGAAAGCCTTGGACGCGCTCGGCCCATTCGTAAAGGACGACGTTCGCGTTCGTGACGGCGTACTCGAGGCGTTGGTGAACGATTCCAACCCCGGCGTCCGCACCGAGGCGCTGCACCTGCTAGATCCGGTGAAGGCCGACAGCAGCGTGCGTGCGGTTTTAGAGTCCCTGTCCAAGGACGACAAGGACCAGTACATTCGCTCGCAAACTAGCGCAGAACTGGCGCAATTGCCCGAGATTGACTAGAGGCATTCCCGAATCGAGGAAGCGCCACGCGTTGGGGAGAAACAGGGGAGAAGGGGAAGTGAAGAGGAAATTCAAATTCGCCACTATCGTCTTACTGATGGCCACACTGGCGGCCGCTCAGGACACACGGGTATACCAGGAGGGCGGCACCTGGACAAGGCAGATCAACGGCACTCTGGCCGGTGCCCGTAGCCTTCGGATCAAGGTGGATTTAGGCGCCGTCAAGGTCAGGGGCGGCTCGCAGCAAAACATTTCTTATTCCATCCGCAATCAATCCCGTTCCGGCTCGGAGCAGCAAGCCCGCCGGGATTTCGAGGCCTACAAGATCAGCACCTACGTTCGCGGAGACATCGCGTGGATCGTGGGCAGTTGGGAAGGCGGACGCCCCAGAAAATTCAATGGCGATGTTTCGGTTGACGTTCCCCGCAATTTGGAACTGGTGAAAGTCGAAACCGACGGCGGCTCTGTGTCGGCCTCATCCCTCGACGGTCATCTCGAAGCAGCCAGTGGCGGCGGCAGCATCAACGTGGATGACATCGGCGGGCCCATCGCCGCGGAAACCGGCGGCGGCAGCATCGACGTAGGAACTGCCGGCGGCGATGTCGCCCTGCAAACTGGCGGCGGCAGCATCGAGGTCCGCTCCGCCAAAGGCCACCTCTCCGCCGAAACCGGTGGTGGCAGCGTTACCATCATCTCCGTCCTGCGTGATGCCAGCATCGAGACCGGCGGAGGCAGCATTGAGGTCCGCAAGTGCGCCGGCAGATTAAAGGCTAGCACCGGCGGCGGCAGTATTGACGCAGGCGACATCGGCGGTACAGCGGAGTTCGAAACCGGCGGCGGCAGCATTCGTCTGACTTCGGCTAAGGGGCCTGTTCGCGCCGAAACTGGCGGTGGCAGCATCGAGCTTTACGGCGTCCCCGGCGCACGCGCTGAAACCGGAGCCGGCGGTATTGTGGCCAAGTTCACCAGCGACCAGCCCTTTACGCCTTCGTCGCTGGAAACCAACGCGGGAGACATCACCGTTTATCTCTCTCCCAGCCTTCGCGCCGATATTCGCGCCAGCGTTGACCTCGCCAACGGACATGAAATCCGTTCGGATTTCTCCGACATTCACATTCGCACTGAGGGCGGCGACTACGGCCCGAAAACGATTTCTGCTGACGGACGTCTGAATGGTGGGGGTCCTTTGCTGAAAGTGCGGACCACGACGGGCGACATTATCTTCCGGCGTGCGCAATAGACCAGATTCAGGAGCCAGGGATATGCGCGTAACATTGGCGATCTTAGTGGTGAGTCTTTCGATGTCGGCTGTGGCCTTCTGCGACAACTTGTCGTTCGAGCCCCAGGATGTCTTCGGCTATTCCAGTGATGATTTCGGCGGCAGCTCGTATCTCGGCGTCGATACCCGCGATGTCACCAACGACCGCTTAGGCGCCTTGAAGCTGAAAGAAGAAGCCGGTGTCGAAATCACCATGGTCGACCAGGATGCGCCTGCCGGTAAAGCCGGGCTGAAAGAGCACGATGTCATCCTGACGGTGAACGGCACCAAGCTGGAGAGCGTTGAGCAGCTACGCCGCATGATTCACGAAACGCCTCCCGGGCGCATCGTCAGTCTGGGCGTCAGCCGCAGCGGTCAACCGCTTACGGTAAAAGTCCAATTGGCTGATCGTGGCAAGAAGTTCGCCTTTACACCGCCGGCGAGAGACTTCAATTACAAAGTGGAAGTCCCACCCATACCGCCGATCCCGCCGATGCCGGACTTCGATGTTCCGGTGAACGTCGTGGTCGTACACTCTTCACAGCGTAGCGGGCTCATGGTCGAAAACTTGACTCCGCAGCTCGGCGACTATTTCGGCACGAAGAACGGCAAAGGGATTCTCGTCCGCTCTGTTGAGAAGGGCAGCCGCGCTGAGAAGGCCGGCTTTCGCGCTGGCGATGTGATCATCAAGATCAACGGCGAGTCGGTCAGCGACTCCAGCGACTTCAGTCATCTGATCCGCGGCCGCAAGGATAACAGCGTTAAGGTTGGCATCCTGCGCGACAAGAAAGAACAGACCATCACGCTGACGTTGCCTCAGCGCAACGAGTCCAAGAATGTTTTCGAAGAAACTTGGGAAGTGCCTGAGTTCGACGCCGATGTTGACGTCAATCTCGCGAACTTGAATGTGCAGCTGGCACAGATTCAGCCCAACATCCAGCTGGCCATGCGCGAAATGCAGAAGAGCATGGCCGCCAATAAGAAGACCTTCGCCCAGCAGCAGAAGAAACTCCAACAGCAGCTGAAGCAGCAACAGGAAGAACTGAAAAAAGAACTATTAAAGACTCAAAAGCAGCTGGATATCTCAGGCGAAGACCGGGAAAAAATCCTGAACGAGATCCACCGCGAACTAGGCACCCTCAACGAGATCTGACGCTGGTTGCGTTGGGACAGCCGCTTCGGCTGTCCCAGCGAGCGAAGCGAGTTCCCAATCACCGGTCGTCCATATCCCCCGCTCTTTGCCACAAGAGTCTAGTGGTGACTCAAGTACTCAGGGATCCCCAGGCAAGCTTTCTTATATGTAAAGTTTTGTAAACCTTGCCACCCTTAGTAGTAACATGTGCTAACTTATCAGTCCGAAACTCGGATTTTCATTTTCTGGGTTTAGCTCAGGCCTGTCATGTTTCGCGTACGTGATACTTGCGTATGTGAGAGTTAAGGTGAGATCCGGGCTGATTTCGCGGCGGAACGTGGGAAAGCCGCTGTTTGGGGGCGGCCTCACCTGCAGGCGCCTTTACCATGAATAAGCTTCCGGGACGTACTTCCAAGTTTGCTGGACTTTTCTACTAGCCGATTCGCATCACCTAATTTGAGCAGGAGGATCATCGACATGAGTCTCGGTTTATCTACATCCCGCAAAGCTCGTCTCACGGAAACCTTCGTTGTCTCTTCCATAGTCATGCTTGTACTCACCTGCGGTACTCTCAGTGCGCAACGCCTGAAAACCCTACGCGCATTCCCCGGCAGCTTCGGTATTAATCATGGCGAAAACCCGAACGGTGGGCTCATTATGGATGCCGCTGGCAACTTGTATGGCACCACGCGGAGTTCCGGCTGTCCGCATACCGAGAAAAATTGTGCTGGCACCCTCTTCGAATTAAGCCCGGGACCTAAGGGCGCGTGGCAGATCAAGTATCTTCACATCTTCCATGTGCAGACCCACGATGGGCAAGGCCCTAACGGAGGCCTGATATTCGATGCCGCAGGGAACCTGTATGGCACCACTCAAGGCTCAAGCGGCGGCGACGGTACAGTCTTCGAGCTTTCACCGAGTGCCGATGGTAGTTGGCACGAGTCGATACTCCACACCTTCGTCCGCGGCGGCGACGGCGCGGAACCTTTGGCAGGCGTGATTTTCGATAACGCCGGCAATCTGTACGGGACGACATCGGGGCTCACCGGCATCGGCCCATCCACCGTGTTCGAGTTATCTCCAAACGGGGACGGTACCTGGACTGAGACTCCCCTGTATACCTTCACCGGTGGCTCCGATGGCACAACCCCGTTCGGCGGCGTCATCTTTGACAACTCCGGAAACCTCTACGGCACAACTAGCGCAGGTGGACTTGGGTTCGGTACGGTCTTCGAACTTTCCCCCGTGGGCGACGGCACATGGATAGAAACAACTCTATATACATTTAAGGGGGGCACACAGGATGGTGCCATCCCTATGGCGGGATTGACCCGCGATTCAGCCGGGAATCTATACGGAACCACTTCCCTGGCAGGCCAGTCCAATGGAGGAAGCGCCTTTGAACTAAGCCAGGCCGCTGATGGAGGTTGGATCTATAAAACCCTGCATTTCTTCAACTTCTTTGAGGGCGCCTCGCCTGCCGGGGGCGTTACCCTGGATGCAGCTGGCGTCCTGTGGGGCACAAGCCAGTACGGAGGCTCCGACGATCAAGGGACAGTCTGGAGATTATCGCCCAATGCGAACGGAACTTGGACTATCCATGTAGTGGCCGCTTTCGGGTGGCCAGCCACCGGCTCTACTCCGACAGGCAACTTGCTGATCGACGCCGCCGGCAATCTCTACGGCGCCACCGCCAGTGGAGAACTTCTTGGCAGGGATTCTGGTACGGTCTTTGAGATCATCCAATAACCTGCCACTCCGCTATGAGCACGAGCGATGCCAGCCTATTCCACCAAACCACGTAGGGACAGCCGCTTCGGCTGTCCCAGCGAGCGAAGCGAGCCCGGCGGTTATAGCCGCGACGCCGCGCCGACAACGGATCATCGCATCGTTTCTATTGCGTAACCGTCTTCACCGCATCCCCAATCTGGAAATCCGACCCTGTCACCGCCGTTGCGATCGCCGAAACGTCATCCACGTCGGTAACCTTCACGACTCCCACGGGCGCAGTAAGCTTCCGCAGAACCTGCCCGGTGGACGGATCTTTGATCTCCTTCGTCACGCGCTCGACGTTTAGTTGATCGCCGACTTTGACTCCGTTCTTCGCCCCGACATTCAAGACGATCTGGCCGCCCTCCACCGACGCGACCAGCCCGGCGACCACGATTGTCCTGGTCTGCAGCTTGGCATTCTCAGCAATGATTCCCGTGCTCGTCTGCTGCGTCGCCGCCTTTACCGCTTCGCCAATGATCGTATTCTGGAAGTCGCTGCTGCCGAAGTCCACGTTCCCCGATCCGAAACCGTGCCAGTTGCTGCCGCCGCCGAGCAGCGATGTGCTGCTCCGCTCGGACTCCCCCTTGCCTTCGGCAACCGCGAGAATCTCGCCCGTATCTACATCGACCATCCTCGATGTAACCGCGACGATGGCTTTCGTCTTCTTGTGGCCGAAGCCGCCGACGCCAAACCCTCCCCAGCCTCCGCCCGAGCCCCCCACGTTCGTGTTCTTCGTGTCGTTTCCGAACTGCGTGATGCTGCCTACGATGATCGCGTCCACCCCGAGCAGCTTGCCGATCTTTGCTGCTGAATTCGGGTTCGCCCGGTCGCTGTTCGAGAAGTTCTGTTCAGCAAGTATCGTATCAAGATGTTTTCTCTCGATCACCGAATACGTCCCGTCCTTCACCAGGTAGGTGACCAGCAGGTCCGAGATGCCCTTGCCCACATCAATGTCCTGCCCGAAGATCTGCGCCACGTAACCGTGCACGGTCGCATAGTCGAAGTCCATGATCGCGACCCGCTTCTTGCGCGTCTGCCCTGACGACGCCGTGCTCACCATCAACAACACCGCCAGCCCAAACCAAATCCGTTTCATGATCGCCGCCTCCCCCAACCATCAGCCACACTAGTGGCTCGTCTTCGACGCTAGCGCCGACGCGGAGACCTTGTCAGTGACAAGCCAAGGAGCGGCGACTTCCGTGCGTCGCCAAGACACTGATCGCAAGTAGCTGAACAGCAACAACTTAGAGGAGAGATATTCGACTGGAATGTTCCACGTGGAACATCTACGTCATTTCGCGCTCTCGCCCATCGTGCGCTTGATGATCACCAGCGCCACCACACAGAAGGCAAAGTCAACGATGAGGCCGAAGTCAATGTGGGCGGGCGCATGCCGTGCGATCGCGGGCAGATGAGGCGCGAGCAGGAAGTACGCCGCGTTGCCGGCCAGCACTGCCGCGAGGGAGTGAAGAAAATTCCTCACACCACTTAGACACCGCGAAGGCCTCATCCGACTGCCTGCTAACATCGGTCGTGGCCATGCTGGAGCTCTCGACCGAAGTGAAGTTCGTGAAGGGCGTCGGCCCAAAAATTGCCGAGGTGCTCGCGGGCAAGGGCATTGAGACCGTCGAAGACCTGCTGCACTACCTGCCGTTCCGTTATGAAGACCGCGTGAACCCGCGCGGAATCGCGGAGCTCAAGCCGGGAGAGATGGCGACCGTCATCGCTGAAGTGCGCAACTCAGGCGTGTTTCAGACGCGGCGCATGCCTCTGTTCCAGATGGTCGCGGGCCAGGGCACGTCGCGCATCACGTGTCTCTGGTTTCATGGCACCTATCTGCGGGACAAGTTCAAGCCCGGTCAGCTCGTTGCGCTCTACGGCAAGGTCGAAGAGGACCAGCGCACGGGCAAGCTCACGCTGATGCAGCCTGAGTTCGAAATCCTGGGCGATGCTGATGGCGATGCTAGCGATGCGGCGGCTGCTTCGCTGGAGGTGGGACGCATCGTGCCGATCTATGAGTCGGCGGGGCAGGGAAAGCTCTCGGCACGATGGTTTCGGCGAGTGATACGTGGGGTGCTCGATAGCTTGAGCCCTGATATAGCGGAGCCTATTCCGGCGGCGATTCGGGAGCGTTATCAATTTGTATCGCGAAACGATGCATTCTGGCGGGTGCATTGGCCGGACGCTGGTGAAAGTCTGCGCGATTTGCAGATGGCGCGCACGCCGGCGCACGTGCGGCTCATCTTCGAGGAGCTCTTCTTATTAGAACTTGGGTTGGAGCTGAAGCGGTCGCGGCAAAAGACGCAAACCGGGATTGCCTTCTCGCTCACTGACCAGGCGCGGCAAGCCATAAAGAAGATACTGCCCTTCCATCCCACCAATGCGCAGAAGCGTGCGCTGAAAGAGATCGCGGGCGACATGGAGAAGCCTTCGCCCATGCGGCGGCTGCTGCAAGGAGATGTGGGTTCGGGGAAGACCATCGTCGCGTTTGAAGCGGCAATCATTGCGATGGAGAACGGCTACCAGGTCGCGCTGATGGCGCCGACGGAAATTCTCGCGCAGCAGCATTACTTCAACGCACGGCGCATTCTGGAGCCCGCGGGATATCGCATCGTGCTGCTGACCGGATCGCTGGAAGACGAACGCAAGCGCGAGACGCGGCGGCATATCTCTGCCGGCAACGCGCAGCTGGTCATCGGCACGCATGCGCTGATCGAAAAGAAAGTGGAGTTCGACAAGCTGGGGCTGGTCATCGTGGACGAGCAACATCGGTTCGGCGTGCTGCAACGATTCAAGCTGATGAAGAAGACCGCCGATGGCAAGCCCCTTGGCGAGCCCGACGTACTGGTGATGACCGCGACGCCGATCCCGCGCACGCTGGCGCTGACTCTGTACGGAGACCTCGATCTAAGCGTGCTGGACGAATTGCCTCCGGGCCGCACGCCGGTGGTTACCAGGCGAACGACAGACGACCGGGCGGCGGACATTTGGGATTTCGTTCGCAAGCAGGTCACGGCCGGGCAGCAGGCGTACATCGTGTATCCGGTGATCGAGGAGAACGAAGAGCGCGAGATCAAGGCCGCGATGAAGATGTACAAGGAGCTGAACGAAAAAGTCTTCCCCGACCTGAAAGTGGGCGTGCTGCACGGACGCCTGCCTGCCGACTTCAAAGAGCACACCATGCGTCTGTTCCAGCAGGGCGAGATACAGATACTGGTTGCGACCACGGTGATTGAGGTCGGAGTGGACGTGCCGAATGCCAGCGTGATGGTGATCGAGCACGCCGAGCAGTTCGGGCTGGCGCAACTGCACCAGCTTCGCGGACGCATTGGCCGGGGCGCGGCCAAGTCGTACTGCATCCTGGTAAGCGGCGGCAAAGTGACGGAAGACGGCGAACGCCGCCTCGAGGCGATGACGCGCACCTCCGACGGCTTTCAGATCGCCGAACTCGACCTGGAACTGCGCGGCCCCGGAGAATTCTTCGGCACCCGCCAAGCGGGCATGCCCAGCTTCCGGGTAGCCAATCTCATCCGCGACCGCGAGCTGCTGGAGCTAGCCAAGCGCGAAGCCGCAGCCCTGCTGGCCGGCCCGAATCCCGAGATACCCAAGGAGGAAGTAGATCGGGCGCTGAAGCTGATGCGGGCGCGGTGGCAGAAGTCTTATGGGCTGGCTGAGGTGGGGTAGGGAGAGGAGAGAGACGACTCTTGTTGGCATCCCAGCGAAGCAAAGTTGAGAGCGAGTTCTTACAGTCGGAGGATAGGCACCAAGTGTTTACCCGCCCTTTTTGTTTCTCATTTCGATCGTTTCGTCCGCGTTACTGCGCGTGAAAGATTATGCTGATCACCGCCAAGACGAGCGCAAGAACACCATAACTCTTCGACTGATCCTTGATCATCCCGACTACTGCAGTAGCAATTGACGAGATCAGCGTGAATGCAGACCACGACCTTAGAAGATAATGGTTGGCCGATTCATCCCAGAGCCCATGAAGGTAGAGGTATCGGATCATTATGAATAGGCCAATTGTGTTGAGAGTCATGAGCAACAGCGCCGCCGTGCTCCACGGGTTTCTGCGAACGAAATTTTTCATATCCCTTCACCTGCAAGCTGTCGAAGCCGGATACAGGTCGGAAATCTGGGAGAAATCTGGAAGAAATCTGGAGAAATCTGGGAGAAATCTGGGGACAGACGGAACATTCCCCAATTATCCTCTCATGTCGAGAACCCGTTCTCGGTGCGGGTGCCTGCCGGCCTTTTTCGCCCGCAAGTGGCGCTGAGTCATCTGCTCCAGGTTTTCGATAAACTTCTCACCGCCTAAGGGCCGGCCAGTGTGGGTGCAGCGCCGAATGGCAGCTATCTCTAACGGTGCCTCCGCCTCTGCAATAAACCGCGTCCACGACGAAAAATCCCACCTTGGCCGCCACCGGTCCATGCTCAGGATGGGGCTCGGCTCGGCGGTTCCGCAGTGCGCCGCCGCACTTGACCACGGCCACTCTTCCGCCCGCGCCACCAGCCCCGCCCGTACCGGATTCAGCTCCGCATAGCGCAGCGCCGTCCACACATGCCGCTGGTCCAGCGGACAGGAGTAGTATCTGCCCTGCCACACGTGCCCACATGAACCGTGACGCACGTTCCAGTAAGAGGCGTACCGCCCGTGAGCTTGTTTCAGGGCTACCGCCATGGCTTCTCCGGTCTGCGGAACGATGATGAGATGGACATGGTTCGACATCAGGCAGTAGCCGAGAAGTTGTAGGGCGTGAAGTTCAACGCATTCGCGCAGCAGAGTGAGATAGACCCGACGGTCGGCATCGGAGTCGAGCACGAAGGCGCGCCCGTTGCCGCGCTGCGTTACGTGATGCGGAACGTCCACCGCGACCACTCGAGCAAAACGGGCCACCTCTGAACGTAACAGATTGCGTTGCCATGGACGCATTCGGCGTATTTATCTGGCGCTGGTCTTCCCAAGATGGAACTGAACAGAACGGAACAAGTGAGCCATAGCGATCTGGGACGATGAAATTGGGGAATGTTCCGTCTGTCCCCGCATTCTCCGAGATACCCAAAGAGGAAGTAGATCGGGCGCTGAAGCTGATGCGGGCGCGGTGGCAGAAGACTTATGGGCTGGCGGAGGTGGGGTAGAGAGCAAATGGAAGGGCAAACGATTCAACTCGAGCCGTCAATCTGGAATTTGAGCCGTCCCCACCTGCTGCTTACGAATCACTCGTACAGTCGACGGTTTATCTCGTTTTGCAGCTGCCGGTTGCTCGCTTGGTCGTGTTCACGAATGCGTGACAGCCGCTGGATCAATTCCGGGTAGCCATTTGCAGAGAAACTACTCCGAAGCCGCTCGATATTAGAAGCCAGAATCGCCGCCATTTGTGTGAGAGATTCGATGTGGTTGCGTTCGTCCCTCCCGGAGACCTCAATCGCCTCCAGCACGGCGGCAAGGTCGTGCCATTCGCGTCCATCCAAGCTCTTGATTTCGGCAGATAGTTCGCCGCGACCGCGGAGAAAGCGAAGCAAGAGATTGCCTACGCGAACGGTGACGTAGGCGTAGTCGAAGCTTGGTGGAAAATGAACGCCAGTGTTGTTGACGATTGTGGCATCATGGTGTTCGAAAAGAAAGGGCAGATCCGTTCGAAGCGCGGCTTCCAAATCGCGCTGATGCTTCACGGCCAACTTGACGTCGGATTTCCCGAACAGCAAGGCAAACACGGTTGAAGCGAGCCACTTGACCGCAGTAAGCGGCGGTCTTGCGATCGCCGCTAGCGTTTTGTTGAGCTCTCCGGTCAAAGCCATCTCAGTAAAAGGGCAAGAACGCCCCTTGCCAGTTCTCGGGACTAATCCCCCGGCTCAGCAAGTAGTCGAGTTCCCGCGCATAAGAGCCGCTAGCTTCAACCGAACTAAGGAAGAACTGCTGGCCTCTGAAGATGGACGCGTCAAGAAAAGCCCGATTAGCGGTCCACGCTTGGCCAAAGTTGTTTAGAACGTTGTATAGCGTGGGACTAACATTAAAGGTATTGGCACCTAGCGCTTCGCCAGTTTCAACGTATTGAGGATATTTGCCCAGCACTACGCCAGTTCCCCCGTAAGTCCGGCCGCCCACCCCACGCCACGGGCTAGTATGCCGACAGCCGCTGTCGGTGCCGCGGCTAGCGTCGGTGCAGCAAATACACCGCCAACTGCTGCCAATGTTGCGCCGCCTGCGATATTAACGAAGGATGCCGCGCCGCCCCAGATACCACGGCTAGGAGGGCCAAAGGTTTGAAAGGCCAAGCTGGTCGGATCGAAAAAGTCGTTAGTACCTCCGTAACCTTCGGTTCCCGATAGCGCATCGGGTCCATAAGTAACTGAAGTCCCGGGAGGTGCCTGAAAAATCAAAGACATGTTTATTGGTGTTACGCCCGGATCACCTGTGTCCGCAAACCAGATCCCGCCCTGGGACTCGCAGTCTGCTTGAGAACTGGCGTCTACGGAGCCTCCATCTGCAGCATTGCAATGGTATAAGCCTAGCGGGTCCGAGAAGGTAACTGGATTGTTGCCAACATACGCGTAAGAGTTCCAGCTCTGTGGAGAAAGAGGGCTCACAACCGCGAGACGGCCCGGGTCCGGCGTTGTCCACCTCGCCTGGGTTGACGAATATCGCCGGAACCAGGTGTAGCCGACGTTATCGGAGTCAACTCTCTGGTCGGCGAAGTGGAACTGGTCGGGAGTGGACGCGCCGGTGCAGGACTGGCCGTCGCCGTAGGGCAGATTTTGGCAGGTCTGCACAACCGTTGAGCCCGCCGAGTTGTACTGCGTCCACAGCCGCAGGGAGCCGACCTGGTCGCCGTAGTTGAAATACGTCTTGCCATTGGCGTACACGGCGATGTGCTGGTTGCCGACGTAAATCTCGTGTCCCCATCCGTCAGATGCCGAGTTGTCGCGGTGCAGGATGTGGCCGGCGAGGTCGTAGATGAAGTCAGTGGTCTTGCCAGTGGCAGAGTAACTCTCCTCCGCCCGCCGCCCAAAGGCGTCGTACACGAACGTGCCCGCGGTGGTGTTCCACTTGGTCATGCGATTCTCGGCGTCATAAGTATACGGTTTGAGACTTCCCGAAAGCCTATGCTCGATGTCCGCCTCATCTCCGGGCTGAAGCCCGGCTGTTTACGGATAGTCCTGGTGGCTTTCTTCGGTTGTCGCATGCGCGTGCAGGAATCGGCCGGTTGACGGCAATGTGAACGTCAGCGTAGGATTCGTTCAATTTTGGGGCTGCGCCTGTCCGCTCGCGCAGTCCTGTTCCGCAAGCACGTTGTTGAATGGGCAGCTCACCCAAGCCTAGCGGAGGTATCCATGCTGGCTCGTCACGCTTTTCCAAGACACCGTTGGCTCATAGTTCTTTGGGCGGTGATTGCCGCAAGCGTGCTGTTGTTGGCTGTCCCCGCAGTGAGGGATTGGGGAGGTCATCGCAACGCGGCCACTCCTGCGGAAATTGGACAATGGTCAGCGCCGCTCGATGTAAAGGTGATTGCGATCCACGCAGCGCTGCTGACTACCGGTAAGGTGCTGCTCTACTACTATCCTGTGGCCCCTGAAGATCAATCTCCTGCGGCACTCTACGACCCGGTGACAAACACGTTCAAAGATGTCACTCCGCCGTTTGGCCGCGACATCTATTGCACCGGAGTTTCGAACCTCCCGGACGGACGGTTCATCGCGACGGGAGGACAAGCCACGAGCAAGCCCGGGCCGGGCGCGGGCACGAAGTTTGTAACTCTGTTCGATCCCGCGACCGAGACCTGGCTGGATGGGCCGGAGATGTCGTTTGCACGCTGGTACGCCTCAAATGTTCAGTTGCCGGATGGAAAGACACTGGTTGTCGCAGGCATTGGCGAAGATGCGGTAACGCTGCAGACGAAGATGGAGACCTTCGATCCCGTGGCAGAAACCTGGACGACTTTGCCACCCTCGGCGGAGATTCCGACAAACACCGACTTGTATCCGAGGCTGACGGTGTTGAACGACGGAACGGTCTTTATGGCGGGCACCAGCCGGGCAACGCGGCGTTTCGACCCAGCCACAAACCAGTGGGCGCGGGTCGGAATGATGAATTTCGGCGTTCGATTGCGCGGTGCGGTTGTTTTGTTGCCGGGACTGGAGAAGGTACTGACTTCAGGCGGGTCGACGACGGCGAGAGGTGATGCCACCGCCACGGCTGAAGTGATAGATTTTTCGCTGGCGAATGGGGCGTGGAACTACATCACTCCTATGAACACGCGGCGTAAGAACCACAACCTGGTTCTACTCGCGGACGGCACCGTGCTGGCGGTCGGTGGTGGCAAGACTGGGAAGTATGAATCGCCGGTGAGAGAAGCGGAATTATTCGATCCCGCCACGAACACCTGGACGACGATGGCCGCGCAAGTGGTCCAGAGGACTTATCACTCAACCGCATTGCTGCTGCCCGATGGACGCGTGTTGTCGGCGGG
>JADMIO011101925.1_pt1 | contig 48836 bp, 41 predicted proteins | sample 8958161 | NCBI WGS metagenome assembly JADMIO01 (sample SAMN16585339, study PRJNA669376) | soil metagenome | isolation source: Crop rotation soil | place: USA: Cullars Rotation, Alabama | collected 2011
GCGACAACTTGTCCACGTGGAATTCTAAGCTTAGGATCCCAATGTGCTGGAAAGCCTGCACTTGCGTCCCTTGCGTGTTCACGGCGCCATTGAGCGCGCCATTCCCACTGGTGGACGCAGAAGCTGACGGCGAACTGCCGAGCAGGTCCGTGGACCCGGAGGCGGAGCCGCGACCGCCGGCGGATGATTTCGCCGCGCCTGTCGCCTTGCCCGCGCTTCCGGTGATATTGCCGGTCGCGGTGGAAGCGCCATTCGCGGCGCCACCCACACTACCGGCCGTCGAAGTCCCGAGACCCGCCGCGCCGTTCGCTGATCCGCCGGCATTCTGCGTGGCAGTCGTGGCAGCATTAAGGCCGCCGCTCGCGTTTCCGGCCGCGCTGCCGGTGACGCTCTTGGCGGTGTTCAGACCGCCGCCGGCGGTGCCGGCCGCGCTCGTACCGGCGGCGATGCCGCTGTTGAGGCCGGCATTCGCCGCACCGCTCGCGCTCCCGGCGGCATTGGTCGCCGCGTTCGCGCCGGCGCCCGCGGTGGCATCGAGCTGACCGCGCGCCGACGTCGCCGCGCCGGTCGCGCTGCCGGTAATGGACTCACCGGTGCTCAATGCGCCGCTGGTGCCGCCGCCGAGATTGCCCGCGGTATTGCCGGAGAGCGCGCCGGCGGAGCCGAGTCCGCCGGTCGCGTTACCAGCCGCATTACCGGACAGCGCGCCAGTCGCGCCGGCGGTCGTGCCGCTCAGGCCGCCGGCAGCGCTGCCGGCGGCGTTGCCGGAGGCCGCACCCGACACTGACTTGCCGGCCTTCGTCGCGTTCTTGGTCTTGCCGCTGACTTCGCCGGCCGCATTGGTCGCGCCGCGCGTGGTGCCTTCGACACCGCTCAAGCCGCCGCGCAAGCCACCCGCCGCGGAACCGGCACCGCCGATCCCGCCGCCAATGCCACCGACGGTGCCGCCCAGGCCGCCGCCGAGTCCGCCGCCCGCGCCGCCACCGAGCAACTGCGCCGACGCCGGCACAGCAGTCAAAGCGAGTACGGCGACGGTCGTCAGGATCGTTTTCTTGAACTGAAACATGAATGCCTCCTTGATTGATGAGAGTGGAATCACTCCCCGGTCTCGAGCACCCCGTTTCCTCCAGTTACCTCGTCATCGCGCCGATGGCCGCGCCGGCGCCACCGCCGACAAGGCCGCCGACCAGTAGGCTGCCGCCGGTGGCGGCTGTGAGGAGCACACCACCGGCTGCACCCAGCGCGCCGCCGCTCAAGGCCCGTTGTTGTTGCCGGGTCATGTTGGAGCACCCGGCCAGGCTGAGAACGGTGAACGCGACGAGAGAAATCTTTGCGAGCTTATTGCTCGTCATAGGAGCCTCGCTGCTGCAGTCCCGGGACATCGCGACGTCCCGTGTCAGGACAGCTAACGACCGGCACAACCAACAGGCAACGTTGGCTCCTTATTTGTCACACGTAACGCGATACCCCCTCTTTTTGTCACAAGGAGGTTTCAACCATTCCGGGGGCTTTGGGCGTAATAACCCATGATCGCGCCTCGGGAATCGCTTCATGAATCGTATCCGCGCCCTCACCGTTCCTCGCCCGCAGATCGCCGTAATCGACGAGGATCCGCTGTTCATGGAAACCCTGGCGGCGAATCTGCGCGCCGGCGGATACCGGGTGGCGACCTATCCCGGCATCAGGTCGATCCTGGCGGGACTCATTGAAGGCCTACGCCCCCTGGCGGTTCTGGTGGAGGCGCGCCAAGCGGATCGGGACCATGGCGCCTTGCCGCGGGCCTTGCGCGGCGCGGGCTTCGGCGGGCCGATCATCCTGATGCGCCCGGAAGCCCCCGCCCGCTCCGGCAACGGCGCCGACTGGATCGCCAAAACCCTGCCGGCGCCGATGATCCTGCATCATCTCAAGCGCCTGATCGGTCCGAACGGCCCGGACATGGCCATCGGTGACCTCGGCCTTACGCCGGCGCACAGCGAAGCCACATGGCGCGGCGAGCCGGTCGCCTTGAGCGCCGCGGAGTTCGCGATCTGCGCGGTGCTGGCCGCCCACGCCGGCGTGACCGTGGGCTATCGCGAGATCTTCCAAGTGATCCGCGGCGAACTGTTCAACACCGCCGGTGACGGGGACGGCAATCGCATGCTGGTGCGGGCCGCCGTGGAGCGCTTGCGGCGCAAATTCGCCGACCGGGACCCGACCTTCGATGCCGTCGAGCACGAGACTGGGCTGGGCTACCGCTGGCGATTCGGCGGGAGCCGGTGCGCAACTGGCGGAGATATCGGGCGTTTATACAACTGACGGACGGTACTTAACCCCTGAGGAGCCGTCGGCCAGGTCAAAAGACGATGAGTCTCAAGCCCTTCTGGCAGCGCATTCTTGGCGTTGCGGCCAGTGTGATGTTGGCCGCGTGCGAAACACTGACCCCGGATCAGAGCCCGCCGCCTCCGCCCGTCATGGCGCGCGTGGAACAGCCGGCCGCGCCCGCCGTCGTGCCGCCGCCGCCGCGCAAGCCCAAGCCGGTCGCGCGCCGTACGGCGCCTGCCACACCGGCGCCATCGAACGCGCCCATCGTCCTGGTCGGATTATCGCGCCAGGAACTGCAGACCACGCTGGGCCAGCCGGCGGAACGCCTCGACCGCACCCCGGGCCAAGCCTGGGTCTATCGCGCGAGCCCCTGCGCGGTGGAGGTGTTGTTCCTGCTGGACGTGGTGCGCAACGACCTGTTCTCGATCGACCGCAAGGTCACCGGCACCGACGGCACGCCACGGGGAGAGCAACAATGTCTGCAGCGCATCAAAGCCGCGCACGGGAGTTGACGTCCATGGATGGCGATGTCCGCACGCAAGCCACGTTGCCGCACATCGTCGTGGTGGACGACGATGCGCTGTTCCTGAAGACCTTCGCCGCGAATATCGAATCAGCCGGTTATCGTGTCTCGGTGTTCAATCGGCCGACCGAAGCGCTGGACAAGCTGCTGATCGAGCGCGCGCCCGACGCCTGTATCCTCGACTGGCAAATGCCGGACATGGACGGCCTCGATCTCTTACGGCGCCTGAAGGCGGGCAATTTCAGCGCGCCGGTAATGTTCCTCACCTCCATGAACCAGCCGCTGTTCGAGGAGACCGCCTTCGAGCATGGCGCGATCGAGTTCGTCGACAAGACGCGCGCGCTGAGCGTGATCCTGAAGCGGCTGGAACGCCTGATCGCCACGCCCGCCGGCGCGCCCTCCACGACGGCGCGCAACGGCGACGAAGTCGGCGATCTGAAACTTGACCACGAATCCAAACGCGCCCTGTGGCACGGCACACAGGTGCCGCTCAGCGTTGGTGAATTCGACGTGGTCGCCCTGCTCGCCTCCAAGGCCGGCACGGACGTGTCCTATCGCCAGATCTATGACGTCATCCAGGAGATGGGCTTCCTCGGCGGCCGCGGGCCGGAAGGCTACCGCGCAAATGTGCGTGCCGCGATCAAGCGCATCCGCAAGAAGTTCGCCGAACTCGACCCGGCGTTCGATGCCCTCAAGAATTATCCGGGCTTCGGCTACCGCTGGGATGCGCACGGCGAGGCGGCGTGACGTTCCACCAACCCGGGGGGCCCCGCCTCGCGGCGCGCGTGACGCCGCCCGGTACCTTGGCGCGCTTCTCACGCTCCATCAAAGTGCAGCTCGCAGCACTGGTGCTGGTGTTCGTGGTGCCGCCGATCCTGCTGTATTCCGTGTTCCACGCCGCCGAGCGGGACAAGCGCGCCTTGCTGCTGGACGCGGTCCGGGAGAACGGCGAGCTGATCGGCAAGGCGATCACGCCGAGCTTGCGCAAACTGGGACCGGCGGACCTGACGGAGGTGCAGGCGGAACTCTCGCGCTTCGCCTCCGAGACCCGCGCGGTGAAGATCCTGTTCAGTCCGACCGACAGCGGCAACTTCTTTTACGTCGCCAGTTCGCCGCCGATCCCGTCCGAGGACATGGAGCAGGAGCGCCAGCACCTGGCCGACCTCGGCATCCTCGAGCGGTTGGACACAAGCTGCTCCGGCAATGTGCCGCTGGGCGAGCGCGTGGCGTTGCCGAAGGGCGGGGGCGAGGTGCTGACGTCGGTGTCGCCGGTGCAGAGCGACCGCGGCTGCTGGGCGATCGTGGTGGCGGAGAATGCCGAAGCCGTCGCCAGCCTGATCGACGGCCGCCCCTATTGGATGCGCGCCGAGACGCGCCTGGCGGGCGCGATCTATCTCACCATGGCGGTGCTGGTGTTCCTGATCTTCGCGGCGGTGTGGTCGGCGCTGGCCGGCTTCCGCCGCGCGGCCGCCCGTGTCGAAGAAGGTCAGACCTTCGCGACCACCACGACGGTGCCTGAGCTCGCGCGCGTGGGACAGGAATTCGACAGCATGGTCGGACGCTTGCAGCGGGCGACGGACGTGTTGCGTCAGGCGGCGGAGGACAATGCCCATGCCTTCAAGGGCCCGATCGCGGTGATCCGCCAGGCCGTGGAGCTGGTGGGCAAACGCGTGACCGGCGGCGACGCGGCGATGGGCGTGGGCGCGATCGCGGCGTCGTGCGACCGTCTCGAAGGCCTGGTGCGTTCGGCGCAACGGCTGGATACCGCCACGGCGGATCTGTTGGAGACAGGCTGGAGCAAGGTGGACCTGTCCGCGCTGGTGAATGCCTTCGCCGAGGACTATCGCCTGATGCTGGGCGTGCGCCAGGAGATGTTGAAAGTTGAGGTCGAGCCGGGCGTGTGCGTGCAGGGCCGCGACGACATCCTGGAGACCGTGCTGGAGAACCTGGTCGACAACGCGGTGAGCTTTTCCCCGCCGCAGGGCACCGTGGAAGTGTACTTGCGCGCCGAGGGCGACGATGCGGTGTTGACCGTGCAGGACCACGGCCCCGGCGTCGATCCGTCCCGCTTGGCGCGCATCTTCGAGCGCTACTATTCCTCGCGGCCGTCCAACGGCACCGGCGATACGCAAGGGGATTCGGTGGCGGAAATGCATTTCGGCATCGGGCTCTGGCTGGTGCGCCAACACGTCTTGGCCTTGGGCGGCAGCGTGGTGGCGGACAACGCCGCCAATGGCGGGCTTTGCGTGCGGGTGCGGATCCCGCGCGTGGGACCTGCATTAAAGTGAAGCAATTCAGCGATAAATGATTGCACGGGGTATGGGCGCCCCGTATGAAACGCCCACCATGACCGACAGCGTCCCTGCCCCCAAGCCGCGCCCGTTAAAGGTCGGCTTTGTGCTGATCCTGTCGACGCTGACGATCATGGCGCCGCTGTCCATCGACATGTACTTGCCGGCGCTGCCCACGATCGCGAAAGCCTTCGGTGTCGGCGATGGGCCCGTGCAGCTGACGCTGACCAGCTACTTCATCGGCTTTGCCTTGGGCCAATCGTTCTACGGTCCGGTGGTGGACCGTTTCGGCCGCAAGCCGCCGCTGTATGTCGGCATGGGACTGTTCGCGCTGGCCTCTTTCGGCTGCGCCATGGCGACATCGGTGGAGATGCTGATCGGGCTGCGGCTCTTGCAAGCCCTGGGCGCGTGTTCCGGCGGTGTGGTGAGCCGCGCCATCGTGCGCGATCTGTTTACGCCGGTGGAGGCCGCGCGCGTCTATGCGGCGTTGGCGCTGGTCACCGGATTGGGGCCGCTGCTGGCGCCGATGATCGGCGGCTATATCCTGCTCGTCTCCAGCTGGCGCGTGATTTTCGCCATCATCGGCACGGTGGCGCTCGTGCTGCTCACGCTCGTGCACTTCCGCCTGCCGGAATCGCAGCGTTCCGCCGGGTCGATCGAACAGCGCGCGCAAGCATTCTCCATCGGCCGCATCATCGGCAACTATGGGCGCTTGCTGAAGGACCACCACTTCCTCGGCTTCGCCCTGTGCGCCGCGTTCCCACTCGCGGCCATGTTCACCTACGTCTCCGGAAGCCCATTCGTGTTCATCGGCGTCTATCATCTGCCGCCGGAGCGCTTCGGCCTGATCTTCGGCGCCAACGCGCTGATGCTGATGACGGGCGCGCAGATCAATGGCCGCATCGTCGGCCGCTGGTCACCCGCGACAATCTTGAAATGGGCCTGCCGCGCCCAGGCGCTCGCCGGTCTGGTGATGGTGGAGCAGGCGCTGACCGGCTTCGGTGGTTTCATCGGGCTGATGATTTGCATCGCCGCGTTCACGCTGTGCGTGGGCTTCATCATCGCCAATGCCATGGTGATGGCGATGGTGCCTTACGGCCAGATCGCCGGCATGGCTTCGGCGCTGTTGGGAACGATCCAGTTCGTCACCGGCGCCATCGCCGCGACCGTGCAGAGTTTGCTGCCCAAGGGTCACACGTTGCCCATGGCGGCGGGCATGGCGGCCTGCGGCCTCGCCGGCGTCATTTCAAATCGCTTCATCATCAAGAACCGGGGCGACACGACGCCGCTGCATTAAGCGCGTCGGACGTGGCGACGCGGCCGGGTGGCCCCTCAGCACGATCACAGATCGTGCTGAGATTCAAATAGTGGCTCGCGATCGGCCGGAAAACCGGAAGACCACTTTTCCTGATCGCGCGCTATTGCCACCCGGCTGTGTGAGCACCCGTATGGGAAACGCCTAAGCGGCGGCGCGCTTGGATTGGTTTTGCGCCTGGCTCTGGCCGTTGGTCTTGCCGGTGGTTTGTTCCGTGGCCGCCGCGGTGGTTTCCGCCGCCGCTTCCGTCAGGGACGCAACCACTTCACGCGCGATATTGGTGCCCAGGTCGGAGAACTCGCGTCCGCGCGACCACATCGTCTGGAGCGAATCCTGCGCCACCTGACCCTGCCACGCCGCGAGATCGGTCAGCGTCGTGATGCCGGACAGGCGCCGCTGTTGCTCGAGGCTGGTCTCGAAGCTCTGCCGCGCGGTGTCGATCCAATGTCTGGTGAGCTGTTCGAATCCTTGCGCGGCGACGCGATTGCAGCGTTGGAGCGCGTCCACCACGGACGGGTTCACCGGTGTGAACGGGCGGAATTGGGGTTCAGCCATTGCGAATCCTTTCCTATTGGACGCGGCGTTCCGGCACGAGCCCACGCCAGCGCAGGACGGCCTGGCGGCGAGCCATGTCGAAGAGATCGGTGGTTTCCTGGAAGACAGCGCGGCTGCGCGCGGCGATCGCGCGGTCGCTCGCGGCGGCGAGGACGTCGATAGGCGTGGCGAGAGCGGCGATCTCGGACTCAGTCCAGCGGGCAAATGAGGCCATCGGAGTTCCTCCCAGTTGGTCCCCCCAACGTCGGAAGTCCCCCATCGCCTGCCGCGCGAATGCGGCGCGACGATTGGTCAACGCACTCTATGCTTTCGGCGTAGGGCTGCAATTCGGTTCCGCGTGAAGTTACGGTGAACCTAAACCTTGCAGTCGGCTGCGGTGATATCACCTATTGTTGGTTCACGCGGCGCAGCAATTGATCCACAGGGCAGCGTAGCGCACCATATCGCCCGGACACGACTCGGAGTTCCCCGTGCTCACACTCTCGGTTCTCGATCTCTCGCCCGTCCCCAAGGGCTCCACGCCGGCGGACTCGTTCCGCAACAGCCTCGACCTCGCGCGGCACGCGGAAGCCTGGGGCTATAACCGCTATTGGCTGGCGGAGCATCACAACATGCTTGGGATCGCGAGCGCGGCCACCTCGGTCGTGATCGGCCACATCGCCGGCGGCACCAAGACCATCCGCGTGGGCTCCGGTGGCATCATGCTGCCAAACCATTCCCCGCTGGTGATCGCCGAACAGTTCGGCACGCTGGAGAGCCTGTATCCGGGGCGGATCGATCTCGGTGTGGGCCGCGCGCCGGGGACCGATCAGATCACCGTGCGCGCGCTGCGGCGCGACCCCGCGACCGCAGAGCACTTCCCTCAGGACGTCGTGGAGTTGCAGGCGCTGCTGGGCGCGCCGGTGCCGAACCAGAGCGTGGTGGCGGTGCCGGGTGCGAATACCAATGTGCCGATTTGGATTCTCGGCTCGAGCCTATTCGGCGCACAACTCGCGGGCATGCTGGGCCTGCCGTACGCCTTCGCCTCGCATTTCGCGCCGGACGCGCTGATGCAAGCACTGGAGGTCTATCGCCAGCACTTCCGGCCGTCGAAGCAACTCGACAAGCCGTATGTGATGGTGGGGATGAACGTGGTGGCGGCGGAGACGGATGCGGAGGCCAAGCGGCTGTTCACCTCCGCCCAGCAGGGCTTCGCCAATCTCGTCCGCGGGACGCGCGGACAGATCTTGCCGCCGATCGACGACATCGAGACCTATTGGACGCCGGCGGAGAAGAAGCAGGCCTCGCGCATGTTGCGCTATGCCATCGTGGGGGATGCGGCGACCGTGCGCGAAAACCTTGCGCAGTTCGCCAAGGAGACCAAGGCGGACGAGTTCATGGCCACGGGCATGATCTACGATCACGCGGCGCGGCTGCTGTCGTTCGAGATCCTCTCCGAGGTCGCGCGAACGCTCTAAATTAAGAGCGTGATCTTATCGGCCGCGCGCGAAGGCGCGCCTATTTCAAATGCCGGCCTTCGGCCGGCGGGCGGAATCCACTTTTCCGGATCACGCTCTAATCTTTTTTGAGCGCCGCGAAGGTCGCGCGCCAGGCCTCGGGCTTGGCGGACGGGTCGTTGCTGACCGAGAACGTTTTCCCGACCGCGTCCTTGTTGCCGAGCGACGCCACCATGACCGCCGCCACGTCGGAACGGCAGATCGGCGGCACGGGGTTGGCCTTGTTCTCCGCCGCGGTGCGCTTGCCGAGCAGCACGCCGGATTTGCCGGGATCGCAATTCGCCAAGCCGCCCGGGCGGACGATGGTGTAGGGCAAGCCGCTTTGACGTAAGTGCGCTTCCGCCTTGCCCTTGAGGATCATCATTGGCCCGCGCCGCACAGAGGGATCGTTCGGGTCCGTGATCTCCGCACCGATAGAGGTCATCAGGACCATCTGCTTCACGCCGGCGGCCTTGGCGGCATCGGCCAGCGACACGTTGCCCTGGTAATCAACCTCCTCCGGCGTAGCGTCGCGGGCGCCGATGGCGGAGATGACGTAATCCACGCCCTTCACGGCGGGGCCGAGCGTCTCTGGCTTCGTGACGTCGCCCTTCACAACCTCGTAGGCGCCGAGCTCCGCCGCCGTGGTATTGCCGCGCACCATGGCGCGGACCAGGAACCCATTCGTCCCTAAGATACGGACCAGGGAACGCCCTGTCTGACCGGTCGCACCCACCACCAGGACGGTGGGCTCGTTCGCCCCCGCCATTACGTCGCCGGCGAGGAGACCCGCCATCAGCATGAAAATATACTTGGCCCGCATGGGCTTCCCTCCCCGGTCTCGGACCGCGAGGCTAGCCCGATTCGCCAAGGGCTTGGTAGGTTCCCCCTGGTGCCAAAATCGGGTAAACCGCCGGTTCATAAGCCCCGGCCGGGGCCTGTTGTCGATCCAGGATTTGTATGCCCGTCGTCGCCGAGAGCCTTGCCATCCCGGAGATCAAACTCGTCCGCCCCAAGAAGCACGGGGACGCGCGCGGATTCTTCTCCGAGACTTATGTGAAGCGTGATTTCGTCGCCGCCGGGATCGACGTGGAGATCGTGCAGGACAATCACAGCCTGTCGGCGGACGTCGGCACGGTGCGCGGCTTGCACTTCCAGACGCCGCCGTTTGCGCAAGACAAGCTGGTGCGCGTGACGCGCGGCGCGATTCTGGACGTGGCGGTGGACATCCGCGTGGGCTCGCCGACCTTCGGCAAGCATGTGGCGGTGCGGCTGTCGGCGCAGGAGTGGAACCAGCTGTTCGTGCCAATCGGCTTCGCCCATGGCTTCGTGACGATCGAGCCGGATACCGAGGTGCTCTACAAGGTGAGCAATTACTACGCGCCGCAGAACGACAAGGGTCTGTTGTGGAACGACCCGGCGCTGGGGATCGATTGGGGCCTTGCCTCAAGCGCGGCAATCCTGTCGGCCAAGGATAAGGTGCAGCCGACGCTCGCCGAGCTGCCGGCCTACTTCACCTACGAGGCCGCGCGATGAAGGTGCTGGTGACCGGCGGGGCGGGATTCATCGGCTCGGCGGTCGTGCGGCTGCTGGCGGGCGAGTTGGACGTGCAGGTCGTGAACGTCGACGCGTTGACCTACGCCGGCGATCCGAGCACGGTCGCGCCGGTGGCGGACAAGGCGAACTACAGGTTCGTGAAGGCGAATATCTGCGACGGCGCGGCGATGGCGGAGTTGCTGCGCGCCGAACAGCCGGATGTGGTCATGCATCTCGCCGCGGAGAGCCATGTCGACCGGTCAATCGACGGGCCGGCGGCGTTCATCACCACCAATGTGGTCGGCACCTACACGCTGCTGGAGGCCGCGCGGGCCTATTGGTCGGCGCTGCCGGCGGCGCGCAGGGCCGCGTTCCGGTTCCATCACATCTCCACCGACGAAGTGTTCGGCTCCCTCGGCGACGCGGGGATGTTCACCGAGACCACACCGTACGCGCCCAACTCGCCGTACTCGGCGTCCAAGGCCGGGGCGGATCATCTGGTGCGGGCCTGGCATCACACCTATGGCCTGCCGGTGGTGACGACGAATTGCTCCAACAACTACGGGCCCTATCACTTCCCGGAGAAGCTGATCCCGCTGGTGATCCTGAACGCGCTGGAGGGCAAGCCGCTGCCGGTCTACGGCACCGGATCGAATGTGCGCGACTGGCTGTATGTGGAGGACCACGCGCGCGCCTTGTGGCTGGTGGCGACCGAGGGCCGCGTCGGCGAGGTCTACAACATCGGCGGCAACGCGGAGCGCAAGAACATCGACGTGGTGCGCGCGATCTGCGCCCTGGTGGATGAATTGGCGCCGCAGCCCAAGCCGACGGCGGGGCTGATCACCTTCGTGACCGACCGCCCGGGCCACGACGCGCGCTACGCCATGGATACCGCGAAGATCGCGAGCGAACTCGGCTGGGCGCCGCGAGAGACCTTCGAAACGGGTCTACGGAAAACCGTGCAGTGGTATCTCGCCAACCAGCCGTGGTGGAGCCATCGCCGCGCACAATACGCCGGCGAGCGTCTGGGCCTTTCAGCCAAGAAATCCGCGTGAGCGTGGATCTCCTTCTCACCGGCGCGAACGGCCAGGTGGGCTGGGAGATTGCCCGGCGCGCCAAGGGCGCGACGTTACGCGCGTTCGACCGCGCGGGGCTCGACATCAGCCAGCGCGACGCGGTGATGGCGGTGGTGGCGGCGACCCGGCCCAAGGTGGTGATCAACGCCGGCGCCTATACCGCCGTCGACAAGGCCGAGAGCGAACGCGACGCGGCGTTCGCGATCAATCGCGATGGCCCGGCGAATCTCGCGGAAGCCTGTGCCAACACCGGCGCGATGCTGGTTCATATCTCCACGGATTATGTGTTCGATGGAACCAAGACCGGGGCCTATGTGGAAACCGATGCCACGTCGCCACTGGGCGTCTATGGCGCGAGCAAACTCGCCGGCGAAGAAGCCGTGCGCGCGGGAACGCCGCGGCATGTGATCCTGCGGACGGCGTGGGTGCACGGCATCCATGGGAATAACTTCGTGAAGACCATGCTGCGCCTGGCCAAGGAGCGCGACACGTTACGCGTGGTGGACGATCAGCATGGTTGCCCGACCTTCGCCGGCGATCTGGCGGAGGCGATCCTGGCGATTGCGCAGCGCGCGATCGCGGGCACGGTGCCGGCCGACGGCCATGGCACCTTCCATTGCGTGGGCGCAGGTGAAACCACCTGGTGCGGCTTCGCGCGCAAGATCGTGGCCGAGGCCGCGCCGCATCTCGGCAAGCAGCCCAAGGTGGACGCCATCGCCACGGCGGATTATCCCACGCCGGCGAAACGGCCCGCCAATTCGGTGCTCGACTGCGCTAAGCTGGCGCGGGTCTATGGCCTGGCGCTGCGGCGGTGGGAAGACGGGCTGGCCGAAATGTTGACGGGGACGCTTAAGTAATGAAGGGGATCATTCTCGCCGGGGGCGCCGGTACGCGCCTGCATCCCATCACCCAAGGCCTGTCGAAGCAGCTGCTGCCGGTCTACGACAAGCCGATGATCTTCTATCCGCTGAGCGCCCTGATGCTCGCGGGCATCCGCGACATCCTCATCATCACCACGCCGCGCGACGCCGCCGGGTTCAAGGAGCTGCTCGGCGACGGCAGCCAATGGGGCGTGAACCTGACTTACGCGCAGCAGCCGAGCCCGGACGGGCTGGCGCAGGCGTTCATCATCGGCAAGTCGTTCATCGGCAACGACGGCTGCGCGCTGGTGCTGGGCGACAACATCTTCCACGGCCACGGCCTGACCGAGGCGTTGAAGGACGCCGCGTCGCGCAAGAAAGGCGCGACCATCTTCGGCTATCAGGTGCGCGATCCGGAACGCTTCGGCATCATCGAACTCGACGCCACGGGCAAGCCGGTGTCGATCGAGGAGAAGCCCGCGCAGCCGAAATCCAAGCTCGCGGTGATTGGTTTGTACTTCTACGACAACGACGTGGTGAAGATCGCCGAGGGCCTGAAGCCGAGCGCGCGCGGCGAACTGGAGATCACTGACGTGAACCGCGTGTATCTCGAGCGCGGCGATCTGAGCGTGCAGCGGCTGGGCCGCGGGTTTGCCTGGTTCGACACCGGCACCTTCGACAGCCTGCTGGAGGCCTCGAGCTTCGTGCAGATGGTGGAGAAGGTGCAAAGCCAGCGCATCTGTGTGCCGGAGGAGATCGCCTTCGAGAACGGGTGGATCACCCAGGCCCAGCTTCTGGCGCGCGCGGAGAAGCTCAAGAAGAGCGATTACGGCCGCTATCTCGCGGGACTTATCGAGGGATAGACGCGCGCAGGGCGATGAAGGTGAGGCCGATCGCGGCCAGCCACCAGCCCTGCCAGATCCCGAAACTGACTTCCCAGAACACGGACACGGTGAGCGCCGTGGCGAGGATTGTCGCCAGGGCGGCGCGGTCCTGCCCGCGGCGCTGGAGGCCAACGAGCGCGAGCGCGCTCCAGGTCAGGAACAGCGCGACGCCGATGACGCCGAGTTCCAGCCACACCTGGAGGAGGCCGTTGTGGGGATGGATGTACTGGACGACGGCACGTGCCGCGTCGAAGCCATAGCCGAGAACGGGCCGCGCGCGGATCAGGTCATCCACTTGGTGCCAAATCTCCACGCGCAGGCCCCAGTTGCGGGTGAAGTGCTGCGTGAGCCACGCGGGGAGATCGTTGCTCCAGGCCAGAGACGCCAGCGTGCCCCACGCCACCGCGACCAGCGCCAGAAGGCCCGCGACGGCCGCGAAGCCGACGCGACCGGCGATCCAGACGCACAAGAAGGCGATGCTGCCGGCGATCAGCGCAATGGGCGCGGCGTCCATGCGGTAGGTGACGCCGAGGGCAAAACACGCGAGCACAAGCGCGATCGGCATCCAAAGGCGGCGGTGCCGCTGCCACAGCATGAATGCGGCCGGGAACGTGAGGCAGGTCAGGAAGGCAAGACCCGGCGAGAGCGTATCGAAATTGCGTTCCGGGCTGGCGCCGACGCGCTCCAAACCGAGAAAAAACCCGCCGGTGACGCGCTCGACCAGCAGCAGGACGAACAGCGCGGCCCAGGCGATCAAGAGAGCGCGCGCGATCTGCGATGGCTCCGGCGCCGCATCCACCCCGCGCGCGAGCAGCGCGATGAGAGCGATGGCGGCGAAGGCTTTCGCCCAGTTCACGCCGGGAAATACCGGGGCCCAGGCGAAGGAGATCAGCGTCCAGAGCGCGAGCGCCGCGAAGACGATGACAGAGGGTGCAAGCCGCGGCGGCGCCAGCGCGGCGCGGCGCAGCTCGGCATTTGCCAAGACCAGGATCGTTCCCACCGCGAGCGCGGCGACCGTGGCGTCCTTCACCCACGCCACCAGCGGCACGAACACGAAGGGCAACCAGCGGATCATGCGCCGCACACCTGCGTGAAGATGGCGTGGATCTGCTCCGCGGCGATGGCGGTGTCGTAGGTGGTCGCGGCGATGTCCTGGGCGCGGTGACCGCAAGACGCGCGCAGCTCCACGTCGCGGGACAGCTTCATCAAGCCCTGATACCAATCGTGCGGCGTGCGGCAGTGGAAGCCGGTGAGCCCGTCGGCGATCAGCTCCGCGGCGATGCCCACGGGCGAGACCAGGGACGGCCGCCCCGCCGCCATGTATTGGATGATCTTGTAGCCGCTCTTGCCGCGATTCCATTCGGTGTCCGCGAGCGGGCACAGGCCGACCGACATGCGCGTGAGCAGCGCGTCCGCGCTGTCCTCGCTCCAGGGGATGCGCTCGGCGGGAATGTCGGGGAATTGGTCGGGCCGCACGCCGACCAGCACACAGCGCGCGCCGGTCTCGGTGAGGAATCGCGTAAGCGGCGCCTGCACCAGGGGCATGGCGTCCTCCGCGGTCATGGGCGTGCCGATCCAGCCGACGGTGAACGGATCCGGCGCCGGCGCGGTGCTGAAATGCGTGGTGTCCACGGCGCTCGGGATCAGATGCACATTGCGCGCGCCGACGGCGCGGGCGTAGTCGCTCAGCGTCCGGTTGCCGACGGTAACCGCATCGGCCAGGCGCATCAGCCGTTCGATCTTGTCGCCAAAGAGGGTCTGCGCCCAGCCAGCCTTAAGGCTCTTGTAGTAGAGGTGATGCGCGTCATCGAAGTCGATCACCAGCTTGCGGCCGGACATCAACAGCTTCTCGATGAAGAACGGCGCGAACGGGATGATCTCGCGCTGCAGCCAAATCACGTCCACGTCGCGATGGCGCAGGACGGCCGCGAGCCGGTCGGCGCAAGCTTTGGCGACCACGTCGACCTGCCGATCGCCGCCGAAATAGAGGCGATCTAGATAGGCTTCGGGCAGGAGCGACTGCACCGCGATGCGATCACCGAGCTTCTCCAGGTGCGGGACGTACTGCAGGAAGCGCACGCGGCTGCTGGCGCCTTTGCGTACATAGCGCGTCAGGGCGAGGACCCTCGTCACGCCCGCGCCCGCGCGTTCAAGGCGGCGATGGACGGGCCCGACGCCGCGCCCTGCAGCAGCAGGCGGTAGGCGTGGAGCACCGGGCCGATGTCGCGACCGGTGACAAGCGAACGCACCAAGCGCATGGGCAATTCGATCACCAGGGCAGCGGCGAGGATCGCGGCGTGCCACAGCGCGCCGAAATACCGCCGGGCATAGGTCGCGCGGCTGGCGATATGCAAGGCGAGGGCCATGCCGGAATCCTGCGAACTCGAGCCGGCGCCGACATGCCCCACGCGCGCGTCTTTCAAGTAGTACGCGCCCTGGCCCTTGGCGCGCGCGCGGGTGCAGAGGTCGACGTCCTCATAATAGAGAAAATAGGCTTCATCGAAGCCCTGCAGATCCGCGAACAGATCGCGCCGGATCATCAGGGCCGCGCCCATCACCTGGCCCACGGGTCCACTGTGGGCGTGGGCGGCGGCCGACAGGTAGGGATAGCCGCGACCCGGAAACAGCAAATGCAGACCCAAAGTGCGCCAGAGCAAATCTCGCGCCGTCGGCAGCGGGGAGCAGGACGGCACGAAGGCGCCGGACGCGTCGACGATCTCCGGCCCGACGATGCCGATGTCGGCATGCGCGAACAGGACATCGCGGCAGGTGCGCAAGACGCCGGGGTCCAGCATCGCATCCGGATTGAGGAAGAGGATGTAAGGTGCCTCGCCTCGCTCCGCGCCCTGATTGCACGCCGCCCCGAAGCCGGCGTTCCCCGCATTGTGCAGCAGGATCGCTCCGCCGGCGCGGGCGACGACATCGTCCAACATCGCCGGCGTGTCGGCATTGTTGACGACGATGGTTTGCACGGCGAGCCCATCCGCCGCCGCGACCGCATGGACCGAAGCGACACAGCGCGACGTGTGCGCGGCGGACTTGTAGTTGACGATGACGACATCCACGTCCGCCATGGCGGGATCAGACCCGCGCGGGCGCGAGCGCGCGCCCGCGGTCGACGGCGACCAAGCTCATGCCGATGCCGACGAGCGCCAGGCGCGCGGAGGTGGACAGCACCTCGAAGATCATCGCGTCGTGCATCCAGTGGCGCTGGACGTGATGGGCCATGGTGCCGTCAGCCAAGGCCACCGTGAGCGCATAGGTGCCGCGCGCGAGCGCCGGCCAGCGGAAGCGGAAGCGCACGGCGATCTTCTCGCCGGCGGGAATCGGGTGTTGGGGCACTTGCTCCCAGTAGGTGTTGTCGCCGAACAGCAGTTGCCCGAGGCGATCCTTGATGTAGAAGCCAAGGATCGGCTGCTCCACCGCCTGCTCGGCTTCCAGTAGGACGCGAAGATCCACCTCCTGCCCCTCGCGCACCTGGGTGAGGCGCGCGCCATGGATGGGATCGACCAGGGCAACGTCCGCGATCTTCGCACCGCCGACACCGAAGCTGCTGGCCTCCGGATTGAACGGCGAACAGGACGTCAGTCCCGGCGCGGAGTCCTGCGGCGGCACCTTGGCGTCGAACACGATCTCGACGTCTTCCGGCGGCGCGGCGAGGTCCTTCGGCGGCGGCAGGGTCATCGGCGTCTCGAACAGCGCGGCGACATAGCGCTCGCACACCTCGATCGCGGCCCCCTCCCCGCGCACTTCGCCGTGATCGAGCCAGATCGCCCGGTCGCACAAGGCGGTGACGGCGCCGAGATCGTGGCTGACGAACAGGATCGAGCCGCGGGACTTGAATTCCTTCAAGAAGCGCATGCACTTCTGGCTGAAGCGCGCGTCGCCCACCGCCAGCACCTCGTCGACGATCAACAGGTCCGCGTCAACGTGGGCGGCGACCGAGAACGCAAGCCGCATGTACATGCCGCTGGAATAGGTGCGCACCGGGCGGTCGATGAAATCGCCTAATTCGGAAAACGCGATGATGTCGGCCATGCGCTCCGTGATCTGCCGGCCGGTGAGACCCAGGATCGTGCCGTTTAGCACAATGTTCTCCCGGCCCGTGAACTCCGGCTCGAACCCGGCGCCGAGTTCCAGCAGCGCCGCCACGCGCGCGCGCACGGCGATATCGCCGGTGCTGGGCGGAATGGTGCCGGTGATGAGCTGGAGCAGCGTGGATTTGCCGGCGCCGTTCTGACCGATGATGCCGACGGTCTCGCCGCGCGGAACGCGGAACGAGATGCTCTTGAGCGCCTCGAAGCGCGGGTAGCGACGCCACGGCATCAACATGTGCAGCAGTCGCTGCCCGGGCGATTGGTAGAGCGTATAATGCTTGGTCGCATTGGCGACCACAATCAAGTCGGTGTCGGGCGGGTTAGAGGACATCGGCGAATGTCCTCCGGGCCTTGCGGAAGAAGACAAAGCCGAACGAAGCGATCGCCCAGGCGACAACGAAATAGATCGCGAGGCCCGACCAATCGGGCATCGCGCCCTCCAACAGGACGCGTCGGGTCTGGATGACGATGAAGGCGACGGGATTGAATGCGACCACGGCTTGCAAGCCCGGCGACAGACGGCTCAGGGGGTAGAACACCGGCGACAGGAACAGAAGGCACGTCAGGATCAGGTTGATGACATGCGACATGTCGCGGAAGAACACGCCGAGGGCGGCGAGGAACCAGGCAAGACCGATCAACAGCAGCACGAACGGCGCGAGCACGAGTGGGACCAATACCGCGCTGGCGGGGAGATGGGCGAGGACCGCGGTCGCCGCGAGCAGGATCGCAATGTTGATGAGCGTGTGGAACAGCGCCGCGCCAACCACCACCGCCGGAATGACTTCCAACGGAAACACGGCTTTCTTGACGAGATTGGTATGCTCGACGATGGACGTCGGCGCCTGGGCCATGGCGTCGGCCATGAGCCAGAACACGATCAGGCCGGCGAAGAGTTGGAGACTGAAGGGTAGTTCACTCGCGCCGGTATCCCAGCGGCTTTGCATCACCGAGCCGAAGACGAAAGTGTAGATGCCGAGCGTCACCAAGGGGACGATGATCGTCCACAGGAAACCGAGCGCGCTCATCCGGTAGCGCCGCGAGATCGCGCGCACAAGGAACTGCCACAGCGCCACGCGATGGCGCGCCAGCACGGCGATCGGCACGAGGGCTTCCCTGATGCGGAAATCCCGCCGACGGTTCATGACGCGGGCCGCGATCCGACCTGGCGATCGAGCACCTCACGGATGCTCAAAGGTCCGCGGTCGGCGGGCATTTTCAACTGGGCGAGGATCGGCGGCAGCACCATGGTCTTGCGCTTGCGATCCTCGATCGCCTCGCGCACGCCTTGGTAGCGATGCTCGGTGCCGGAGACGCGGCCGTCCGCCGGCACGGTATTGCTACCGTCGGTCTTGAAGTAGTAGTCGCCGATTCGAACGTTCACGAGCGCGAAATCCGCCGGCTTCTCGGCGCAGATGCGCAGGAGCACATCGTAGTCCTCCTCGAACAGGAGGTCGGTCTTGAAGGTGAGCGACGTCGGCGGGATCGCGCCGCGGTCCATGACGTAGCTGTGCAGCGGACTGAAATTGTTGCGGAACAGATCCATCAACGATGCGCCGCTGCCGAAAGAGGGTGTGACGGTGCCGGCGCCGTACATGAATTGATCGTAGACGTCCACGCGCATCACCCGGACCGAGGCGAAGGCGATCGCCGCGCCGGTGGTGGTGAGCCGGTCCACCATCAGGGTGTAGGCTTCGGGGTACAGCACGTCGTCATAGTCGAGGAAGGCGAGGTAACGGCCCTTGGCCGCGGCGACGCCCAGGTTCAACAGCACCGAACGCGCATCGCGCGGCTTCTCGTCGGTCCAGTTGACGAAGGCGAGTTCCGGCGCGTCGGGGCCGGTCAACAAGGGCGCGAGTTCCTTACGCACCTTGGCGATATCCGCCTCGGAGAAGCGCTGCACGGCCAGGATGATCCGCAGCGGCCGGTAGGTCTGCCCCACGAGAGAGAACACACAGCGCCGCAACTCGCTCATGCGATTGACGTCATGGAAGCGGACGACGGTATCGAGCAAATCAGCCATCGCTCACCACCGTGTCGCCGCGAAGGCGTTCTTGTGCTTGAAGTTGGCGATCCGCCGCCACCCTTCCGGCACCGGCGTCGCACGGGCCGTTGGCGGCGGGGCGCCAAACGCTTTGAGTGAGGTGCCCGCGTCGGCGGCGAAGGCCGCATCGCCCCATTTGGTGGCGAGGATCGCCGCCGAGTCATAGATCATCTTCAGGGTCGCGGGATTTGTGGACCGATTGGTGACGCCGTGGAGGAATAGCGCACGCGGACAGGTCCGCAGCGCAAGCCCATGCGCCCGCGCCCGCCACGACAGGTCCACATCCTCGCCGTACATAAAGAAGGTCTCGTCGAAGCCGCCGAGCGTCTCGTAGGCCGCGCGCGGGATCGCCAGACACGCGCCGGACACCCACGGGGTTTCCAAGGTGTACGGGTCGTAGACCTTGGGATGTTCGTCCGGAAACTGCAGCGCCTCGATGAGCGCGCGGCCGTCGTAGGCCCGCGCCATCTGGACCAGCGCGCCAATTGCGGCGGGCTCGAACATGCCGTCGGGATTGGTGGCGATGTAGAGGTCCGCGCCTTGCGCGAAGGTGTCCTTCATCAGGCGATTGTGTCCGGCGCCGAAACCCACGTTGCCGGCGCTGGGCAGGTAACCGACCGCGCTTTCCGCGCTGAAGAGATCGGCGGTCGATGCGCCGTTGTCGAGAATCAAGATGCGCCCGGCCTGCGTAAGGCCCGCCTGTTCCAGGGCGACGGTCGCGCTGCGGACGACGCGGCGCATTTGGTCCTCGGAATTGTTGTAGGTGACGATGCCGACGGTCACCTTGGTCGCCGGATCGACGGCGAGGCGCGAGCCGAGGGCGCGGGCTTGCAGGCGCGTCATCAACGCCGCCACGGGCCGGTCGACCGGCGCCGGCAGTTCCTTGCGCGGCGGCGGGAACGCGGGGCTGTTGATCGCCAGGCAATGCGCGGCGACGTAGCGGTCCAAATCCTCCGGCGTGGCGATATAGACCATGGCCGGGGTCGCGCCGAACAGCGCCGGATCGGCGATCTTGAGCCAGCGATAGCCGGCGGCATCGCAGACATGGAAGTAGAGCCGTTCAATGGCGTGGGCCGGCGTGGCATCGATCTGCTTTCGCTCGGGCACAAAGTCATCGAGCGTCAGATTCAGGTCGAGCAGCGGTTTGAGCGCGGCCGTGCGCGCCCAGAACATGGAGCCCGACGGAAAATCGAGCGCGCGTTCCGGCTTCAGCTCGATTCCCATGCGGTCGGCCAGCACCTTCGCCGCCGGGAAATTTCCGCCCCAGTTCACCCAATGCCGCACCGGCTCGAAGTGTTGGCACGCCACCATCCCGACCTCCGGGTGGCGGGTGAACGCCTCGAACACACTCCGCACGATGGCCGGAGAGCCGAGCATGTTCTCCAAAATGAAGCCGCGCCAGTTGGCGAGCACGTCGGCGTGGTCAGACGCCTTGGTATGGAGATGGAGCACATACTCGTAGTTCGGATAGACATCGGCGAAGCCGATCAGCTTGGGCGCGATGTCGCGGCCGCGATTGGGCACCACGCGTACTTCGACCGCGCCCTTCTCCCAGCCGGCGAAGGCCGCTTCGATGATGTCCTTCTTCCCCTCCACATCGGTGGAGATGAAAACATCGAACCCGAACGGAATGTTGCGCAGGTAGCGCTGCAGTTCCGCCGCCATGGACTCGTAGTAGACATGGCAGATGGCGGCCAGCTTCGGCGCGGGAGGCTGCGGGTCGTAGGCGAACGGCACCACGGCGCTGAAATCGACGTCGATCGGCCGGGCGGATTCCGGCGGCGTGATCTTGGGCGCGTTGTGTGCGGCGTTTTGCAGGCGCGCGAGCAACGCCGGAGCCAGGCCGCGCGGGGGTGCCGGCTGATAGACGCGCGGCGACGGCGGGTTGGGCCCGGTGAGCGCCACGGTACGGGTATCGACGAATGCAGCGAGTGCTGCGGGCGTGTCCAGGGTCACGATGGTGGCGGTGTCGTTGAACAGCGCCGGATCGGCCACCTTCATCCACTTCAGTTTCGCCGCCTCGCAGGAGAGGAAGAACAGCCGCTCGATGGCGTGCGCGATGGTGCCGTCCATCTGCCCGGCTTCCGCCGGGAAGTCCTCGATGCGCAGGTTGAGATCGAGCAGGGGCTTCAACGCCGCGCTGCGGGCCCAGAACATGGAGCCGGACGGGAAATCCAGCACCCGTTCGTCCGACAAGGCGATGCCCATGCGCGCCGCCAAGCCTTGCGCGATGGGGAAGTTGTCGCCCCAATTCAAATGACGGCGCACCGGCTCGAAGTGCTGCGCGCCGATCATGCCGAGATCGCGCCGCCGCGCGAAGGCATCCAAGATGCTGCGCGCGATATCGGGCGAGCCGACCAAGTTCTCGAAGATGAAGCCGCGCCAATTGCGGAACACCTCGAGGTGACTGGCGGTCGAGGATGACTTCGTATGCAGATGCAGCACGAATTCGTAGCCGTCGTACACGTCGCGGAACGCCACGAGCTTGGGCGCGATATCGCGGCCCCGGTTCGGCACCAGGCGCACGTGGACGTTGCCGCGGTCCCAAGCGGCGAAGGTGGCAAGGATACTCGTGCGTTTGGCGGGCGTGTCGGTGCAGATGTAGGTGTCGAACGGATACGGGATATTGCGGAGGTAGCGCTGCACCTCCTCCGTTAGGTCCTCGTAGAACACATGCACGATGGCGGCGATCCGGCCGCCGAACCCGGGCGCGGCCTCGAACGGAAACGGCACCGCGGCGCTGAAATCGATCTCCGCCGGCAGGGCGACTTCCTTGGTGAGCGTCGGCGCCGCGCCGCGCCACCACGCCACAAGGGCATTGATCATGATGCGCTTGAAGCGCAACGGAAGGGGTGCGGCGTGATAGATCGCGCGCAGGATCTTGCGCAGACGCGCCTTCAGCACGGGCTTCTTTTCGATCTGCCAACGGCGCAGGTTGCGCAAGGGGGCGGTAATGCGCCAGCTCAAGGATCGCTGCAGGCCGCTCAGCAAATCCGTCAGGTGTGCGATCTGCTGCGTGGCCGTGCGGAGCGCCTCGTCGGCGTTGCGCCGTGTCTCGTCGACGCGCATGCCGGCGGCGACCAGTTCGACCTGCAGATCGGCGAGGCGCTTTTGATCGGCGGCCGCGACATCGTCGAGATGCTTGATGTGAACGCGCAGCTTCTCGGAGCCCTCGCGCTGGGCGGCAAGCGCGTCACGCAACTCCTTGGCGCCGGCGCGCAGTTCGTTGATGTCCCGCAAATGGCTGTAGATCTGATCGGCCTGCTCGCGCGCGGTCTGCTGCGCCTTGATGCCGCTGCCCAGCCGGCTGAATACGCGCCGCAGTTCGTCGGCCACGTCCGGGTCCTGCGCCAGGCTGAGGAACTTCGCCATCTCCGGCGGCAGGTTCTTGCCGAAGCCGAGCACGCCGAGCCCGTGGCCGTGGTGGAACGCGAAGGACGGGTATTTGACGCTGAGCTCGTCCCAGAACTGGTGCACGCCGAAGCCGCGTTCGCGCACGTTGATGTCGTGGAACACGACGACCGCGCGGTCGGAGAGTTTCGGCGCCCAGGTCTCGAAGTCGTGCTTCACGTCTTCATAGAAGTGACGTCCATCGATGTGGAGGAGATCGATCGAGCCGTCGTTGAAATGCGTGACCGCTTCGTCGAAGGTCGCGCGCACCAGCCGCGAGAACGCGCTGTAGTTCGTCTCGTTGTGACGCTCGACCGTCTGGAACACGTGTTCGGCATAGAGCCCGGCGTGTTCGTCGCCCTTCCAGGTGTCGACGGCATAGCAGCGGGTGCCGAGGGCAAGCTGCTTCGCCGCCTCGCAGAAGGCGAAATAGGAATAGCCGTTGTGCGCGCCGAGTTCGACGAAGGAGCGCGGCCGCAACATCGGCATGAGGACGAACACGAACGGGCCGTGATCGAGCCAGGCGGATTCCACCACGTATTGCGGAACGGAAAATCCGTCCGGCATGACGATGCGGCTGACGGTGCTGAGAGTCTCGGCGCGGTTCATCGCGAAGCCGCCACCTCGGCATAGAGCGCGCGATGCTGCTCGCGGATCAGGCCGGCGGCGAATTCGGCCACCATCTTCGCACGCGCCGCCGCGCCCCAGCGCGCACGGTCGCTGTGCGCGTTCATCATCGTCTGCATGGCGTCGGCGAGGGCGCGCGCATCACCGGGCGGCACCAGCAGGCCGGTTTCGTCCGGAACGACGATCTCGCGATTGCCGGGGACGTCGCTCGCGATCATCGGGCGGCTCGCGGCGGCGGCTTCCAGCAACGCTTTCGGCAGCCCCTCGCCGCCCAGAGCCGGGTGCAGCACCGCCTCGCTCTCCGCCAGAATGGTATGCACGTCTTTCACATGGCCTCGCAGTTCGACGCCGGGAATTGTAGCCCAGCGGTCGAGGACCGATTGCGGAACGGAGGATGGGTTCCCGGGATCGGGCGCGCCGCCAATGACCAGCGTGCTCGCCACCCCCCGTTGTCGCAGGATCTCATGGGCCTCAACCGCCACTTGGATGCCCTTCATATAGAGCAACCGAGACAGGATGAGGAATTGGAATCTTCTTCCCCGATCAATGGGTTGGGGCTCAAATCCGGCGGGATCCACCCCCGACCCCCGAATCAGGCGCACTCGGGCCGCGGGAAGGCCCAGGCGGCCGGTGACGACGGCCGCGTCGTCCCGGTTCTGGACGAGGACATAAGCCCCATTCGCGCCTGCGGCCCGGCGCAGGACGAGGCCGCAGGCCCATTGGATCAGCCGGGCGATAGGAGAGCGCGCGAAGAAAGTAAAGCCGAGACCGTTGATCGAGACCAGCATTCTGGGCCTGCGCGGGCCTGCGGCCAGGGCGCCGACGATGCCGGGCCGGAGGTCGATGGCGTGCAACACATCGGGCGCGCAGGCCCGCAACAGACGCCGCACGCGCCAGAGATCGGGCAGCACCCGCAGGGCCGCGCCCAGGGTGCTGCCGGCGCGGCGCCACGGAAACTCGATCACCGTGAAACCCGGGGGCGGCTGCACTGGCACCCCCCGCGCGGCCACGATCACTTCGAAGCCCGCGTCCCGCGCCGCCGCGGCCATCTCGAGCTTGTGGGACTCGAAGGACCAATATTCGGTCGTCAGGAAGAGCAGCCGAGGTGGCGAAGCAGCGGGCGTCATTCAATCCACGAAGCGCGGGATCGGGCCATCCTGCGGCGTGGCGCGGTCTGAAAGATCGAACATGACCTCGTCGACATAGCACCAGCCCCAGCCTTCCGGCGGATCGTAGCCTTCCACGATCGGGTGGCCGGTGTGCCGGAAGTGTTTGGTGGCGTGCTTGTTCTTTGAGGAATCGCAACAGCCGACATGGCCGCAGCTGCGGCAGATGCGCAAGTGCACCCACGGATCGCCGAGCTTGAGACATTCCTCGCAGCCCTTGGCGCTGGGTTTGACGGTGTGGATGGAGCCGAGGTGCGTGCACGTGGGGGACATGAGACACTCCGTTATGCGTCGGCGCGGGCGAGATACGTGTGGAGCGCGGCGACCACTTGCGCGCCCTCGCCCACGGACGCGGCGACGCGCTTGACCGACCCACAGCGTACATCGCCAATGGCGAACACGCCGTCGCGACTGGTTTCCATCAGGCCGCGCGCGGGATCGATATCGGTGCCGGTAAGGATGAACCCCTTCTGATCGAGCGTGATGCCGGAGGGGCGCAGCCATGCTGTGTTCGGCGCGGCGCCGATGAAAGAGAACAGGTGACGGATCGGGCGCTCTGTCTCCTTCCCGCTCTTCACGTCGCGCCAGCTGACGCGTTCCAGATTCTCCTTCTCGCCGGTCAGACGCTGGATCTCCGCGCCCACGACGACTTCGATGTTGGGGGTCCCGGTGATGCGCTCGATCAGATAGCTGGACATGGTCTCCGCCAGATGGCGGCGAACGATCAGCCACAGCTTCTTCACTTTCTCCGCTAGATAGACCGCCGCCTGCCCGGCCGAGTTGCCGCCGCCGACCAGCACCACTTCCTGATCACTGCACAGGCCGCGCTCCGCCGAGGACGCCCAGTAGTGCACGCACGCGCCCTCGAAGTCCGACAGGTTATCCACGTCGAGGCGCCGATATTGCGCGCCGCTGGCGATCACGACACTGCGGGCGCGCGCCTCCTCGCCGTTCGCGAGCGCGATGCGGAATTGGCGCGGCGATGAATCGCAATGCAGCGCCACGGCTTCATCTGGAATGGCGATCTCACTGCCGAACTTGTTGGCTTGGGTGTAGGCGCGCGCCATCAGGGCCATGCCTGAGATGCCGGTGGGGAAGCCGAGATAATTCTCGATGCGCGAGGACGCGCCCGCTTGTCCGCCGAAGGATCGGCAATCGAGCACCAACGGCGTGAGGCCTTCGGAGCCGGCATACACCGCGGCCGCGAGGCCCGCCGGACCGGCGCCGATGATGGCGACATCGTAGAGCTTCTCCGCGTCGATCGGCTTGAGCAGACCGAGGCAGCGGGCGAGTTCTCCCTCGTTCGGATTGCGCAACAGATAGCCGTCGGGGCAGAGCACGATCGGCAAGTGCTCCGGGGCGACGTCGAACCGTTCCAGCAGTGTCCGTCCGCAAGAGTCCGTCTCCGGATCGAGTTGGCGATGGGGGTGGCCGTTGCGGCTGAGGAACGTCACGAGATTCAGAACATGACTGTCTTGCGGCCGGCCGATGATGATCGGACCTGCGTTGCCCGTCTCCAGCAACCCGACGCGCCGCAGGATCAGGGCGCGCATGATCTGTTCCCCCAGTACGGCTTCCTGCACGAACAGGTCGCGCAGGCGGCGCGAAGGAACCTGGATCGCCTCCACCGCCTTCAGGGCGATAGCGTTGACGAGGGACGGTTGGCCCGAGAGCTGCGCGAGTTCGCCGATGAATTGGCCCGGTCCGTGGGTGACGATCACGTCCTTGTCGCCCGCGTGGTCCAGCTGAGATATCTCGACTTGGCCCTTGGTGATCAACAACAGGCCGGGCAAGGTTTCGCCAGCCTTGGTGATCGCCGCGCCGGCGGGAAAGCCGACGCCTTCGCCGAAGCGTGCAAGACGGGTGATGTGCGCGGCGGACAAGGTCGGGAACATCTGTTCCCGGCGCTTCTCTACCGTCGTCGTTCCACTCGCTGTTGCCACGGACACGTGAGGGGTTTCCTGTTGACAGTCGACGTCGGCGACCTACGATTTCGCACGCGGGAATCGCGGAAAAACCTCCAATTCGCAGCAGCTTACGCGATTGCTGCCCATTATCTGAGGGGGTGTTGTTCCGTCTAGGGATTCGCCAGGGCGACACTCTACATTGCCGGCCACGACCGGCAAGGGATCGGGGGACACATGTTGCACGACGCTGTGGAAATCAAGGACGCCGGTGATGCCGATGCGGGACCGGGTGCGGTCTCTTGGGCCTGCACCGCCGTGACGCTGGCGGGCTACCTGCTGCTGATGCTGGGCGTGGCCTATGCACCGAGCGTGCTCGCCAAGCCACTGTTCGACGACAGCCTGCTGACCGTGGGCATCGCCGGCGGGATTTTCGCGATCCTGCTGCTGGTCACCGTGGCGGCGGTCTATACGCGCTGGCGCAACGCAGGGGGGCGCTAACGCCATGCCGATCAATATCACCGCCGTCGTGATGTTCTTCCTGTTCGTGGGTCTGACCCTCGTCATCACCTACTGGGCGGCGAGCCGCTCGAAATCGCGCAATCAGTTCTATGCCGCCGGCGGCGCGCTGACTGGCTGGCAGAACGGTATCGCCTTCACCGGCGAGTTCCTGTCCGCCGCCACCATCCTCGGGATCACCGCGCTGTATTTCGCCGGCGGTTTCGACGGGTTGATCTACGCCATCGGCGCGCTGATGGGCTGGCCGGTGATCCTGTTCCTACTGTCCGACAAGCTGCGCGCGATGGGCAAATTCACGCTCACGGACGTGCTCTCCTATCGGCTGAAGGAACCGTCGTTGCGCGTCTTCGCCACGGTGGCGACCGTAGTCGTGCTGCTGCTCTACATGGTGGCGCAGCTGGTGGGCGCGGGCGCGTTGGTGGAGCTGCTGTTCGGCATCGACTTCTTCTACGCCGTGTGCGTGATCGGCGTGCTAATGATGATCTACGTGATCTTCGGCGGCATGGTGGCGACCAGCTGGGTGCAGATCATCAAGTGCTGCTTCCTATTGGTGCTGGGCGTGATCCTCGCCTTCGGGGTTCTGGCGAAGTTCGACTTCAGCATCGCCCAGGTGATGCAGACGGCGGTGAGCAAACATCCGCTGGGGCCGAAGATCCTGGGGCCGATCAGCCTCAGCTCACCGGGCGCGGCGATCTCCGCGTTCCTAACGCAGGCGGTTGGTCTTGCCGGCCTGCCGCACCTGATCATGCGCTTCTTCACGGTGCCGAACGTGGTGGAGGCGCGCCGCTCGGCGAATTTCGCCACCGCGCTGATCGGCCTGTTCTACATCATGATGATCGTGATTGGCTTCGGCGCGATCGCGATCCTGACGGGCAATCCCGATTACGCCGGCCCGAACGGGGGCCTGCGCAATGGCGTGAACATGGCGCCATTGTATCTTGCGCATTCCATCGGCGGCGACGTGCTGCTGGGCGTGTGCGCGGCGGCGCTGTTCGCGACCATCCTGGCGGTGGTCGCGGGCCTGACCCTGGCGGTCGCGGCGGCGGTGTCGCACGATCTCTATGCCGGCGTGATCAAGAAGGGCACGCAGACCGAGGCGCAGGAAATGCGCGTCTCACGTATTGCCGCGGTGTGCTTCAGCGTGGTGAGTATCGTGTTGAGCGTGGCGTTTCGGCACGAGAACATCACCTTCCTCGTGGTCACCGCACTGTCGATCGCGGCGAGTTCCACCTTCCCGGTGTTGTTCCTGGCGATCTTCTGGCGCGGCCTGACGGCGGCCGGCGCGGTCATCGGCGGGTCGATTGGCTTAGTCGGCGCGCTGACGGCGATCGTCCTTGGGCCGACGGTGTGGGTCGCGGTGCTCGGCAATGCGACGCCGATCTTCCCCTACCAGTATCCGACGGTGGTCACCCTGCCGGTGGTGACGGCGCTGATCGTGGTGATATCGCTGCTCAGCCAAAAGGGCGCCGCGGCCGCGGCGCCCGTTCGGAGCTAACGACTGGCAAAACGGCTTAGACGGCCGCTTTCGCCTTGCGGATGGCTTCCTCGCCGGCGGACTTGATGGCGGCGAGTTCGGTGCTGATCTTCTCGCCGGTTTCGGCGATCAGATCGGTCGCCTGAGTCGCGATCTTCTCTGCAGCGGCCTTCACGCTCTTCAGCATGGTCTGGCTCTGCTTCTTTGTGGTGCGGGCCTTCTTGGTCGTGCGAGCCGCGGCGGTCTTGCCTTTGGCGGCGACGCGGCGCGCGGTCCGGGTGGACGCGGACTTCGCCCGGCGCGCAGTGGCGGCGGCGCGGGTCTTGGCCTTCACAGCCTTGGACTTCACGGTGGCGGCCTTGGATTTCACGGTCTTCTTGGCTTTGGTCGCGGCCTTGCGCGCCCGCGACTTCACGGTCTTGCTGGTTGGCATGATGACGTTCCTTCTTGAGCCCCCGCAGGGAGCGAATAACCGGCGCTGACGTAACGCTGCGGCGGGTGCACTTGTTACGGGACTGGGCGGCGTTATCTCGCGCCGTGATCCGCGCCGCTTCCCGGACACGTCATCAACAGTTGACCGTGATAGCGTGATGTCACGAACGGGGAGGATCCATGACCCTTTGGTTCAGAAGCATTCTGGCGGGTGTGGCGCTGGCGGCGATTGGGGCACAGGCGCAAACGATCTCGCTCAACGTCCTGTCGGCCGACCCCAGCCGCATCAGCGGGGGCGACGCCCTGGTGGAGGTGATCGCGCCCCCTGCGACCAAAGCCGTGACCATCACCCTCAACGGCCAGGACATTTCCAGCACGTTTCAGCCCTCGGGGGCGCCCGGACGCTTTCTGGGGTTGGTGACGGGCCTGGCCAACGGCAATCGCCTGACGGCGGCCGCCGGGAGCGCGAGCGCGACCCGCATGCTGATCAACCACCCCATCACCGGCCCGATCTTCGCTGGGCCGAAGGAGAAACCTTTCTACTGCGAAACCACGGCCTTCAAGATGGCGGACGGTTCGAAGCTGCCCGGGGCGGCCGAGGGGGATTGCTCCATCCCGACGGTGGTCACCTACATCTACAAAGCCAAAGGCGCGAAGGACTTCCAAGCCCTCCCCGACCGCACGCGCCTGCCGGCGGATGTGGCGCAGGTCACCACCACCCTGGGCCAGACGGTGCCCTACGTCGTGCGCTTGGAAGTCGGAACAATCGATCGCGGCATTTATCAGATCGCGGTGTTGCACGATCCCACCAGCGAAAAGCCCGTCACGGCCCTCGCCCCACCGAAGGCGTGGAACAAGCGCCTGATCTACGTGTTCGGCGGCGGCTGCCAGGGCATGTATCGCCAGGGCGCCACCACGGGCCCGATCCTGGACGACCAGTTCCTGGCGCAAGGCTTTCTGGCGGTCTCCAACTCCCTGAACGTGTTCGCCAACAATTGCGACGATCTGCTGGCGGCGGAAGCGATGATGATGACGCGCGAGCGCGCCATCGAGCTGGCCGGCCCGCCGCTGTACACGCTGGGCTGGGGGTGCTCCGGCGGGTCGCATCAAGTCTTCCTGATCGGCGACAATTATCCCGGCCTGATGGACGGCATCGTGCCCATGTGCAATTCCGTCGACTGGGCCCGCCTGTTCCAGATGAACGCGGACCTGCGGCTGGTCTACGAGTGGTTCGACACGCCGGGGGGCAAGACGTTGAGTCCTGCGCAGAAGATCGCGGTCGCGGGCATGACGTTGAACACGGGGGCGACGGATTCCGGTCGGCTGCTGCCCAAGGGCTGCCCGCTGATGGTCGCGGCCGACAAGGTCTATGACGCCAAGACCAATCCCACCGGCCTGCGCTGCACCATGCTGGAGCATCAGGTGAATTCCTTCGGCAGTGATCCCAAGACAGGGCGGGTGCGCAACGTCAGCGACAATGTCGGCGTGCAGTATGGCCTCGCCGCTCTCGAGAGCGGCGCGATCAGCATGGCGCAGTTCCTGGATCTGAACGAAACCATCGGCAGCTATGACGTGGACAACGCGCATCAGCCGCAACGCATCGCCGGCGATGTCGCGGGCATCACGGCCGCTTACCGCTCTGGACGTGTGTTGTATGCGGGCAAGGGCTTGCGCGACATCCCGATCGTGGAGATGCGCAACTACACCGACGACGACGAGCGCGCCACGCACCTCACCTACGCCACCTATGCCTTCATGGACCGCCTGACGAAACACACGGGTACGCGTGCGAACTATGTGATGTTGTTGGAAAGCCACGCGCCGGGGTTCATGAGCGCGAGCCGCGTGGGTGGCGACGATCTCTCGCGCGACACCCTGCGCAAGATGGATGCCTGGTTGACCGCGCTGGCCACGGACACCAAGCCCGGCACCCGCGCGGAGAAGATGGCGCGCACGAAGCCCGCCGATCTGGTCGACGCGTGCTATGACCGCAACGGCACGCGCATCGTCGCGGAGCAAAAGGCTTTCGGCGGCAAGTGCAACGCGCTCTACCCGACCCATGTGCCGCCGCGCATGGTGGCCGGCGGGCCGATGACGAACGACGTGCTCAAGTGCCAGCTTAAGCCGGTGCGCGCGGGCGACTACAAGGTGAAGCTCTCCAGCGACGACATCGCGCGGCTGAAAAATATTTTTCCTGCGGGCGTGTGCGATTGGTCCAAGCCCGGCGTCGGCCAACAGCCGCCGGCGGGGACCTGGCAGAGCTTCTAGTGGATCGACGCCGGTTCGGCTCCGCGGACCATGTAGCAGTCGAATTCCACCAGCAACGGGAAGTGCCCCGCGTTGTTGGGATAGATCCCGCTCATGCGGAAGCCGCGTGCCTCGAGGTAGGCGATCACCTCTGTGAACCGCGGCATACCCTGATAGATCGGCTGCACGCACATTTCGGATTGCAGGGCTGAGATCGACTCCAGCGCCGCTTCGCCGCCCTTGAGCACCTCGAGATCGAAGCCCTGCGTGTCGAGCTTGAGGTAAATGCGGTTGACGCCATGCGCACGGCGGAGTTCCGGCACGACCTCGTCCAGGGTGCGCACCTGTGTCTTCACGGTTTGCGCGACACGATTGGCGCCGCCGAAGGACGTGGCCTCGATCGGCGCCAGGAAGGAACTGAATTCGGTTCCGGCCATCACGTTGAAATCGAGTTCGCCCGGCTGTGGGCCGAGGGCACAGTGATTGACCTGCCACTTCGGCTCAGACGTCGCTGCTTTCTTGAGCGCCTCGGCTAGGTGGGGGATCGGCTCGAAGGAAGCCACCAGCCCCTCGAACCCGACTTCACGCCGCAGGAAAGTGTGGTACTGGCCGGCGTTAGCACCCACGTCGATCACGCAATCGATGGCGAAATGCGCGAACAGACGCCGCAGGAAGGCCGCGCTTGTATAAGTATCAAGCTGCCAGTTGGGAATGACCGTGTAGCCGAGACCGTGAGCGAGATCGGCCAGGCGATCCTTGATGGGGCTGCGCTTCTTGATTGCCATGTTCATCGTCCTGTTACGACTTTCACGCCGAAGCGGGCGAGTTTCGGTTCGAGCCGCCATATGAGTGCAAGCCACGCGACACCCAACACGGCCATGGCGGAGATCAGTGCCGGAAGGGGCGGGAGATACAGCCAACGCGCGTTCACGACGTTCCATCCCAGGCCAATAACGAAAATCACCGCCGCGGAGATCAGCGCCGGGACCGCGCCATGCGACACATCGCGCATGTACAAGATGCCGGCGTGCCGGGCGCACAAGCCGGCAATGAGCGCGTAGGTCACGCCCACGGCGATCATGCCCTGGGAGATGGTCAAGATGTCGGTGTTGGCGAGCAGAAGAAGGACCCCGGCGCGGGCCAACTGCTCCGTCGTCGCCATGGCGAAGGTCAAACGCGTGCGGCCGACGGCGGCGAGCGCGGAGGAAATGACGATCGCTTGCCCGGCGAGAGCCCCGTTCATGCACAGCCAGAACACGCTCGGCACCGCCGGCGCCCATTGCGGGCCGAAGACCGCCAACATCAAGTTTTCCGCTTGCGTCGACATCCCCACCATCACCGGCACGAAGATGATGGAGAAGAAGCGCATGCGCTCAATCAGCAGCGTGCGGACGTCGGCGCCATCGCGGACTTCGCGCGCGATCAGCGGCGTGAGGATGGCGAGCAACGCCGGCGCCACATAGGTCCACACCATGCGCGGCAGCATCTCCGCGCGATCGAGCATGGCGGCGTCGGACAGGCCCAGGGACCGGCCGACCACGAGTTCGTTCATCCTATTGCCGAACTGGTTGACCGCGCTGCCGGCGATGACCCAGCCGGAGATCGACCAGACCGCCAGGCATCCGGTGAGCCGGGGCCACACCAAGGACGCGCGCGCATTCCAGGCGTTGATCGCGGTGGCCATGGAGATATTGGCGAAAGCGCCGATGGCCATGGAGACGGGCCCGAAGCCGTTCAGCGCCAACAGGACGGTCACCGTGCCGCCGACGGCGGTCCCCGCGAGAGAACCGGCGGCGACGTGGCCGAAACGCAGATCGCGCATGAGCAAGCCGGTCGAGACCGACTGAATCGGAACCAGAAGAAACCCGAGCGATGCCACCTGCAGCACGGTCTGCATGGCGGGTTCCTTGTAGAACCCCGCGATCTGCCCGCTCGCCGCAGCGACCGCGATCCCCAGGGTCGCGGAAATCATCATGGCGAGGCCCAGGGCGGCCGCCACCTGCGGCGGGCCGAGGGTGCGCGCTTGCACGATATATACGTTCACGCCGGCGGTGCGGAGGATCTGGGTCAGCACGATCGCCGCCATGGCGACGGAAAAGGTGCCGACTTCCTGCGGCGTCAACAGGCGCGCCACGGCGATGCTGACGCCGAAGTCGACGATGAATGTGAGCGCGTAGGTCAGGCCACTGATGCGGACCAGGCGCGACTTGCTCGGCATCGCCGCCATGGGCGTGACAGGCGGCAGGTCGCCGTCGGGGGCATCCATCGTTGTGGTCGCGCCGGTCACGCGGCGGCCTCTGCCAGAAGCCCGGTATGCGATGGCGCGAACGTGCGCGCGCCGGCGGCCGGGCTGAAGCGGGCGCTATACAACGCCTGACCGTTCTCCGCCAGCCAGGCGGGTATGCCTGAGTTGGGGACCATCGGCGCCGCCAACAGCCAATGCGGGCCGCTGCCCGCCCGCGCCAAAAGGTGTGGAGAGTGTGAGGCTTCGTCCGGCAACAACGCACCAATGAACCGCGCGGGACTGCCAAAACGGGAGCGCGCGCGAGAATAAGCACGGTGCGCGGGTAATTGTTCCTAAGGCCGGCTTCAGCGGAACGAGCCATTGGCGAAAACGGAACGATGGCGGCAAGGTGACGTTCCTCCTCCAAGGGACTGGTGGAGGCAAGCGTGCGTTGGGAAAGCGGTAGAAGCGGCGGCGGCGTTGAAGACCGCCGTGGCATGGGCGGCGGCGTCATCGGCGGCGGGATCGGCACGGCAGTGCTTGCGCTCGTCGGCTATCTGTTCTTCGGGATCGATCCCAACACCACCCAGCAGGTCATCACCCAGATCGATAGCGGACGCCAGATCGAGGGCAAAAGCGGCGTGCCGCAAGACAAGGCTGGCCAGTTCGTCGACATCGTCAGCGCCAATATCAATGACGTGTGGAGCAGCAAGCTGAGCGGGTACCAGCCGCCGCGCGTGGTGCTTTATGAAAGGGGAACCCGCACGGGCTGTGGGTTTGGACAAACGGCGATGGGGCCGTTCTATTGCCCGGACGATTCCAAGGTTTATCTGGACCTGAGCTTCTGGCGGGAAATGGAGACGCGCCTCGGCGCCTCGGGCTCTGATTTCGCACGCGCCTACGTGATCGCCCACGAGTTCGGCCACCATGTTCAGAAGCTTACCGGCACGTCCGACCGGGTGCGCCAGGCGCAGGAAAATGCGCGCAGCGAAGCCGAGGCCAACCGGTACTCGGTCGCGCTGGAACTCCAGGCGGACTGCTTCGCGGGAGTCTGGGCCGCGAGCGCGGCGGCGGCCTCAAACGGCAAGGTCGCCCTGGAGCCCGGCGACATTGAACAGGGACTTCTGACCGCCAAGGCGATCGGCGACGACACCTTGCAGCGCCAATCCACCGGCCACGTGAGCCCAGAGCGGTTCACGCACGGAACGTCGGCCCAACGCGTGGAGTGGCTGAAGCGCGGCTACGAAAGCCGCGATCCCAAACAGTGCGATACGTTCGCGCGGACTGGCCGGCGCTAAATCAGCTGCCTTCGGACAGAAGCTGCTCGATGGTCTGGGTGATCTCGGCCCGGGCCTGGCGGTCGAACTCCTTGTTGCCCCGGCTGGGGAAACCCACGTGCACGCTGCGCACCTTGCCGTCGCGGCCGAGGAAGAAGGTCGTCGGCCACGCGTTCAGGTTCACCGCTTGCGGCAGCTTCTCGTTGACCTCTTGCCGGATGCCGGCGACCAACACCGTGTACTTGAGACCGTAGCGCTGGATGAAGGCGCGCAGGCGCTTCAGTTCCTTTAGATCCTCCGGGTTCTCGAAATCGAGGCCCACGACCTCCAACCCGCGCGCCCGGTATTTCGCATCGAGTTCCGCCAGGAACGGCGCTTCGTCATGGCAATTAGGGCACCAACTGCCGGTGATGTTGAGCACCACGACCTTGCCCTTGAAGCGCGGATCGTCCTGGGTGATCGCGCGGCCGTCGAGGTCGGCGCCGCTGAAGCGCATCCGCTCGGAGGGGTCCTTCACGCCGGTGTGGCGCTTGGGATCGCTGGGTGCTGGGAGGCCGGCGGTGCGGGCGGCGGCCGCGCGTAGCGCCTTGAACTCACGCTTGCCGGATCCATCGATGAGGACGACAGCGAGGGAGCCGTCCTTCTGCGGCGTGAGCTTCAGCGAGACCGGGCGTTCCGCCGCGAAGCGGGAGAGATTGTACGACGTGCCGTCGAAGGCGCCGTTGATGGTGCCGGTGTCGCCGTCGATGCGCAGGATGGTGGCGTAGGTGCCGGTCGGCTTGTGCTCGACGCCGAGCTTCCAGGCTTTCTCGCCCTTGGCGCTGTCGAAGGCGATTTCCCATACGCCGCTGATGTCGGGCCCCTTGGGCGCGGCCGCTTTCTTGGCGGGCGCCGGGTGCGCCTCGAACGCGAGCGCGCCGATGGTGCCGCGCAAAGCGCCGTCCTTGTCCAGGGTCGCGGAGAGCTTCGCGGCATAGCTCGCGAATTCGACGTCCAGCGCGCCGTCCTTGAAGTGGCCGCCGGTGGAGGCCCGCACCGGCGTGTCGCCGTCGAAGTAGGTCACGTCGACCTTGTCCGGCGTGCCGCCGATGTCGAAGCGGAAAGCGATCTTGCCCTCCGCCACTTGCAGGGTGCCGTCCCAATGTCCGTTGAGGGAGGTCGCGGCGCTGACATGGAATGGCAGCAACGCCAGAATCAGCAGGGCGAGGAAACGGCGCATCGGGGCACTCCTTTGCCGAGGAGGCCCGAGCTTAAAGGGGGATACCCGACAGTCCAGCGGTTCCCGAAATCCTTTTCGCGTTCCCCGGCCTGGCGCAGGAACTTGTTCTGCGCCAGGGCCTTGGCGCGCGATGCTTACGCCGCCGCGCGCAGGGCCGGTGCCTTTATATATGTCCCGCGCAGGCCGGGGCTGGCGGCAAAGCTATCCGTAATGCCCATGACGGTCTCCGCGCCGCCCAGGAACAGCACACCGTCGCCGGCCATTTGCTGGCCGATTTTGTCCAACACCTGGGCCTTGGTCGGCAGGTCGAAGTAGATCAGCACGTTGCGGCAGAACACCACGTCGAAGGTGCCGGCGCCGGCGCGCGCATCGAGCAAATTGAGCTGTTTGAACGTTACCATGTTGCGGATCTCCGGCTTCACCTGCCAGGCGTCGGGGCCGGCTTGGGTGAAGTGGCGCACGAGCATGGTGACCGGCAGGCCGCGCTGAATCTCGAACTTGCTGTAGATGCCGGCCTTGGCCTTGGCGAGCACGGCGGTGTCGAGATCGGTGGCGAGGATGTCGATATTCCAGCCGGCGAGCTTGGCGCGCTCTTCCGTCAGCATCATCGCGAGCGAGTACGGCTCCTGACCCGTGGAGGCGGCGGCGCACCAGAAGCGCAAGCGGCGGGTGGCGGCGCGCGCTTCGAGAAGACGCGGCAGGACATGGGTCTTCAGCATCTCGAACGGCGTGCCGTCGCGGAAGAACGAGGTCTCGTTGGTGGTGAGCGCCTCGGTGACGTCGCGGCGGAGCTGGAGGCTGGGCAGGAGCTTCAGCGTCTCGACGAGCGCGGAAACCGAGTCCTTGCCGTGGTGCGCCGCAACCGACGCGAGGCGTGACTCCACCAGATAGACCTTCTCCGGCGGCAGGATGATCCCCGCCTCGCGTTTGATGAAGGCGGCGAGAAACGGCATATCCGGTGTCATCACATTGTCCCCGTTTTGATGAACTGAGTCGCGGCGCGCGCGAGCTCCTTTGGCGGTGCGAGGCGCGCGCACAGACCGTGCGTCGCGACCGCGCCTGGCATGCCCCATACGACGCTGGAGGCTTCGTCCTGCCCGAGCACGGTGCCGCCGGCGGCAATCACGCCCTGGCTGCCGAGCAACCCGTCTTGGCCCATGCCGGTGAGCACGACCGAAAGCACGCGCCCGCCGTAGATCGACACGAGGCTACGCAACATCGGGTCCGCGGCCGGACGGCAGAAGTTTTCGCGCGGGCCTTCGTCGAGTCGCGCGACCTTGCCATCGAACAGCAGGTGGCGATCGCCCGGCGCGATCAGGACTTGGCCGCCGAGCAGCACGTCGCCGTTGACGGCTTCCTTCACCAGCCAGCCGGTTTCGCGGCCGAGATGCTCGGCGAGCAAGGTGGTGAACGTCGGCGGCATGTGTTGAGTGACGACGACCGGGATGCCGATGTCCTGGCCCAGGTTGCCGAAGAATTCGTCGAGCGCGCGCGGACCGCCGGTGGAACTGGCGACCGCCAGGACCTGCGGGCGCGTGGTCGCGGGGGCGCGTAGCGTGGGCGGGGCGGCGGATTGCGCGGGCGTCTTGGCGACCAGCGTGCCGCTGCCGATGCGCCGGCGGCCGAGGGAGGTGATCTTGTCGATCAGCTCGCGCCGGAAGTCCTGCGCGCCATAGATTTCACCGGTGGTGGTGGGCTTGGGTACGTAGTCCGAAGCGCCGAGCTTCAGCGCCTTCAGGCTGATATCGGCGTTCCGCGTGGTGAGTGTGGACGCCATGATGATAACGAGCTTCGGGTCGATCGCCAGCAGCTTGGGCAGCGCGGTGAGGCCGTCCATCACGGGCATCTCGATATCGAGGATCACCACGTCGACGCCGCCGCGGGCGACCGTGTCAACGGCCTTGGCGCCGTCGGACGCGGATCCGATGACGGTGATGCCCGGGGCGTCTTTGAGGTGGCGTGCGATCAGCCCGCGGATGACGAGCGAATCGTCGACCACCAGGACGCGGATCGGGCGCGCGGCGGCTGCGAGGTGCATCACGCCGCCTCGGCGACCAGAAGGCCGACGTAGGTGAGTTTGTCGCGCAGGATGTCGGAGTCGTAAGGCTTCATGATGAATTCGTCCGCGCCGAGCGTGAGTACGTGGGCGATTTTCTCCATGTCGCTCTCCGTGGTGCAGAAGATCACCTTCGGGCGGGCGCCGCCGGGGCTGGAGCGCAGCACTTGCAGGAACGTCGGCCCGTCCATCACCGGCATGTTCCAATCGAGCAGGATGCCGTCGGGCATCGAGTCGGTGCAGGCCGCCAGGGCGGACACGCCGTCTTCCGCCTCGCGGATGGTCAGCCCACAGCCTTCCAGCATGCGCGTGGGAATGGTGCGCATCAGGCGCGAGTCGTCGACGATCAAGAGGCTAGGCATGCGAATTCTCCTTTGTCCCGCGAGGTCAGGTTGCAGCGGCGGGGCGGCTGCGGCACGCGGACCCAGGACATCTGGGCGCGGCCGTCGATGAGGGTCCACTTGATGATCAGGGCGTGACGACGTCGGTCCATGTCGCGGGCTCCTTGCGATCGGTTCGTGATGACCTTGAAGTAACACGCGGATTTGAAGGTCTCGAACGTGCAGGGGTATGGCGGACCGGGACGTCGGTATGGACGGCGCTAACCGTTCGGTTAGTGGCGCACCGGACAGAAAAACGCCCTGTCCCAGGGGGACAGGGCGCTCCCACAGCCGCCGCAACACGTGAGCACCAACGGCGGCCGCTAAGGGCCTTAACGCTCGAGACGCGTTAGGCGGCCTCTTGGATGTCCTTCAGGAAGCCGTCGACCTCGGTGCGCAGGGACTCGGACTGGCTGTTGAGCGACTTCGCCGCTTCCAAGACCTGCAGGGAGACCTGCCCGGTTTCGCCGGCCGCCTGCGTGACGCCGACGATGTTGGTGGACACTTCCTTGGTGCCGACCGCCGCCTGTTCGACGTTGCGCGAGATTTCGCCCGTCGCCGCGGTCTGCTCCTCGATCGCCGCCGCGATGGTGGTGGAGATCTGGTTGATCTGGCCGATCGTCTCGAAGATCGCTTCGATCGCCGTGACCGACGACTTCGTGGCACCCTGCACGCCGGAGATCTGGTTGGAGATCTCCTCCGTGGCCTTGGCGGTCTGGTTCGCAAGGCTCTTCACCTCGCTCGCCACCACCGCGAAGCCCTTCCCGGCCTCCCCTGCGCGCGCCGCCTCGATGGTCGCATTCAGGGCGAGCAGGTTGGTCTGCTCCGCGATGTCGGTGATCAGGGCGACCACCTTGCCAATCTTCTGGGCCGCCTCGTCGAGGCCGCGCACCAGGTCTTTCGCCCGGTTGGCTTCCTCGACGGCCTTCGCCGTGACTTCGGACGACTGCGTGACCTGACGGCCGATTTCCTTGATCGAGCCGGCGAGTTCCTCCGTCGCCGCCGCGACCGTCTGGACGTTTGCCGACGCTTGTTCGGACGCCGCCGCGACAGCAGACGACTGCACGTTGGTCTCTTCCGCCGCCGCCTGCATCGAGGCAGCGGAGCCTTCCATCTGCTTGCTGGCCGACGACACCGTCGTCAGGGACAGGCGCACGACATTGTCGAAGCTCTTCGTCCGTGCGGCGATCTTCTCCGCGCGCGCTTCCTTGGCCTTGCGCTCGGATTCCTGTGCAGCCGCCAGCGCGTCGGCCTTGATCATGTTGTCCTTGAACACCTGCACAGCGGACGCCATGGCGCCGATCTCATTGCTGTACTCGGTGCCCGGGACCGTGACCTGCTTATTGCCGTTGGCGAGCGCACTCATGGCATCGGTCATGGCCGTGATCGGCGTGGAGATCGCGCGACCCACCGCCACGAGCACGAAGATGGTCAGCGCCAGAACGCCAAGCCCGCCACCGATGATCGCGCGGCCGCTCCAGCTCATCATCGTGGTTTGTTCGTCCATGCTCGCGGCGAAGTTCTTGTTGGCGATGGCGATCAGTTCGCCGAAGGCGGTTTGGGTCTTCAACAGTTCCGCTTCCACCGTCTCGTCGATCTTGATGATCTGTTGACGCGCGGTCACGATCTTGTCGAAGTCGACGGTGTAGCTGTCGAGAGCGCCCAGCATCTGGGTGCGCGCGTCCGACGCCGGCCGCTTTTCGACCTGTTGGCGGGTATGGTCGACCGCCTCGTGGGTCATCTTGATCTTCTCGGGCGTGAGGCGCTGGAGATAGTCCTTCTCGTGCTTGCCGACGAGCAGGATGGCCACTTCGTCCGCGCCTGATCCCGCCAAGCCCTTCTCCAGCCCCATGCGCGCCGCGCGCATGGTTTTCATCAAGCCGTCGTTCTCCGTGAGACCGATGGTTTCCCACAGCTTCGCCTCGGTGGCGATGCCATCGAGATAGACGGTGAGGCGCTTCTCGGCCTCGTCAACTTTAGCCTGCGCAGCCTTGTCGCTGAATCGCGAGCGCAGATCCTTGATGTTGCCCCGCAGTTCGTCGCTCGCGGCCCGCAGGTCCTTGAGATCGTCCACGCGCTTGCGGATGTCGAAGTCGTGCTGCAGCGCGCGCACGTGCCACAGGTCGGAGGTCATCTCGTTGGCCTTGTCGCGGGCGGCGAGGAGGCCGCCCTGCTGGTCGTTCATCTCGTTGGAGATAGTGTTGGTCGTGACCGCCGTGGCGGCGATCGCGACGATGCCAACCAGGGCGATGCCGCCGATGAGGGCGAGCTGGCGGCTCAAACGGATCTTCTTCAGGAAGCCGGCCTTCGCCGCCGGCGCAGGAATGGTGGTCATAGGTCGTTTCCTTCAAAGGTGGTTCGGGCGGAACAAGAATTACGGGGCAGGAATAGATCGGCGCGGCGCGAAGGTCGAAGGAGCCGAGGTATGCCGGGGCGGAAAGGAGGTTTGGGGGCACCTAAACCGAAGGTATTAGGGCGCGGCCGGCGCGGATCGGAGCGCGGCGAAGACAAGAACGCCCCGGCCGAATGGGGGGTGGCCGGGGCGTTCCGCCGTCAGTCGGTGTTGGGGACCGACATCAGAGAGGGTCGTGTGATCTAGGCGGCTTCTTGGATGTCCTTCAGGAAGCCGTCGACTTCGGTCCGCAGAGAGTCGGACTGGCTGTTGAGCGACTTCGCCGCTTCCAAGACCTGCAGGGAGACCTGGCCGGTCTCGCCGGCAGCCTGGGTCACGCCGACGATGTTGGTGGACACTTCCTTGGTGCCGACCGCCGCCTGTTCGACGTTGCGCGAGATTTCGCCCGTCGCCGCGGTCTGCTCCTCGATCGCCGCCGCGATGGTGGTGGAGATCTGGTTGATCTGGCCGATCGTCTCGAAGATCGCTTCGATCGCCGTGACCGACGACTTCGTGGCACCCTGCACGCCGGAGATCTGGTTGGAGATCTCCTCCGTGGCCTTGGCGGTCTGGTTCGCAAGGCTCTTCACCTCGCTCGCCACCACCGCGAAGCCCTTCCCGGCCTCCCCTGCGCGCGCCGCCTCGATGGTCGCATTCAGGGCGAGCAGGTTGGTCTGCTCCGCGATGTCGGTGATCAGGGCGACCACCTTGCCAATCTTCTGGGCCGCCTCGTCGAGGCCGCGCACCAGGTCTTTCGCCCGGTTGGCTTCCTCGACGGCCTTCGCCGTGACTTCGGACGACTGCGTGACCTGACGGCCGATTTCCTTGATCGAGCCGGCGAGTTCCTCCGTCGCCGCCGCGACCGTCTGGACGTTTGCCGACGCTTGTTCGGACGCCGCCGCGACAGCAGACGACTGCACGTTGGTCTCTTCCGCCGCCGCCTGCATGGACGCGGCAGAGCCTTCCATCTGCTTGCTCGCGGCCGAGACCGTGTTGAGCGACAGACGCACGACGTTGTCGAACTGCTTGGTACGCGCGGCGATCTTCTCCGCACGGGCTTCCTTCGCCTTGCGTTCGGCTTCCTGCGCCGCGGTGAGGTCGCGCGACTCGATCAGCTTGTTCTTGAAGAACTCGAGCGTCCGGGCTGCCGCGCCGACTTCGTCGCCGCGATCAGTGCCGCCGACAGTCAGGCTAAGGTTGCCTTCGGCCACCTTCGACATGGTGTCGGTGAGCTGGCCGATCGGCGCGACAACGGTCGAGGTGATCATCAGCAGCGAGGCGATCGCGACGATGAGCGCGAGCACGGTGGCGCCGATCATCACGTAGATCGCGGTCTGGTAGTTGCGGCCCGCCGCAGCGACGGCCCCATCGGAGCCTTCGATGTTGAACGCGTTCATCTTGTCGAGTGCATTGGTCGAGGCCTCGAATACCGGTGACGCGTCAACAAACTGTTCGCCAGCTCCGGCTTTGTCGCCAGCGGTGAGAGCCGCGATCATGCTGTCGGTGACCTTGCCGTACTCGTCGACCGTCTTCCGCACTTCGCCCAAATTGGCGCGGTCCTGGTCGCTCATGACCAGATCCTTTTCATAGTGGTTAATCAGCTCCTGGAGCTTCGCGCGTCGGGTCTTGACCGAATCGAGGCCCTTGGCGCGGTCCGCGTCAGTGCTGCTGAGGATGGCGCGGGCGGTACCGGCACGCGTTTGCGCGTTCCAGAACTTCATTTCCTGGCCGACATTGAGGCTCGGCAGCCAGTTGGTGGCGATATCGACCGTGGCGTCGTTGGTGGCACGGATCAGGGTGAAGCTGGCGAAGCTCAGAGCACAGCTCAGTACGATCATCAGGCCGAAGGCGATCATCGCCCGGGTCTTGATGGACAGGTTGTTCAGCGCGCGCATGGCGTCCTTCCTTTGTTGCGACAAGAGTTCGCACGCTGGTTCCCCATTCGCGCGATGCGCCGCTTATCGCGCGAATGACGCGAAAAGCGCAGACGGGCGCTGGTATGGCGCACAAGGGAGGAAGGATGAGCCCGGATGGCCCGGGCTAAACCGAAGGTATTAGGCGAACAGGCCGCGAATCGTCCGGGCGAGGGTCTCCGCGGTAACGGGCTTGTGGAAGAAGGCATCGATGCCTTCCAAACCAGCCCGATCCGCGTCCATGGCGTCGCTATAGCCCGTGCAGATGATCGCCCGCAGGCCCGGCCGCAGGAGCCGCAGTTTGCGGATGAGGTCCAGGCCCTTGAGCTTGGGCATGGATTGGTCCGAGATCACCACATCCCACGCGCTCGGATCCTCCGCGAAGATCTCCAGGGCCTCTTGGGGGTGGAAGATCGGCGCGGCCTCGTACCCCAAACGGCCCAGCGCGATCGCCAACGATTCCGCCAGGTCGGATTCGTCGTCGACGATCAGCACGCGTTCGCGGCCCCGCAGATCCTTCTTCACGACCTTCAGCAGCTTGGGAGCGGCCGCGGCGCGGACGCCCGCGGCCCGGGGGATGAAAATCTCGAATCGTGTGCCGTAGCCGAGGCGGGTCACGACCCGGATGGCGCCGCGGTGTGCTTCGACGATGCCGGCGACCACCGCGAGGCCGAGGCCGGTCCCGCGGCTTTTTTCTTTGGTCGTGAAAAACGGCTCGAAGATGTGCGCCAGAACGCTGGCCGGCATCCCGGAACCATGATCGGCAATGGTGAAGCGTACGTAGTCCCCTTTGGGATTCAGGCTGCCTTGCGTCACGGCCAGGATCGTCTCGTCCAACGCATCGATGCCAACTTGCGCGAAGTCGGCAAGCATCCGCGCGTCCGGCCGGATGGAGTCGACGCGGAAATCGATCGTCCCGGTCGCGGCCATGGCGTCGGCGGCGTTGATCAGGAGATTCGACAGAACCTGCGCGATTTGGCTGGCGTTGGCGTCAATCGTCGCTTCCGCGATTTCGTTGACGATGTCGAGTTTGAGATTCTTGTCCGGGCGACTCAGCAGAATGTCTTCGGCCTCCTCGATCAGATCGGCCACGGCCACCGGTGCATGCTCCGCGTTTTTCACCCGCGAGAACGCCATGATCTCCTTTACCAGCGCGGCAGCGCGGCGGCACGAGGCGACGATACGTTCCGCATAGCGATGGGTCTCCGAGCCTTGCGGCAGATCCGACATCAAGAGGTCGGCGAAACCGCGAGTCGCGCCGATGATGTTGTTGAAGTCATGGGCAATGCCGCCGGCGAGGCTGCCGATCGCTTCCAGCCGCTGCGCATCGGAGAGCTGTCGCCGCAGGATCTGCTGCTCGCTTTCGCGCTGCTTGCGCTCGGTCACGTCGGTCGCGGCATAGATCACGCCGCCACCCTCCAGGCCGGACACCCGCACCTCGAGATCGCGACGGCCACGGGCGGGCGAGAGAACCACCACTTCACGGGCGTAAGGCGCACCGGACGCAACGGCGGCGGCGAGATCCTCCCTGACGTTGGCGACATCCTCGATTTGCGACAGGAGGACGTCCAGAGTCCGCCGGCCGGAGATGTCCCGCAGAGACCGGGCGCCGATCATCTCGAGGGCGCGCCGATTAGCGTAAGTCACGTTGCGCTCCGCGTCCTGAATCAGGATCTCGTCCTGCGCGGAATCGAGCGCGCGCACGACCTCCGACAGACGCCGGTTCGTGACCGCCAGTTCGTTGAGGGTCTTGCGCCGTGCGATGGACTCCAAGATCAGGGCCGCGAAATCGGCGACGTGCGCCGCGAACTGCACTTCTTCCGCCGGCCACTCCGAGTGCGGCGTGGTGTCTTCGCAGGTCAGGACGCCGATCGTGCGGTTGTCGCGCACGATAGGGATGTTCAAGGCGGATCGCACGCCCGTCGGGATGAAATAGCCCTCGGTGAAACTCCGCAGCGCGGGATGATCCTCCACCACCGGCGCAACAATCAAACGCCGCGCGGAGAGTTGGGCAAGGTATTCCTCGTGGCCTTTCATGGGCACAAGCAAGCCGCTGCGCGAAATCTGAGAGCGCGTGTCGTAGGCCATCAGCGCCATCATGTCGTCGGCGCGCTCGGAGAACAGCCAGATCGACGTCAGCGGGATGTCCAGGCCATCGGCGGCCGCGCGAACGATGCGGCCCATCGCCTCGGCGGTGTCCAGCAACTGAAGCTCCTTGTCCGTGCCGAGATCGCTCATCACGCGCGCGCGGCGATCCGCCGCCCGCCGCGCCTTCACTTCTCGCGTGACGTCGCTCGCGAGGATGATCGTCGGCCCCTCGAAATTGCGCGCGATGAACGTCCGGAAGATCAACTCCATGCCGTCCGGCCGGGTACCGGTGAGTTCGCCGCGCCATTGCCGGTTGTTCGCCAAAGAGCTTCGCATCTCTTTGAACGCCTGCTGATGCGGGTTTGAGTCGTAGCGCAGGACTTCGCTTTGGCGTCGGCCGATCGCGTTCTCGGGGCCGCCCAATCCCAGGGTTTGGATCCCTGCCTGGTTCACGAAGACGATACGATCGTCCGCGTCGAGCATGATCACGATCTCGTCGGCGGTGTTGAGGGCGCGCATGATGAGCGCGCTTTGTTCGCGATTTCGCTCGAGTTCGGCTTCGTATGAAATGCGGCTGGTGACATCCGTGAGGTAGCCTTCCGCGATCAGACTTCCGTCGGGCAGAACGATGTGCTCGCCGCGCTCCATCACCCAGCGCACATCGGCGGTCTTGGTCAGCATGCGCCAGACAATTTCGTAGGGCGTGCCCTTCAGCCGCGCCTCCTCCATGGCGGTAGACCTCAGCTTGGCGTCGGCTTCGGACAGCAGCGGCGCGCCGTTGGGACCGACGTCGAGCCGCGCCTGATCGGGATATCCGCTGAACTCGGCGATGCGCGGACCCACGAAGCTCGGCTCGTACCCGCGGTCGGTCCATTCCAGGCGGTAGGCGACGCCAGGCAGGTTCGAGACCAGGCGGGCAAGTTCGTCGCGGCGCGAGCGCACTTCGCGCTCCAAGAACGTGCGGTGCGTGATGTCCGTGACCGCCAACAGCACGCGCTTGTCCGGCAGTTCCGTCACGCGCAGGTGCGCCACGATCGGCGTTCCGTCTGCTCGCAAAGCTTCGCGCTGGACGTCGACATGATGATCGCGTTGAAGCCGCTCCGCGATGTAATCGCGCAAATCCAACATCTGCTCGCGGCGATTCGGCATGAAATTGTAGACGAAGTTACCCTCCAGGCGCGCATCGCCGGGCAGGCGCATGATCCGACGCACCGCATCGTTGGCGTAGACGATCGGGCTGTCGATGTCGGCGAAGATGAGGATACCGTCCGACGCATGATCGAGCGCGGCGCGGAAGCCGGTCATCTCCCGCTCCTGCTCGAAACGCGCGGTGATATCCGTCAGCACGACGACGCGTCGTTGATCGATCAGTGGGCGTGCATGACCCATCAACCGCTTCACACGGCCATCTTTCAGGCGATAGCTGAACTCGCCGCGCCACCCTTCCGGGGATTCGACGGTGGTCTCGATCTGTTGGGAGAATTCTTCCATGGTCATGCCGACCACCTCGCCCCAGCCGCGGAATTTCTTCCGTTCGATGTCCTCGTCCCCGAGACCGAACATGCGGATGAAACCGCGACTGGCGTAGGTGATCTCGCGGGTACTGCGGTCGACGATGTAGATGCCCTGGTCGGTGGAATCGATCGCCTCGGCGAAGTCCGTGATCTGGCGCAGACGCTTTTCTTCTTCCGTCACATCGAGCCACAGACCCTCAACCGCGCCCGGCGCGTCCGGATGGGGGCGCGGGATGCGCCGGGAAATTTGCTGGATCCAGCGAATAGTCCCATCCGGCAGGCGCACGCGCGCGCGGCTTGTGCCGAAGCCGGTGGTCTCCAGGCCACGCGCCAGTTCATCGCCGAATCGCTTCCGGTCTTCCCCGATCACGAACCAATGGTCATGGGTCAACGGCCTTTGCAGTAGTTCTTCGACCGTGTGCCCGACCATCCTCTCCGCATTGGCGCCGACATAGACGAAGCGCGCCGAGTCCTTGCGTCCCTCGACCCTGAAAAGGGTGATGGGTAGGTTTTCGACGATCGCCGCCAGCCGCTGCTCCAGCATCAGCCGGGCGGTGGCTTCGGCCTTCTCCTCCGTGATGTCGCGTGAGGCGCAACGCAGCCCGGCGAAATTGCCCGCGCCGTCGAACATGGGAACGCCGGCGGTCTCGTACCAACGCCGACTGCCCGTGACACTAATGGCGTGATCGAGGTCGCGGAACGGCAGTTGCGCCGCCAACACCCTTTGGAGACGCGTGGGATCGAGGCCGATCCGCGCCGCCCAATCCGCGAGCGTGAGTTCCTCCGGCGGATCGTCGGTTCCAAAGAACGGTCGCAAGTTGCCGATGATCTGCCGGACCTGACCGCCCGGGCTTATCTCCCAGAACATGTCGGAGGTGGCGCGGGCGAAGTCCAAGAACCGCTGACTGGCTTCGCGCAGATGCCGGTCACGCAGGCGTACGCGGCGATAGGCGTTCGCGGCCAGGGCGCCGAAGACCAAGGTCGCGAGCACGCCGATCGCGGCGGTGCCGAGATCGCGCGATTGGCGCGCCTCGCTTTGCTGCTTGCGCAATGCCGCCGCGCGCGCGCGGACGTCCCGTTCGAGCGCGAGGATCTGGGGTTCGGCGGTGATGACCTGGGCCTGAAGGAATTCTCCGATCGCTCGGAATTCCAAATGAGCCGCGGCCAAGGCGGCAAACGCCTTGCCATACGCGTCGGCGCTATTGAACAGGTCGCGGCGTTGCGGCGCCGAGAGCCCCGGGAACGTCTTGGTCTTCGCCTTGAACGCGTCGAGCGCCTCGGTCGCCTCGCGCGCGCGGGGGGCGGAAAGGTTTCCCAGGAAATCGTTTTGCGCCGTGCGCGCGGCGAGATAGTCGAATGTCGGCAGCGGTACACTTTCCGACACGCGGGTGAACACATCATCCGCGGCGAGACGCGCTTTTGCAAAGGCCGCCTGCAGGCCCGTATCCGGCTGGTAAATTCGTTCCTGGAGGGTGACGCGACGCGCGGAGGTCCGATTCAGCTCATCCAGGAAAGTCCGGAGCGATTGATCCTCTTTGCGCCCGACAAAAGCCTCGAGCTCCGCCACACCGCCTGTCGCCCTGTTGAACGACTTGTCCTTGGCGTCGCGCAGGCGCTCCAGTTGCTCGCCGAACAGCTCGCGACGAGACGCGAAGCGGCCATCGAGGAAGATGAAGTTGGAGATCTCGCTCGAGAGCGTCGTCGCGGCCGCGTCGATGATCGCCAACTTCTCGATGCGTTGCACTTGGCGGTCGGCGTTGCGGAGCGTGAAGCCCATCACGCCCGCGTAGGTCAGCAGGAACAGGACTCCCGCGGCGACGATGGCGGCGGGCCTGATCGCGGGCAAGCGCGCGGTCGGACGCATTGTGAATCCCCCAGCTTTCCGCTCTGCAATCGTAGTCGCTTGAGTATACGGCATGAACTCCGTGCCGGCGGTCTTCTCGATGGGTGAAGATTCGTCAGTACTTTCAGGTCTCTGTCCGCAGGCACGCGAGTTCCTGCTTCGGCAGCGGCTTGCTGAAGTGATAGCCCTGGCAGAAATCGCAACCCTGGGTGCGCAATTCCAGCCAGTGCGCCGGATGTTCCACACCCTCGGCGACGGTCTTGAGGCCCAAGCTTTTGGCCATGGCGATGATGCTGGCGGTGAGCGCGGCGGAAGATTCTCCCGGAACCATCTTGCGGACAAACGACTGGTCGAGCTTCAGCTGATGGAACTTGAACTGCTGGAGGTACGACAACGCGGAATAGCCCGTGCCGAAGTCATCCAAGGCCAGCGTGACCCCGAGCGCGGCGAGATCCTCCAGCACGCGCTTGCAGGTCTCCACGTCCTGGACCAGGGAGCTTTCGGTGATCTCGATCTTGAGCAAGCGCGCCGGCAAACCAGCGAACGCCAATGTGTCCCTGACCTGTTCGACGAAGCCTTCCGTGAACAGCTGTTGCGGCGACACGTTGACGGCAACGCCGATCTCTCGCTCCACGGTGAGGTTCCACGCCGCCGCGTCCGCGCAGGCGTTGGCCATGCACCAGGAGCCGATCTGCCGAATCAGGCCGGTTTCCTCGGCCAGGGGGATGAAGAGGTCGGGGCCGATGGGGCCGAGTTCCGCGGAGTGCCAGCGCAGAAGCGCTTCCAGCACCACGGTCTCGCCGCTCTCGGCGTCCACGATCGGCTGATAGACCAGCCGGAGTTCGTCGCGTTCCACCGCGCGGCGCAACAGGCTTGCCACGCGCGTGCGCTTCTCCGCCACGCGGACCATGGAATCGTTGAAGCGCACCGACGAGACGGCGGTCTTCTTGGCGTTCATGAGCGCGAAGTCGGCGCGCTGGATCAGTTGTTCCGGACCATCCGCATCCACCGGATACACCGCGGCCCCTAGGGTCACGCCCACGAAAATCTCGCTGTCGCCGATCTTCATGGGCTCATCGAACAGGCGATGGATATCGGCCATGATGTCGTCGATGTCGGTGTGAGCCGCCACGGACGGCACCACCAAGCAGAATTCGTCCTTTCCAGCACAGTGGGATCCGAAGCTTGGAATTCACGTGACTTGAAGTCGCGGC
>JADMIO011053093.1_pt1 | contig 48827 bp, 38 predicted proteins | sample 8958161 | NCBI WGS metagenome assembly JADMIO01 (sample SAMN16585339, study PRJNA669376) | soil metagenome | isolation source: Crop rotation soil | place: USA: Cullars Rotation, Alabama | collected 2011
CGCGACAACTTGTCCACGTGGAATTCTAAGCTTAGGATCCCAATGTGCTGGAAAGGTCTCGGACTCACCGCCGTGATCGAGTTCACGGGCAACGGGCTCCCCGAGGAGAATCGGACCGTTGCCCTGCAAAGCCTGTATGTCATGACCAGCGCCGGCGACAAGGAGTCACCGTACGCCGGAAGCGAAAACCGGCTGTCGCTGGGAGAAGTGCCGCCGGTGCTGCTGAGCGAGTGCTGGAACGACATGCGCCTGGCGGCTGCCGAAGGGCCCGGGTTTGATCCCGAATGGGAGAAGAAGTCAGCGTTTTGAACAGATCGCAAAGATCGCCCCGAGGAGGCATGATGAAAGCCGCAACCACCAGTGATGCAACCAAACAGCCCGCCGAAGTGCGCTTCGCGTCCGAGCTGGCGGCGCTGGCCGCAAATGATACGCATCGCAAACCGCGGGGCTGGCTGCTTTCTCCGCAGGCAGTGCGGACGTTCATCCTCGGCTCCGATGGCAGGGAACTGGCACTGCCGTCGGGGGGAAAGAAGGCCACGCTGCCAATCCGCCGAAAGTTCTACGGCGATGATGCGCTCATCGACCGATGCGTGGTCACACTCATGGGAAATCGCGGGCTCATGCTCGTCGGCGAGCCGGGTACGGCCAAGTCGATGCTGTCCGAACTGTTGTCGGCGGCGATCTGCGGGGTCTCAACGCACACCATTCAGGGGACGGCCGGGACGACCGAAGATCAGATCAAGTACTCCTGGAACTACGCGCTGCTGCTGGCCGAGGGGCCGAGCACGCGGGCGCTGGTGCAATCGCCACTGTATCGGGGCCTGAAGGAGGGAGTCATCGTCCGGTTCGAGGAAATCACCCGCTGTCCCCCGGAAATTCAGGACACACTGATCAGTATTCTGTCTGACAAAATCATGCATGTCCCGGAGTTGGCCGGCCAGGATTCGGTGATGCTGGCCAGGAAGGGGTTCAACGTCATCGCCACCGCCAACATCCGCGACCGCGGTGTGCATGAGATGTCGAGCGCACTGAAGCGGCGTTTCAATTTCGAGACGGTCCATCCCATCGCCGACCAGGCGTTCGAACTGGAACTGGTGATGCAGCAGACGCAGATGCTTCTGGAGGATGCGGAAACGACCGCGAAAATGGACACAGACGTCATCAATCTGCTGGTCACGACATTCCATGACCTGCGACAGGGGCGCAGCGCCGAGGGAACTGTCGTCGAGCGTCCCTCGACCGTGATGTCGACGGCCGAGGCGGTTGCAGTTGCGTTTTCCGCCGCCCTGGATGCCGCCTACCTGGGCGACGGTGAGGTGACCAGCGAGCATCTGGTCCGTCAGCTCACCGGAACGGTCCTCAAGGACAATCCCGATGACGCCAAGAAAGTGCGGCAGTATTTTGATGTCGTCGTGAAGTCGCGGGCGCATGCCAGCTCGAACTGGAAGAGCTTCTACGACGCGCGAAAGCTGCTGCAGACCTGACCTGTATGACCGACGTGCCTCAACAAGTGACCAAAGAGATGGTGCGGGAGACCAGCGACGAGCTGCTTCGCCGGCTGCGGTCCGATCGCGTCGTCTATTGCCCGATTCGACATCACAGCCCGGCATGCGCCTGGCACGTTCGCCAGACGATCAAGCAGGTGAAACCATCGGCCGTTCTGGTGGAAGGGCCGGCGGACTTCACGGCGCTCATTCCGTTCATCCTTCACCCTAAGGCGCGACCGCCATTCGCAGTGTATTCCACGTTTGCAGACCGGAGCGGGCGATTGATTAAGCCGCAGGGTGGCGCTGACCCGCAACCTGCCCGCGCAAAGGCGGACATCCCGCGCTTTGCGAGTTACTACCCGTTCTGCGATTACTCGCCTGAACTTGTCGCGCTGCGCGCAGGTCGCGAAGCCGGCGCGGAACTGCGATTCATCGACCTGATATACCCTCAGCAGATTATGGCGGAGAGGCAAGACCTTCCCGCCAGCGCCGGACTTCGAAGCGAATCACTGCTTGAGGAAACGTATCTGCGCCGCAGTCAGTATCTGCGTCGCCTGGCCAGTCGGAGCGGATGCCGCGACGTCAATGAGGTCTGGGATCACTTCTTTGAAAACAGGATCCAGAATCTCGATTCTGAGACATTCTTCAAACAGGTGGCCGCCTATTGCTGCATGGCGCGGCTGGATACGCCGCAAGATGTTCTCCAGAGAGATGGCACCCTCGCCCGGGAACGCGCCATGGCCAGCGCGATCCTGTCCCAGCTCAAGAAGAACAAGAGCAAAAGACGTCTCGGCCCCATCGTCGTCGTGACCGGCGGCTTCCATACGGTCGCGCTTCCATATCTGGTCGAGGACGATGTCCGGGGTAAACCTGCTGAACCGGATCCGGCGCTGGGAAAGGACGAGTCAATGACGGTCTTGATTCGTTACAGCTTCGATCGGCTCGATGCGCTGAACGGTTATGCCGCCGGCATGCCTTCACCTGGCTACTACGATCAGGTCTGGCATTCCATGGAGCGGCGGCAACCGCTGGCGGCGCTCGACGTCGCCGCCGGGATCATGATCGAAATTGGCCGCCTCACGCGCGAACGGGATTTGCCCTTCATGCTTTCGACAGCCGATGAAATTGCGGCATTGGAACAATCCCGCCGGCTTGCGACATTGCGCGGCCACGATGGTCCGCTTCGGGAGGACCTGCTTGACGGCATCCGCAGCAGCTTTGTAAAGGGGGCAATGGACGCCGAGGGCAGCGTCGTCATGGGCGTTGTTTCTCACGTGCTGGGTGGCACAGCCGTCGGCGACATTCCCCCCGATTCCGGCGTGCCGCCGCTGGTCGATGATTTCCGCCGTCGTGCAGCGGATCTGAAACTTTCAATCAGCGACACCGTTCGCAAGAAACTCTCGCTGGACATCTACCGCAATCAATCGCATCGCAGGATCAGCCGGCTCCTGCACAGCATGGCCTTTCTCAACGCCCCGTTTGGAGTGCTGGCCGGGGGACCGGACTTTGTGCATGGAGTCGGCCTCGACCTGATGCATGAGCATTGGGATTACTCATGGTCGCCGATGACCGAAAGTGCGCTGGTCGAAGCCTCGGTCTATGGATGCAGTGTAGAAGAGGCAGCCGTGGCCCGCCTGCGCGAAAGCATCGCCGGGCTGGAACAGGCCGGGCAATCGCGCAGCACTGTTGTCGCAGTCCGCATGCTGGTCAGTGCCTGTCGGATGGGCCTTCACGATCACGCCGGGCAATTGCTTGATCTCATTTCGCACAACATCGCCGAAGACCCGGCATTTGATTCGCTGGTCACCGGGCTCTCGGAATTGACCATGCTGTGGCAGTCGCGCGAGCCGCTGGAGGCGGGCGGATTGCAACAGGTGCCGCAGCTGGCGAAGGTCGCCTACCAGCGGGCGGCATATCTGGCGCAGGAACTGGCAACCTGTCCCGAGGACAAAGTCGACGCTTCGCTTGCGGCGCTACAGGTCTTGAGACAGACTCTTGCCGCCCAGCGCGAGGATCTGTTCGATTCAACGCTGTTCTTGGAAGCGCTTGAATCCGTCCTTCGATCGCCGAAACCGCCGCCGCCCGTTGCGGGCGGCGCTTCAGGTGTCCTCTTTGCCGAGGGCCGTCTCGATCAGGCTCGACTCCTGCTTCTAACTGCGGGACATCTTGAATCTTCCACGGGAGATCCGGCGGCAAGAACAGGCTTTCTCCGCGGGCTGCTCCACACGTGCCGCGAGGTAGCATGGCGGGTTCCTGAACTGCTCGAACGGCTCGACCGGCTCATGGCAGCGTGGGATGAGGCGCAGTTCGTAAGAGCGCTGCCGGATTTGAGAATCGCCTTTACACATTTGACGCCCCGCGAGACAGACCGCGTCGCGGGACTGATCGCGGAAATTCATGGGCAGCGAGATCTGGGCACTCTGATCCATTCCGACCAGACTGAGGCCCAGATAGCGTTCAATGTTCGCTTGAACCATGCTGTCAAAAACTCACTGGAAAGCGAATTCCTCGCCAGCTGGCTGGGTCCGGCAGAAACTGATCCGGCAGGGAAGGAGCGCCCGACATGAGCAGTTCCGTTTCAGCCCAATCGATCAACCGCTGGCGGCTGGTTCTGGGCAAGTATGCGCAGGACAAACTGCCCGGCGGACTGAGCCCAGATCAGCAGCGGATCGAGCGGGCGCTGGATTACCTCTACTCGCGGGAGTATCAGGGGCGCGGCGTCCGGCAGGAAAAGCGCGAAGGATCTCTGGACGCCAGCGTCATCTCGGTGCCCCACTGGCTTTCGGAAGTACGCGAACTGTTTCCGAAGGAAACGGTCGAACGAATCGAAAAGCACGCCCTGGACCGATATGGAATGACCGAACTGGTCACCGATGCCCAGACGCTGTCGCGGCTGGAGCCGAGCATGGAACTCCTGAAGGTGGTACTCAGCTTCAAGGGGCAGATGAAAGGCAAGGTTCTCGACGAAGCCAGACGGGTCATTCGCAAGGTGGTCGAGGAAATCACCCGGAAGATCGAACAGGAAATTCGCAACACACTGACCGGGCGGCTGAACCGATTTCGTCACAGTCGCGTTAAAGTCGCTCAAAACCTCGATTGGCGGGCGACGATCCGGCGCAACCTGAAAAATTACGACCGCGAACGCCGCAAGATCATCGTCGATGATGTCCGCTTCTTTTCCCGCGTCCAGAGACGACTTCCCTGGACCGTGATTCTCTGCATCGATCAGAGTGGCAGCATGACCGATTCGGTGATTCACAGCGCCGTGATGGCGGGAATCCTCGCGGGCCTGCCGCTGGTGAAAGTGAAGCTCGTCGTGTTTGACACTGCGGTCGTGGATCTAAGCGATCGCGCAGACGACCCGGTCGAGGTGCTCATGAGCGTTCAACTCGGTGGCGGTACCGACATCGGCCAGGCCGTCGCATATTGCGAGCAACTGGTCGACAATCCTCTTCGGACGATCCTCGTGCTCGTCAGCGACTTCTGCGAAGGTGCAGGGCCGAACCGCTTGCTCGATACCTGCCGGCGGCTGCAGGAGGCCCGAGTGAAACTGCTGGGACTTGCGTCGCTCGATATGGAAGCCAACCCCAGTTATGACCACCAGATGGCCGAGCGTCTGGCTGGAGTCGGAATGGAAATTGCCGCGTTGACGCCCCACCGGCTGGCACAATGGCTCGCGGCCGTGATTTCATGAGCGATCTTGCGACAAGACTGGCGCGAACCCTCGCTTCGTTTGACGATGGCGCGCTGGGTGCATTGGCAAGCGTAGGGTTGCTGCGCCGGGCGCGCAAAGATTTCGAGAAGGGGGAGGCCAGCAGCTATGAAGAGGTTGGCGAACATGTTCGCGTGCAGGTCGGAGATGGCACAGTGACCATGCCCGACAGCGGCCCGGCAGCGGCCCGGTGTACGTGTCCGGCAACGGGCGTGTGCAGGCACATCCTCATCGCCACTCTCTTCCTCCAGCAAAAGCTCTCTATGGAAACCGCCCAGACCGGGCCGGCTCCATCCATGACAGTTGCCGCAGCATCCGATGATGTTGATTCATTGGCGTCGTCCCCTAGCCGTGAGCTTGCAGCCGGTACGCGGGAAGAATTGCTCGGATTTGATACAGATTCCATCATTAAATGGGTCGGACGAAAGGCCCTGCGGGACGCGATGCGACTGCTGCACGCCTCCCCTTCGGTGGAAATCTCGGAAGCCGGAGCCGTGCTCATTCGGTTTCCCGATGCGAATGTGGAATGTCGCTATTTTCCCGGCGCGGGTCTGGCGGGAATGATCACCACCGCGGCCAACAAAGTCCGCGATGCGCATCTCGCCGCAGCCGTCATCGCGTGGCAACGGCATCACGGTGTCGTGCATGTCAGGGAAGATTCCGCCGACCCGCGCCCCATCGTCCTTCAGGCCGCCGAAGGATCACCCCGCACACGACAGCAGGTCGTGCAGTCGACACAGGCCTTGTTGGAAGAAATGGTCACGGTTGGACTGGCGCATCTATCGGGGACGGTGCGCGACCGCCTGCGGACCTTGGGAATCTCGGCAACGGGTGTGAATCTCCCGAGACTGTCGCTGTCGCTGAAAGCACTGGCCGAAGAAGTTTCGGCCCTGCTCAAACGGGATGCACAGGCGGATGACACTCAGTTATTCATCTCAATGGCCCGCACATATGCCTTGTGCGCCGCCCTGGCCACTGCCGGCGATTCCGCACCGGCGTGGCTGGTTGGCAGACATCGCAGCCATTACGATCCGATCGGAAAGCTGGAGTTGACAGGCTTGGCTGCCTACGCGTGGCGAACGAAATCCGGTTACCGCGGGTTGACCCTGCTGTTCTGGGACACGGCGGGCAAACGCTGGTGCACCTGGTCCGACAGCAGACCGCTGCAGCGAGATCCGCTTTTCAATCCCGTTTCGCGATTCGACCAGGACCTGCCATGGCAGGGAGCTGCAAGTGCACGCCAGATGAGCCGTTCGCGCGTGAAAATGCTCAATGCGCTGAGAAACGATCAGGGCCGGCTTTCGGCATCGGAGCAATGCCAGGCACTGAGTCTGGGTCCATCTGACCCCGCAACCACCGACTTCGGTGACAGATTGTTCACCGACTGGGCGGCATTGCGTCGTTACGTGGCTTCGATTCAACCAACGGGCCTGATCCCGCAGGATCCATTGAATGCCGTGGTCGTTCTGAAACCTTCAAACTGGGGGCGGCGTCAATTTCAGAAAACCGACCAGACATTCGTCTGGGATCTGTTTGATGAGCAGGGCGAGATCGTCGCATTACGTCTGCCATTTGAAGACCTGAGTCAGAGCGCAATCGAGACGCTCGAACAAATATCGCCACAGCAGGATGGTGTATGGGGCATTGTCGGAAGGGTCGTCGCCAACGGGCATGACATCTGGTTCACCCCCTTTACGCTGTTCAAACGCTTTTCGGATGGATCTGCAATTCAAAATCTGGGCCTGGAGGGCAAGTCAGAGAGAGTAACGGCGATATCAGCGAATCAAGCCTCTATCTCGGGAGAAGCCTCAACCGGTTCTCCATTGGAACGGGACGACGATGACGCAGAGGATGCGGATCTTTCGTTTCCCGATCGCCTCGCGTTCACAAAAGAGTGGTCACTGTTGGAGGATCATTTGCAGCATCTGGCGGAGTCGGGAGTGCGCCGGATCAATGCTGCAATCAACGATGCCGCCATTAAGCTCGCTGCATCGTTGAGCGACCATGGCTTGTCCGCATTGGCAAATTTCCTGTTGCGCTGCAATGCTGACACCGGACGGGCACCAGGACTACTTCAGGCGCGGTACATATCAACGGTGTATTCCGAAACTGCGGCCCGTCTCGCTATCGAACCTGGTTCGTCAGGTTGATTATTGGGCCGCACGCCGACATCGCAGTATCAGGCCATGGCGATCGGCTCGGGCTCAGCCGCAAGGGTTTGCGATGCTCTGGGCCGGTATATTTCCGGGGCGACGATCGCTTGAGCGAAGACAACCGACATCACGGACATTTTTAGAAAAAGTGTCTGTGCTGTCGGGAATTACCTATTTAGCGATGCGGAGGTCAGCGGAGCGACGGTCGAATGCCCGCTCTGATTTCCCAGTCTCTCTGACCCATGCCTCGACCTGTTCGCGTCGGTTATTGCACGTGGCGCGAATACGCTCCGCAATCTTTCGCTCCAGTTCCACCAGTTCAGCGCGGGTCTTGGGCGTGGTTGTGAAGCGCATGTGATTCACCTGCTCACGAATCGCCATAATGGCATGATCGCGCCAATCCACCTCGTGCTCACCTGCTTTTGATGCCGCAAAATCCGGCAGCGCGCCGTCGAACAGCAGGCGAAGATCCAGACGTGAACTATAATGCCGACAGGTATCGACCAGAAAATCCACGACGACGAGACATTCTTCGGCCGTCAATTCGATACTGTCGCGCGACCATCCACTCTTAATGGCGTCGCGCATCACAGCGGCGAGTTGGGTTTCGCTGGGATCCCATTGCAGCGGCTTTGTCCGCGATTTAATGGCCAGCATCGCTTCGTCATTGTCGTGCAGGCGCAGGTTACTCAGCGCGATCAATCCGCCAGAAAAATTCACTTCCTCGTTCTTGCCGCGGCGCTGATAACGGATGATGCGCGTCCAGTCGTCCCCGTAAGAATTGCCCAGCGCCGCCAGCAGCAGCTGCTGGCCAATCTTATCGCGGAACAGGCTGCCAACGTCGTCGAGGAATAACACACCGTCAGGATGCTGACGCAGCATGTCGAAGAATCCCATAGGCGTCAAATGCCCACTGTGTAGATAATAATCCGCACCGATCTCGTCGAGAGTCTGCCTGACAAGGTAGCTCTTGCCGGTGCCGGCCGGGCCGAAGATGTAAGTGCTGGTGTGGCGGTGTGAAGCGACATCGCGGACGCGATCACGGATGACGCCTTTCTGCTTCTCCAGCTGATAAAGTGCCGTCTGATCTTTTTCTGTTTTGGTTTCCATAAAGATTACCTGATGTCGGAAGCGGCAGCATCTGCATTCTGGAAATACAGATCGGTCGTTCGGGTATTCATTGCTTCGATTGCGGTTTCGATTGCGGTGCTCCGAAAGGAGGCGTTGATGCAAACCGGCAGCAAGAAACGTCAAGCGGTCGACAGGACAACGATGCAGAGCAAGCAACCCGATCGCACGTTCTGGGGGGCGTATGTGCTCGGCCATCATGTTGCATGGTTGAGGAACTATGCGTGGCACATCTGGTCGTCACGTATGGATTTCCTGGAGGGGGAGCGTGAAGCGCCCGCGACTGCTCCCGCCGAAGCAGACCAGATGATGACTGCCATGGAATTGCTCGATGACGCCAGATGCTTCGAGCCTGGCATCGCCGTGCGTCTCACCCGCGCCGTCGAAGAATGGAAAAGGGCATTCCGAGAGATGCTGAGAGAATTGTCTCCGCGATATATAGAGCCGACGCGATTGGAATGGGAATCCGACAGCCCGCCGGGCGATGCTGAATGGACGAAACTCGCTCGTCTGGCAGGCAAGGTCTTTCAAGGAGATCCACAGCTGGAAGGCTGGAGAACCCTTGGTGAGATGTTCGAAGGCTTTCGCGTTGTTGTCCGCGAAATGGACAGCGACGCTATGGCTTCTATCCGCGCCCGCGTCCAGGAACTGAATCCTCAGAATAAACTGCAATTCCTTGGTCAAATCGATGAGGCGTTGGGACCTTCAGAGGAGATTGCTCCGCCTTTGCTGGATGACGTGCTGGGCACGATCACGATCAGGAGCGTTGAACAGTATGTCCGCAATTGCCTTTGGTCTGGCATCCAGCGGGAGATCCTGCTGAAGATGGACGGAGACAAGGTTGAATTCCTCGGACGCGAACTGAATGGCCTCAGTCCATCAGAATTGGGGATTCTTCGATTGCTTGCCGAGAGGACGCTCTGCGAGATTAGCAGGGAACAGCTGATCGAGGAGGCTCGATTGTCCTGCGGTCCGGAAGACGTACCACCGCACATTACTCATTTGAGAAAAAAGCTCAAAGAGAAAATCAAGTTGAATGTCTCCGCGGATGTGAGGATTTCCGCAGATGAAGCCAAAAGGGGCTTCATATACGGAACTCGCGACGGAACTGGAAAATATCAACTCGAAATCAATAGGTCTCAAATCTCTCTGGCCGGGCCACGTCCGACGTCAATGAAATAGACTGTGCCGCCTGCAGAATGTTGAAAAGATGCTATCACCGGCCAACTTCTGGCAGCAACGCGATGAGCTCATGTATGTCGGATCGTTCAAACATGCTCTCACTGCGCAAGTCGGTGAACGGCCAGCACACGGGCGATCTGGATCTCCACCTCCGGCCCGTATCGCCTCATCGCGCTCAGGAGATCGAAGAACGCCGACGGGTCCAACGGCTTTGCGATCCTCTCGACCGCCTGCAGCAGCCGTACGCGCTGGACTACACGTTTGCCCCGTGACAGTGCCCTGGCCACCAGAAGCGTGGAGAAGGAAGCGCCGGTTGCAATCGACACTTCCATAGCCAGGGCGCGGCGGACTTCGTCCTCACCCATCAGCCACGCGATCACCGTCGATTCCCTGTGCTCGTCGGACAGGCGGGACAGGTATTCCATGTCGATCCGCGCCTCGGGGTTCTCGAAGAGGACTGTGTTCATGGCTATGGCTTCCTGAGCAGTTCAGCATTCACATCATGGCCCGCTCGCCCGCGTGACTTCCCGCAAGCATGCCGCGAAGCCGGTCATGCACAACCTCGCCGATCGGTCCATCCGCGTCGACCGGCTGTGCGGGAACAGCCGGCGGTGTCTGCGTGTGATTGATCTCGATCCTCAGACCCTTACTCAGACGCCGCACGACCGCCAGCGTCTTGCTGGCTGCCAGGAGCCGCTTATTCGCCGATTCCAGACATTGTCGCTTGGCCTGTGCAAGTCGGCTCGCTCCTGTGTCATCCGTCGCCAGCGTCAGCTCCGCGAACTGCACGCCCAGCCAGCAGGCGGCGATGCGGTCGATCAGGATCTTCTGCAGCGCCGAACACGATTCTGCCCCGAGATCTTTTTTTAATGCTTCCACCTGCCGGCGGATCGACTGACCGAGCAGCAGGTTGCTGGCGGCGATGCGATCGAGCCACCCCTGCTCGACCAGCGCCGTCGCCTTATAGCAATCCGCCCAGATGCGGGGATTCTCATCCAGCACCTTCTTGAGCAGCGGCAGCACCGACCTGTCACCCGCGCTGGCTCGCTGCAGGATCGCCTGAAGCGGATCCTCCGCCACTTGGGGAGACTGCGCCGGCTGGGATGTGGGCTGCTGTCTTTCTGCCGAATCGGACGCTCTGGATTGGGTGCTGGCATCCATGCCATTTCCTCCATGTGGTTCGATTAAGATGAAAGCCGGTGGCCAGTAGCACGGCCTTCATGATCCGGTCCACCTGCCTGTTCATCTCATGGGCAAGCCGCTCCAGCGGCTGCATCTGCTCGATCAGATCCGCCGCGGCCTTCCGATCAGCCTCCACCGCCATCCTCTCCTGGGCATCCTGGCGGGCCATCTCTGCGCCCTTGCGACCGGTGCCGCAGTAGGTCTTCACGACCCGCCCATTGAGCCGGCGCACCCGGTAGTAGAACCTGACCTTCGTTCCTCGCCGCGATTCCCACGACATCTCTGTTCCTCTTTTTGTTCAGCGCTGCTGGCAATCCCTCGCGGATCATCTCAACGTTGCGACACCAGGTCGGAGCATTCCATCCCGCCAGCATTCACTCCCTATCCTACCGGCACACGCACCATATTTCAAAAAGTACTTTTTAGATCTAGGCCCAGGTTTCTCAATGTCACCTCTTCTTTCCGCTGCAAATGGCAAATCCCACCCCCCATTGTGCCGCTGCGACCTCAGCCACCGCTCCCGCAACTCACGCGGGCACCGGGCGCGCCGGCCATCGACATGACATCGACTCCAGTCCCCGCCCCGCTTCCCGTCATTTCGCCCAGGTACTCGGCTGTACTCTCACCTGCCATGGCAACAGGCCCTGACCAGCGCAAGGGCTCCGTGTCGGGGACCGCCGGGCAGCTGCCTTCTGGTGGAGTGTCATGTCCCTCTGCCTCCCCTGCAGCTTTCTTCGATGCCTGTGGTGTTTGCTGCGTCTTAGATCCCCTGCTCTTCGATGAACGCCGGCCCTTCATCTTTCCCGCAGACCTCAGCCCCGCCGCGATTTCCAAACTCTCCAGGTCCCGCGCCAGTTCATGCCACTGCTGGCTGGTTAGAACGGTGTTGCGCGTCGCCAGCACGCGGTACATATCCTGCATCACTCTGGCAAAGAGCCTCGTGTTGGTCAGGGGCATGCACGTGAAGCGGACGATCGTGCGAAGGTCTTCCGCCAGTTGATGCAGCTTTGTATCAACTGATTTGTCGGCATAGTCGTCCATCAGAAGCTCCAGCGCCTCCCTGCCGCCGCTCCAGGCGACGTATCGCCAGATCTCCCCCTCCGTCGGCTCACGCTCAGTCCAGAAGCCGACATCCATCGCATAGACGACTATCCAGTCGTGGGCATTCAGATGGCCAACGACGTCGAAGTAGGTCGAGACGTATGTGTCAACAACGGCAGCGTCGATGCCCGTGACGGCCGCCACTTCAGCAGGCGTCGCTCCCGCCAGCAGCCGCGCTTCAATCTCCCAGCGCTGCCGGCTGTTTTCTTCATGAATCTCGTGGACGCGGGACAATACGGTCACCGCCTCCCGCGGTCCCGAACCCCCGCCCGGTGATGCCCGGTTCCTCCGATATTCGTGGAGGTCGATCGTCGCGGGGTCGTCGAGGTCGTCGGGCTGCTCATTGAAGAACAAAAGAGTGCCCACCCGATTCGACCGCCAATCCGCGCCGTCGCCCGCCCGCATCCGCCGGAAATAGTCATCTGGAATATTCATGAGAGCCTCCATGCTGAGAGTGATCCACCTCGGTCCATCCATGAACCATTCGGTTCCTTCAGGCAGCCAAAGCAATGCGCTCGTTCAATCGCAGCCCGCCAGCGAGTCGAACATCGGGTGATTGGCACGCAACGCAGCCGGTCGGTGACGCCACCGGTCGATGCAGACCACCGCCCTGCTGGCCCAGTCGATTTCGCCAGCGGAAGAACGAACATTAAAGAAAAACTTCTCAAAGGCAGCGATAACCCCAACCGCTACGCCGGTGCGGGCGGCAATGACGTCGATGCGCTGGGTGCGAGGATGCGGGCTTCGAGTTCGTCCCTCGTTTCCTCATCAAGTGTGCAAATCTGATGAGCTTCAGCGAGATCCGAAAGCTCCCGCAGGACAGATGCCGCATCGGGATCATCCGGCGGCGCTGCCAGCGCGTGACGGTATCGCAGGACCACGCCGACACGGGGGTCGTCATGCGGGTCAGGATGGCGACGACCGCGAAGGAAGAGGCCTTCGGCCCGCATCCAGATCCACGCGGGTGAATGCAGTTGGCTCCAGTTCGCCACATCCGGATTTACGGATTCGGTCATCATACGGCACTCCGTCGCTTGCCCCGCCCATATGTGAAAGTGTAGCCTCCAAGTCGGGTTGCCAGCCAGAGGCGGCGGCAGCCGATTGACATTTCTGATTAAAAGACGCTTTTTGGAGTTACAATAGAGACCATTACGATGCTCCCAGAAAATTGGACTTCCGTGAGATTCATAAAACTAAAAAGCACCTTTTGTAATTCCGTCCGTTGTCGTCCCTCCACAATGCCCATTGCCGCCCTTCCGCCGCATTCTGGCGCGTTTTTCGACCCGTGCTCGACGTCCGGTATCCCCCTCGGAAACGCGCCCGTAGATGACGAATCGCGTTAAAATGCTGTCATTAAGCGACTTGCCATCGGAATCGGCGGAAACTAACGCTTGAGTTCGGTTGAAATGTCTTTCGCCATCTCCAACTATGCAAACGAACCCCATACGCAGAGGGCGGCGAAGTGTCCGTCGATCGCCCGTTGTGGGGGGTGGCGAACTTCAGTTCACGTCAATCGCATATGTCTCTGCATCGTCGAACCAGATGATGTCCCGCTCACTGGTCTGGCCCGTCACTGCCAGCTGCATAACCATCTTGATCGCGCCTGCGGGTGAACGCACGGTTCCATCGATCTGTCTCCATTGATCCGTGGGAGCGTGGCGGGGAACGAACGTCTGCGTTCCGCCAACCCCGTGGCCTTCAGCGTCGCGCCAGCCGATACGGATGCCAGCTTCTCCCTTACCGAGTTGGCGCGCCCACACGCGGACCTTGTAAAAAGTCTGTTCGTTCACTTTCACCTCTTGAACGAATCGTCCCTCGCCCGGTCCTTCGATGCACGCCGAGCCATACCCCGCATAGCCGGATGTTGATCGATGGAGACTCCCCTTGGCGTCTTTGCCGGGGACCAGTTCCCAGTCCGCGGCGGGATCGCGGGTCACTTGCGTGCCGGGTTTCAACGCCGGGGGCGCGGAGTTTCCTGCGCCATTGTTGAAGTCGCCGTTTTTGACAAGGTTGTGGAGAGGGACGCCGCGCCCGGCGGCTTTTCTCTCCGAAACGGCAAACTCTTTTTCAGCGCGCGCGAAGCTGCGAAAAAGCGGATCACCTGCCGAGCGTAATGCGTCGCCCGCGCCGGGAAGAATCTCGTCCCAGTAGCGCGTCTTCTCCGGATTCTTCGCATCGGGCCACCAGCGATACTGCTCATCGTAAATCCAGACGTATTCATCAACGGCATCCATCGCCGAACACGCTGCGTCCCGCAGGCGGTCAACGAGTGATCCCTGCAACGGCGGATCGGTGAACACGTCGGGGTGGGCGTCACTCTTGGGAAAGCCGACGTAGGCATCCATGTAGATGGCCAGTCCTGCCTGGACATGGCCGCGGTACTTCCGGCGGTTCTCCGGTGACACGAGACCCAGTTCCGTGTTGCGGATCGCATTGACATGCTTTAGGTACTGCAATTCATCCGAGTGGGGGTAGGCCATTTCGAAGCCGTCCACGATCGTCATGCCCGGCGGCACCACGTCAAGCCATCCGTTTACGAAGGCCGGATAGAGCGCGTAGTGCGTATTGCTTTTCATGACTTCGCGCGGATCGCCACCCAGGGCACCCAGCGCCGTGCCGCTGTTCATGAACAGTGTGAAGAAGACCATGTCCGGATACTCGGCCGCCAGAGCCCCCATCATTTCGCGCCCGCGCTGGCGCACCTTCGCGGCATATTCTTCGAAGCTCTTTTCCTTGTGTCGCCGGGAATTGGAATTGATGATGGAACTGGAATAGCTCTCGGGATCGAACATGATCCCCTTCAAGCCGCCCTGCTTTGCGATCCATGCGATGATGCGAAAGTGGTCGACGAGCACTTCCCAGCCCTCGTCGTCAAACGCGTCCACGAAGTCCGGCGGCGCGACGGAGAGGCTGATGCTGATGAAGTTGTCGGTGAGCTTCGCGGACTTGATCTTCTTCAGAGTGTCCACCTCGTTCTGAAACCACCCCCGCTTCCACGGCCGTGCAATGGCCGGCTGGAAGGTGTTCACCGGTTTCCCGGCGTCGTCCGTTCCAATGATCTTCAGAGCAAGTCCGTCGAATGGTGTCTGCTCGACCCGCTTCTGATGCTCCAACAGGCGCGCCGGCGTCAGCGCACCCCACCCCAGTTCGATGAGCTTCTTGCGCACGGGGCCGCCACCAGAGTCGGTGGGAGCCTGCGACAGGGCGGGACCGGCGGCGCACAGGGCGAGACACAGGCTGGCGGCGAAAATGCGGAGAATGGAGACTGGGTTTTGCATGAGAGTTGTCACGGGGAGGGGTTGATCAGGAAAAGATGGACAAGCAGAAAAGGTCCGATTCTTCAGCCGTACTTTGAATTGCGGGACCGGGTTCTTTTCCGTCAGGTACAGCATGCTGCACGGGATGGTAACCGGACAAAAGAAGTTTACGCTACCCATGCGTGAGTGATCGGCGAGCAGATCCTGGGAGCCGGCGCGGGCTGGACCGGTCAGCCGGATGCCGCGTGGAACCATCCGGGCATGGCCGCCGAAAACTTGACCACACGCCTGGCAATTTTGAGCCGCTTGAGCGACACGCACCATACGAACAGAGTCGCCACCCATGCCTGGCGAGGATCTTAGCTATCGATTGAGTTCCAGGCGCGAGCGTACGAACCGGTGATCGTTTTCCCGCGATTGTTGGCGACAAGTTTTATCGCTGGCGCACGTCGAGTCCGTCATGCTGCGCCACCTCTCTCGGGATGAGCAGCGCCTCCGGCGACGCCGCCAGTTGATTCGGCAGATTGAAGAACCAGAGGTGCCCGAGCGCAAGCTGGCTGAAGCTCCACACGTGGCCGTCAGCACCCTCGGGCACTGTAAGAGAAACGAATTCGCCGCTCGATTGCATCTCCTGCACCAGATGTCCCGCGGGGTCGAGCACTTTGTGCGGGCCGCCGTGCCAGTAGTAGTCGATATGCCGCGTACCTTTGGGGACGTAGAAATACATCCGCTGCATGTGGCCCGCGTGACTGAATCCCTTCTCCCGCAGCAGCGGAATGCTGCAGGGGCGGCCGGGGGCAATGCTGATCCGCCAGCCGGCGCTGGAGTCATTGAAGTCAAAGTAATAGAGCCCGGTTTTGGGTACCTTGAAAGTGAGCGGGTGCTTTTCGCCGTCGAGCTTTATCCGGTCATCGGCGACCGTCTGGCCGCCGGCTGACTTCAATGTGTATCGCGCGTCGGGACGGTCCCGATACCACGCAATCGTCCCGGTCGTGACTTCCAGTTCGATCGGCTCCCCCGCCATGCTGTAGAAGGCATACCGCAGGCCGCCCTGATACTGCTGGGCGCTGGCAGGCGGGCCTGGCGGCGCGTTACCGGCTGGTTTCTGCTTTTTGCCGGCAACCGGAGGCGGCGGGAACAGGACGGGCACCAGATCAGCTGAGAATTGCTTCTCTTCGACCATCTGCGGCTGGAACCAGGCCAACGCCTCCTGAAACGCCCGCTCTGTCTCCTGGGCCGTCGGCGGCGGAGCATCCGTCCAGGGTTTGGGGCCGCGTGCATTCGCCGACCAAGATGGCTCGTCGAAGTCCTTCGCCGCCTTGGTCGCCCACGACTGTCGCACAGCCTCCCAGTGGTTCATGTAGGAGAAGCGCGTTCGGTAGACGTGGGTGATGGCTGCGAGGGTCAATTCTTTCCTCTTCGCCTTATCCTTCTCCCGATCGAGCAACCAGGTGAGGTGAATGTAATGAAGGTACTGCTTGATGTAGGCGAGGCGGGCCAGTACATCGGGCCGCTCTTTGGCAAGCTGCGACGCCTCCGCCACATCCCGCAGTGCCAGCGCCAGCAGGTGCCGGCTCATGAGCGGTTTGTTGCCTGGGTCCAGGCGCTCGTAGTAGCGGCGCATTGGCGCTGCGGCGGGGCCAAACGCCTTGTCATAGAAATCCGACAGCAGTGCGTCCACGTCCGTCTCGGGGTTCCACATCAGCCGGTTTGCGACGAAATAGCCGCGGCCGTGCGGGCCCCAGTTGTCGCCGCTTTCGGCATCGAGGCTGGTGGCATGTCGGGCGGCATACTTGCGGATCTGCTCGCGGGACCGGTAGACGTCCGCCGCCCGTCCGCCCGGCAGCCGGTCAAAGTCCCACAGCCAGACGGAGAAGTATTCGTAGAAGCCCATGCTCCGGCATTTGGCTGGCCACAGGTCCATCAGTTCTTCAAAGGTATATCGCCCGCTGATGAAACCAGCCGTTGATTGCACATAGATGTTGGGCTCCAGATCAAACGAGGGCGGCTCGCAGTGATCGTTATAGGCGTACATCCCGACCATTTTGCCGGGGAACTCTCTGGCGACCGCCCGCGACACCTCATTGGCCAGGTCAAAGGCGCGATCGGAGATTGTTCCAAGCTTCTGACACTTGGCGCACTCGCAGTGCCCCCCGCCGTCGCTCGTCTCCATGGACACCATGTCCGCGTCGGGGTGCTTGCGGAGGTAATCCAGCGCGTGAGCCGTCGCGATCTTCCGCACCGTCGGGTTGCTTACGCACAACTGCGGCCCCCTGCGCTCCCCTTTCACCAGCGCGTAATACTCCGGGTGATTGTCGAAATCGGCTTTATGCTCCGCGATGATCGTCTGCCAGGCGTGGCCGGCGTTGACGGTGAACGAGCCGGCCATGCGGTTGTGCCGCGCCCACGCCTCGTAGTCGACCATGGCGCGGGGCTTGCCCCTGTCGGCTGGCTCGCGGAAGAATCCGTAGCCGTACCAGATGCGGCGGGCCAGGATCGTCGGACGGTCGTTTTCATTCAGATCGAATCGCAGTGTAGGCACCGACGGCACCACCTCCCACTCTGGCGCTGGAAAGAACCAGCGGCAGCCGACAAGTTCGAGGAAGCGAAAAGCGGCGTGGGATATTCCGAGGTCCGTCGCGCCGAGGAGCAGGAGGCGCTTGGGCTCCGTGCGAATGGCGAAGGCTTCGCGGCCGTCATAAGGGCCTTTGATTTCCAGCACCCTGTCGAGCTGCGGATTTGGGAAATCCGCCAGCGTCCCCAGAATGATGCCCCCGCTGCCGTCGCCGGTGCGAACTTCGAATGCCGCGCCGGTGATTCGATTGAGATACCCGGCCAGTTCCGCAGCGACGGCCTGCGTTCGGGCTGAGGCTCTGGGGGAGATGATGATCGGGAGTAATGCCTTCCCGTTACTGGCAAGGGTTAGCGTCGCATCGCCGCGGGAAGCGGCACGGGTCGCCGGACCATTGGCGGCGGCCGCTTCGGGAGGTGTGCTGAGATGAGTGGTAAAGGCCAGCAGGGCCAATGCGAGCGGTCCAAGGGCGTGGATTAGCTGAAGGCGGGCGGATCCATTCTTCATCGGGCTTCCTCTTTCTTGCGCACCTCAGTTTAGGAGGTTGGGTTCAGCAGCATGCATGTCCGATTGAGAGACATTGGCGATGCAGCTTAACTGGGACTCGAATGTGTGTCCGCACCGGCAGTGCGACATCACGCGTTGGGGTTTATACATCCGTACGCTGACGGCTTGCACCAACCGGTCGAGCCAGCACTAACCGGCGATTCACTTTTCTGCTGCCCGAGCCGGGACGAATGGACCATCGCCCGTTATCCTCTCCGCCCATGCCATCGAATACGCATCGCGGCAAAGACATGTCGCCAGCAGAATTGAAACGAACGCTCCATCGCCTGCAGGCTTTTTACGAACAGGGGCGGGCAAGTCTGGAAAAGCACGCTGGTCGCATGAAGCATGGCTCGTTGACGAAACTGATAGCGAGTGGGAAGTCCGGCACGGCTGAGATGCAGCGCAAAGCACGCGCTCTGGCAATGAGGTATTCGCCGGAAGAATTCGCCGAATTCGTCGCATGCTGCGAGCAGGAGGGATTCGCCATCGGCTATTCGCACCTCATCCGTCTTCTCTCCGTCAAAGATGCCAGGAAACGCCGGGCGCTGGAGAGCAAGGCGATCAAAGAGCACTGGAGCTTGAACGCGATGGAAGCCGCAATCCGTAGAGTGGTGGGCAGGAAGCTGAAGGACTGGACGGGAAGGCACGCGATGGCCCCCGTGGATACCCATGACGCCCTCTTCAGCCTTTCGCGGGCCTGCCAGCAGTTCGTGGGGCTGAGCCGCGTGCTGCTGCCAGACGAGGGAAAGGCATCCCTGCTGCCGGGTGGGATTGCGGCGCAGCTGCGCAGGCTGGCAAAGGGGATGGAGGCGTTCGGACAGGGAGTCGATCGAGCGATGAAGAAGGCATGACCAGAACCATCAAGACCGCCCCTCAGCAAGAACCGTCCTGCAACTAGAATGGCTATGCTTCATCGTACGCAATGGCGCGCCGATGCGTATTCAAAAGGTGGTATTTAGACAGTTGGGGTTGACGTGAGTTCGCCTGATCATCAGAATGCACATGGTTGCCGCGGCATCAGCCGGCGCAATCTGACCCCCGCCGACCTACTGTTGGTCAGACGGGGTCAGGGGTTAATCCGCTCAGGTGTCTGGGACCAGATCCCATTCATCTGGCTAAGGCGTCCGCCATACCTTCCGAGGTCCCTGTGCCGGCGCTGACCCCACCACTCGACGGAGTGGAGTCCCGACTCCAGGGTTTAACGGACTACTCAGTCCCGACCCCGGTCCCGTGACAGGACGTCCAGAGCCATCTCATACTCTGGATTCCTCTACCGTCCCTGCTGTGCGGCTCCGCCGCACAGCCAGCAAAAATTTTTGCCTTTTTAGGCAAATGCCTTGGGGCGCTCTTCGCCAGAGCGCCCCAAGGTCCCTGCTGGTGATTCGTTCGTTCAGCAATGACTTCAATGGATGATTTATGGAATTCGAACAGCTGAGAGAGGACAACCGTCGCGCCGATCGGCATGATTATTCGCCCCAAGAGTGGCTGCAGCGACACGAGGCCATTTGTCGCGAAGCAGTAACACATGGCAAAGCAGGAATAGCTCTGGTGACCCCTCACCTTTTCGCCCGGGCATCTGATGACCGGAATTTAATTTGCGCCTGGGATTATGTCGCCGCGCGGAGCGGACTGACTCCCGGTGTTGACGGGCTGACGTTGCTGACTTTGCGAAACGATAAGTATGCTCATATTCGAGGTCTGCGTGATGCGATCCGGAGAAACGATTATAAGCACAGCGAGACGAAATTGATTTTGATTCGAAAGAAAAATGGGCAGGGAAAACGTCGCATCCATGTCCCCACGGTTATTGATCGGATTGTTCAGCGCGGCCTCGTACAGATTCTTCAGCCATTACTCGATCCGCAGTTTCACGAGAACTCGATGGGCTACCGACCCAAGCGAGGGCCGCTACTCGCCTTGGCAAGCGCGGAGTCACTCATCGCCGAGGGACGCACGGTCGTGATCACCGAAGATCTAAAGAATGCTTTCGAGTGCGTCCCACAGGATCGATTGATTGACATCCTGCGTAAGCACCTCGACGAGCCTGGAATCATCAATCTCCTCGAACGCGTGGTGCGATCGCCGGGGGGTATCGGTATACGACAGGGTGGTGCGCTGTCGCCACTTCTTCTGAACGTTTATCTCCATCAGGTTCTTGACCGAGTCTGGTCTCGAAGATTTCCTTCCGTCCCGCTTCTTCGCTATGCCGATGACCTAGCTCTATTCTGCGAAAGTGCCGAGCAGGCAAGCACGGCAAGAACGTCTCTTGAGAAGCTGATCACATCGGCCGGTTTTTCCTTCAAAGCGGTTGAAAAATCGACGACTCGCGAACTCAGTAAGGGCGAGGCCGTGACTTGGCTCGGATACTGGATTCGTTGGACCGATGACAAACTCGATGTTCGTATCAGCACCCGGGCGTGGCGGGCACTTCAGGCCAGAATTGATGACATCGTCACAGAACGAGATTCGGGCGGTTCAGACGATTCAGACAGAACCCTTCAGCACGTAGTGACGAAATGGATTGATCAGATAGGACCTGCCTACCAGCTTAACAGAATCAATCGATGTATTGAAAAGATCAACATTGAACTCGCCGCCGTCGGATGGAAGAAGCCAATTGTCGTCGAGACATTCAAACAGGCATGGCGATACGCCTATACCCGCTGGCGCAAATTGCGAAGAGAATTCAGGGAGTCAAAAGGGTTGTATGAAGATTAGACGTGGGAGCGAAGATCGAACGCACGAAAGCGGCGTCAGATACCTACTGAGTTCGCGATTCCTCAGCTGCTTCAGTGAGGAAGCATGCTGGCGGCGATGCCGCTGGACCCGCCCGCCGCAGGGTCATTTTATTCGCGAGTGACCGCGCTCTGAACTCGGATGCGTCCAATTGCCGCCCGCTTTGACCATCAATGCCACGGCAATGGGCATCAAAGTCTTCCAACATAGTCATTTGTTAAAAGATCATCAAGCAGAATGCGCAAAAGGCAATGGCCTCGAACCGGCCTCGAAGCGGAAAACGCCGCGACGGCAGCGCAAAGCATCGCATTGATGTTGCTGCCCCAAAAAGATAAATTAATGACGTTCTAACCGGAAATAATGGCAACTTGCCAACAATACTGCCAACAATTGGTGAAAAAACCGCGTTTTCGGTATCGAAAACGGCGGTGGACCGGATTCGAATCTCCCCCTCTCCGCTATATCAGTTATTTGCCCGCGCCAGGCTGTTGATTGACAACAGCCTGGCGATTTTTCACTTCACCCCGGCCACCCGCATCGTCCTGCGCCACTCAACCCGCCGATATCGGCGGAGATCAGATCCACGCATCAGGCAGATCTCTCTGGCGTTTAGGTTCTTCTCTTAGCGCGTCCGCTCGCTCCAACCGAGTTCCAGTGCAGGCGTTTCCCCTATTTCTCAGGGCGTTGGCAGGATGAACAATCCGGGAGTTCTGACAAGGAGCCAGTCCGCAAGCACATTGTCGGCGTCGAACAACAGCCCTAACCGATTCGCGAGAGCAAGATCATGACTAATCGTACCGTATCACCCGTTAAGCTTGCCGAACTGTTTAAACAGTGTGTGAAGATTGAGGTTCGGCGGAAGCATGTGACAATGCGCGAGCGTTCGATCTGGCGGTTGATCCAGGCAGCGATGTGGGCGGTGGGGATGTTTATCTGGAGTGCCCTCCTCTGGAAACCGCAGCTCGGGCTGCACCTGCTCTGGAACGTGCTCATTCCGATCGCGCCGGCATTGCTGGTTCTGGCGCCAGGCGTGTGGCGAAATGTCTGCCCGCTCGGCAGCCTGGCGCTTTCGCCCAATCATTTTGGTCTTTCGCAGAACAGGCGTCTTTCACCCGCATGGCGCGGAAGACTGTATCTGGGGGCTTTCGTCCTCCTGTTCGTCGTGGTGCCATTGCGGAAAATCTTTCTGGACACCAACGGCCCGATCCTGGCAGCGGTCCTGTGCGTTGTCGGATTGCTTGCCATCGGATTGGGGTTCGTCTTCAACTCGAAGAGCGGCTGGTGCTCCAGCCTTTGTCCCGTCTATCCGGTGGAACTGCTCTATGGTTCGCAACCGCTGGTGTCGGTCAGTAATGCTCATTGCCCGGGCTGTACTCACTGCGTGGGGCCTTGTTCAGAATCAACTGCGGCTCTCAACCCGACAACGGCCATCCACACAAAACTCGGCAAATATGTTGGAATTCTGCTCACGGGTTGCTTCCCGGGATTCGTCTTTGGCTGGTTCAACGTGCCAATGCGCAGCGGATGGGAGGGTTTCAGCCACCTGGGGATGGTCTTTGGCGTTCCCTACGCCATGGCCGGCCTCACGTTGGTCCTTTACCTTGCTCTGCGAACACTGTGGCGGAAACAGGAACGAATGATTGGAAGTGTCTTTGCGGCAGCGGCAATCATGACGTACTACTGGTTTCGTCTGCCGCTGATATTCGGCATCGGCGACCCTCATGCCGCCATGATCGTTGATCTGTCGGATCGTTTGCCTGCCTGGTCGGCAATGGCGTTGCGCATCTTTGAGCTGGTCGCATTCAGCTTGTTCATGATGGTCCGCACGGAGAAGCGCCGGGCGTGGCTGATGCCGCTGCCCATCGTGTCAGAATCGCGCGGCGCTCGATGCGCGACTTGATACAGCCCGTATTCGCTCTTCCATCCCCCGCGGGCTGCACGGGTTGATCACTTCGAATCCGGCGAATTGCGAATCGCAAAACGCAGCAGTTCCGCGCTGGTCTTGAGGTTCAGCTTTTCCTTGATGTGCTCGCGGTGCGCTTCAACCGTCTTGGGGCTCAGGCACAGATGATCGGCGATGTCTTTCACCGTCTTTCCTGATCCGATCATGCGAAATACTTCCAGTTCGCGGTCGGTCAGCCGATCCATCGGCAGTGTGCCGTCAGACTTTTTGCCGCCGACCATCCGCTGCAGAAGAGTGGCGCTCATCGCTTCGCTGACGTGGACCTGGCCGGACAGGACCTTGCGGATGGCGGCGAGCATGATCTGCGGGGCCTCCTGCTTCATGATGTAACCGCGGGCGCCGGCGCGCAGGGCGCGCTCGGCATAGAGCGACTCATCGTGCATGCTCAGCATGATGACCGGGAGCTCGGGCAACTGCGCCTGCAATTCCTTGAGCAGCTCGATCCCATCGCCATCCTTGAGGCTCACGTCCACCAGACACAGATCGGGCCTGGCATCACGGATCGCGCGCAGCGATCCGTAGACATCCTCGCCCTGCCCGCAGACGGTGAAATCGGGTTCGCTGTTCAGAAGCTGCGCCAGTCCCTGCCGCACGATCGGATGATCGTCAACGAGAAACACCTTCTTTTGCGGGGATGCGGCCCTGGCCGGCACGGATGCTGTCTTACTGGTTGCCATAGAGTCACCTTTTCGGGAATACGGGTTGATCGGGAATATCGCAGGTTATCCGCACGATGCCGCGGCACGACTGCGCATGCACGCGCGCGCCGATGACGCGGGCACGATGCTGCATCATCCAGAGCACTTTGTCCTCGCGCAGGCGCCCATCCTCCGACAACTTGATTCCATTGTCTGATATGCTGAGCTGAATGCCACTGCGATTGCGCAGCAGCTCTATCACAATATTGTCGGCCTTACCGTGCCGGACCGCGTCGCGCACGGCGTCCTGAGCGATGCGATAAATGTGGGTGGCCGTGGAGGGGTCATGAATCTCCACGGGATTGCGGCTGCGGAAAGTGCAGGCAATCCTGCAGGTATCCGCGGTGTGCGCCGCAAGATCGCGAAGGGCAACACTCAATCCAAACGGCAGCGGCTCAACCGGGTGAAGGGTGCGGGCCAGGCCGCGCGTATGCCGGATCGCATCCTGCAGCAGCGCTGTGACCTTCGCGACTTCGTCAGGGCTGACGCGGCCCCGAGCCTCAACCTTCTGCTGGATAGATTGCACGAGAAACGCAATACCGGCAAGCTCCTGACAGAGGCCGTCGTGAAGGTCGTGGCCGATCTTCTGCTGCTCCCGTTCGCTGGCTTCGAGAATCTCGCGCTCGAGTTGCTTGCGTTCGCTGATGTCACGGACGATGCCGGTGAACGTGCGGTTCTGCCCAACGCGCACTTCGCTCACTGCCAGTTCGATCGGAAAGATCGTGCCATCTTTCCTGCGCCCAACTGCTTCGCGCCCGATGCCGATGATTTTCGCATGGCCGGTTTTCAGATAGCCGGCCAGATATCCGTCATGCTCGCCGCGGTAAGGCTCGGGCATCAGCACGCTGATGTTCTGGCCGACAACCTCCGCCGTTTCATATCCGAACATGCGCCGAGCCGCGAGATTAAAGCTGGTGACAATTCCCCGCTGATCAATCGTGACAATTCCTTCGACAGCAGTGTCAAGAATCGCACGGAGCCGCAATTCCGCTTCCGGCGCTGTCGACGCAGGAAAAGAAACTGGAGGCCGCATGTTGTGACGGCCCGCCGAAGCGGTCTTGCGAGGGAGTGTAGGACGTCTTGCCATGTGCTGGCAGTATCATCGTCGCGCCACCGGCGGATGATAGTCGTTGGGAATCTGATGCGGGCGTAGGGGTTTCCCCTACTTTGCAGTGGAAAATTTCCTACCTTCGTCCAGACTACAGCAGTTTGGAGAATCGTCCCAACACGTCATCCGGAAACTCCAGAACAGGTGTTGTTCTGATGGAACGACTGGATTCAGGAAGTTCCTCCGGCATCTGTTCCGGCAACCGCTTGAGTATGCGTTCGATCTGGCTGACGATTTTCTGGTTCTCCGCGCGAAGGCCTTCAACCGTAATCTGATGAAGATGCAGTTGCTTCAGCATTTCAGCAAGCGCTCCGCGATCTTTTCCCTTGCGGTGCGATCGCCCGGGAGACTCGGACGATTCAGACTGCGATGGCTTTCGCATGGTAAATGCCTTCTTTCTCCGTTGCTCCAGTCGGGCGCAGGCCGCCTTTACCGGCATGACGTTGAAAGAAATATCGCATTCTGCCGCCGTACACGTTATCGGGATTTTCCATGCCGGCGCGATCGGAATTTATCCGATGCCCCGGCATTCGTTCCCCTGCGTGGTTCAGGTGACGATGTTCCCTTCGCAGAGACGATCTGCTGCTTGGCGATGTGGCAGGAGACAATAGTCCCGCGGCGATCACGGGCGCGAATATCGAATACGCCGCCGATGAGGTGGGCGCGATAGTGCATGCCCTGCAGGCCGATGCCTTCGCGGGGCGATTGCGAATGTGGGATGTCACGCGCGTGAGCCCTGCTGGCCCGCCCGTTGGATGCCTGCAATCCGATCCCGTCATCCTTCACAGTCAGCATCATTCCGCCGTTTGACATCTCCAGATGAATATCAATGCGTCTGGCGGTCCCGTGCTTGATCGCATTGCTGATTGCTTCCTGGGCGATGCGAAAGAGATGAGTGGCGGTCGCGTCGTCATCCGCCTGCGCGATCTCGTCCCAATGGAATTCGCAGACGACGCCGAAAGAATCAGAAATCTTTCTCGCCAGTCCAAGCAGAGCCACCGGCAAACCTCCCGCGTCGAGATCGACAGGGTTCAGTCCATGCGAAAGCTGGCGTGCTTGAAGAGCAGCCTGCCGCACGGCGGCGGAAATTCGCCCCGCCTCCCGGGCGATTGCAGGAGAGGCGCCGGGCTGGCGCGCGATGTTGTCGATTTGGAATGCGATACCCACCAGATCCTGACAGAGCCCATCATGGAGATCCTGCCCGATTCGGCGTTGCTCCGCCGCACTGGCTTCGATAATCTGCCTTTCCAACTGCCGCCGGTTCGTCAGGTCGTGGATGATGCCGGTGAACAGTCGCTTTCCTTCCAGCGCCACTTCGCTGACCGACAGATTCATCGGAAAGGTGGTTCCATCCTTGCGAAGAGCGGTGACTTCCCGGCCGATGCCGATGATCCGTGCCCGCCCCGTGCGGAGATAGGTTTGAAGGTATTGATCGTGCTCTGCCTGATACGGCGCGGGCATCAGCATTTTCACGTTCTGACCGATCAGTTCTGATGTGCGATAACCGAACATGCGCTGGGTGGCCGCATTGGCAGATTCAATCAAACCCCGCTCGTCGATGGTGATGATGGCATCGACTGCCGTCTCCACGATAGCGCTCAAACGCTTCTCCGACTCGCGCAAGGCCGATTCGACGCGGTTTCGATCGGAGATGTCACGAACGATCTTCGAAGCGCCGATGATTCGGCCGCGGGCGTCTGCAAGCGGTGCCACTGAGATGGAAACGTTGATGGCCCGCCCATCTTTACGAACGCGGACGGTTTCATAATGCTCGACGCGTTCGCCCCGGCGCATCTTGCTCAAGATCAGTTTTTCCTCGGCGATTCGCTCGCGCGGAATCAACAGCATGATAGATTTGCCGATGATTTCCCCCGCGCGATAACCGAACAACCGCTCGGCAGCCGGGTTCCACGTACGAACAGTGCCCTTGAGGTCCTTGCTGAGAATGGCATCATCGGAGCAATCGACGATTGCCGCGAGCCTTGCCTGATCCTGGTCATCCACGACCCGCTCCGTGTGAGATCCGCACAACCCGCGACGGGAATCGCCGCGAATGTAAGGAATCTCGCACAGGAAGGGCAGGAAATCAATCAGCGTGAGGTAGTGAGGGTGGCGAGCCCGATCGGACCGGCGCCGACGATGGCAACTGTATCACCCGGCTTGACGGCGCCGTTGAGTGTCCCGCACTCGAAACTGGTGGGAAAGATATCGCTCAACATCGCCAGCGCTTCTTCATTCACGCCGGGCGGCGCGTGATAGAGGCTCGTGTCGGCGCAGGGAAGGCGGACATATTCGGCCTGCGTGCCGTCAATTCGGTTGCCGAGAATCCATCCGCCGTTTTCGCAGTGCGAATACGTTTGCGTGAAAAATAAAATCGGCCTGCACTCCGCATTTAAAGCGCGATTGCATGAAATTGCTCTTCGATCGGAGCCATCTCGATGTGAACGAGTTTGGGGCGCACGAGCCGCAGATAATCTTCAACTTTCATCGCGATCGCATCGACATGCGTTCCGGCGTTAAAGGCGATGTACTTGTAATTGGCCAGCGATCGATCGACGAACGTTTCCATGCCAAAGAGGTTTCCGAACGGCGGCGCCGTTCCGCGCTGGCATCCTTCGAAGCGCGATTCGAATTCCGCGACGGCGGCCAGCCGCACGTTCTTCACTCCCGCCGCCTTCTGCAGGAGCGTCAGGTCCACCTCGCGCGTCGCGGGCACGACCGCCATGGCAAGATGCTTTTCGATCATCACGAAAACCACTTTCGCCACGAGCCGGCCGGGAATATGCATCGCCTCGGCGACTTCCGCGGCCGTGAATGCCCTGGAATGCCGAATCGCGGTGTACTGGACATCATTGCCGTCGAGAAATTCGCGAATCCTGCGAATAGCCATACAAGTCTCCTTCTGGTTTGACTCGAACTGTCCAAATTGTTGCAAGTGAATTGGCGAGCGGCCATCAGTGAATGCAATGAAGTGACATTAGGTGATTCATCCTGGCACTTAGGAAGTTATCCGATATTTCACTGGTCGCGCAGCAATTAGATTGTCCGTCATGAATATCTTTGGACTCTTGCGACGAGCCGGTTCTTCACGATCAACGCGAGAACCCTCCTTACGATTGGCGATCTTCGAATCATTGGAGTCGCGGACCCTGCTTTCCGCAGTATCGCCGGTGACGGTCGATCTCACCTCACTGATAAATCGACTCGCCTCGGGACAAGACGTGGTATTCAAGGCCACTGTGAGCCCGGTTGATCCTGCACCGGACTTGCCCATGGGGCATGTCGACTTCTTCGATTTTGGCACCCTGGTCGCTTCCGCGCCTCTCTTCGGTGCGATCGGCACCTTTGATGCCGGCACGGAACTTACGCCCGGTCTCCATCAAATCACGGCCGACTACAGTGGCGATTCCGCGTTCGCGCCGGCTTTCTCGACTGTCCTTCCGTTCACCGTTCTGGCCCGCACATCGATCACGCTCGCGTCCATCGCCAATCCGGCAGCTTTCGGAGACCCGCTGACGCTGATCGCCAGCGTCAAACCGGCCGAGACCGGCACCGCCGTTCCCGCGGGCTCGGTCACGTTCTTCGACTATTTTTCGGGACAACGATTTCACCCTGGTCTGGAACTCGGCACCGTTCCGCTCGATTCAAGCGGCAAAGCCACGCTGCAAACCTCAACCCTCCTCGTCGAGAATCACCAGATCACCGCACAGTACAGCGGCGACGCCAATTACCAGTTTGGGCCTCTATCATCCATTTTCAGCCAGATCATTTCTCCACCCAGTCTCCGCGCAACCGTGACCCGAACAACCTTCCCAGCCGCCATCGTCGTGGGAATGGCCTCGCATGGCGTTGCGACGGTCCAGTTCTCCAACGACACCGCCGACAAGGTCAAGGGGCGGGTCGAACTGACGCTCCTCGCGTCGCAGGACGGCATCTCTACGACGACGCTCGCGACGATTCACCCGCGCATTTCACTCGCCGCGGGACATAGAATTCAACTGAAGGTTCCAATTCATCTGGCGCCGCAAACCCTGAGCGAAGGCAACTACGTGATCGTGGCCCGAACAAATGCGGTGCAGGGCTCACTCATCCAATCGGGGAGCGGTCCGTCTCTTCGGGTCGATGCGCCGGTCGTCAAACTCATGACCCTTCCCCCGGGCGGAAGACTCAATCGGTTGAAGGTCGCCGCGGGGAAATCGGCGCACGTTGTTATCGTTCTGCGGAACGAGGGCAATGTTCCCTCCAGCGAGCAGGACATCCACGTCGGCCTTACAAAGGACGGCCACGCTGAGGAGATTTCGATCGCCGATCTGACGTTGAAAAAGAAGATCAAACCAGGCCACACGAAGGTACTACACTTGCCAGTTTCCATTCCAATCGGGACGCCCGCCGATGCTTTTTCGTGTTTGATTGAAGTTGCCGAGGGTGGGAACACGGCAACGATCACGGGGCCGATCTTCCGGGTAACCAATTAATGAAGGATGGAGGCTATTATAGGTGAATGGCCCAGGCATACAGGGACGATTCTTTACGCTCGAATCATGCGAACCTCTCATGGCGGGCAACGCGCCGCGTCGCCGAAGATTGACGCGGCTGCACTGGACGACTCCGTTGTGGAAACGTTCTGTTCGATCCACTCTTCAATCGGAGAACCGCTATGACACTGAGACTTGGAAAAACCCGGGCATTGTTGCTGACCGGTGCCTTCGGAATTGCCGCGGCATCGGCTTTCCTCGCTTGCACTCCAGCACGGAATGATTCCAAATCGGATCCCGTCCGCACGGTATCGACGCCAGCAAGTCAGCGGATCGGTTCGCATTGGGTTCAAGACCAGCGCCTTCGGGTGGTGATGGCCGAACTGAGCAAGAGGAATCCCAAGTAGCCGGCAGGCTTTCCGCAGGAGCCGGAAGCAACCGGAGCGGGGAAGCCCGAGGAATTCGCCGAAGTGGCGACGCTGGCCGATGCATTGATGCGGGCGGCGGATCAACTGCCCGAGGTGGCGGGCAAAATCAAGATGAATGAAGCCGATCGGCGCGGGTTTCTTGCCGAGGCGCAGGTGCTGCGCGAGCAGGCTGAAAGGCTTCGCGATGCCGCGCGACAGCGTCGCATCGAGCAGATGCAGATCCATATGGCATCGCTCAATTCAACGTGCATATCCTGTCACAGCCGCTATCGCGATTTCGCAGGCCAGCTACACACGCCGCAGGCTTCCAATTCCCGCGATGACCTGTCCCAGTTTCGCTGAACCTGCGCAAATCGCTCCAATCAAGAAGCGGAACGATTCGGCAGCAAATGATCGCTGCCGATCATCAACTTGAGAGATCCTGGGTCGAAAAGCTGGTGAGCTCGGACACGACATCCGTCTCCAGTTCCGCCGGATCGAGTGCTCCCCGAAGCTCGGCGGCGGCGCAGGCAACACCCCCGAGCAGAAGCAACATCCCGATCACAAAGAAGGCAACTGCCGACGAAAGCGCCGCAGGCCAAAGGACTGTCAACCCGTTCAGCAGCGAGCAGATCACGAGCGATGCGATTGCGCCCAGCAGGCAGTTAAGCGTGGCGCGAATGAGCCTTGCGCGGCGGCACATCTGAATACTTTGAGCAGTGAGACTTTCCAGAATGCAGGTATCACGCAGCGCCGTGCTGCGTTCGATTTCCAGCGGCGTGAGGTGTTCCATCTGCTCCTGCAGGGCCAGCCGTTCCCGCTGGACCGCGCGCAGACGAGTGACGATTGCCGCAAGACGGTTGTAAAATGCGAGGCAAAGCAGCGCCGCGGCCGAGATGACGACCACTGGCGCAACGGATGCCGAAATGACGTGCGTAATTGATCCAGGGTCCATCACAACTCCAGATCGCAGAAATGTCCGGCGCTGCCGGTATGAACGGGCGATCCGACAAGGGCAACGATCCGCGCCGCGGTTTCCTCAATCGCCTGATCGGTCACATTGAGCGACTTCCATCCGCGGTCGTTGTAGAGGCGGCGCGCCCAGGTCAGCTCGCGGGCGACATACTCCGGATCCCCATAATCCCCCGCCTGAGGACCCCAGTCCTGCTCGCGATGCGCCCGTATCATCACGAGCTGTTGCGGGTCGATCAGCAATCCAATGACCTTTTGCGGCGGCATCGCCAGCAGTTGCGGGGGAGGATTGATCCCATGCGCCAGCGCCACATTCGCCACGCGATAACCCTGCTGCGCGAGGTAAATGCTGGTGGGCGTCTTGCTGGTGCGGGAGACGCCGGCCAGGACAATATCCGCTTCGGACAACGTCTCCGTCCCCAGCCCGTCATCGTGCGCAAGCGTGAATTCCATCGCGCCGATGCGGCGTCGATACGCTTCATCGAGCCGATGCAGTGCCTCCATATCGCGATTGGGCTCGAGGCCGGTCACTTCGGAAAGGAACTCGACCATCCCCCCCGTCAGATCGCGGCAGGGAATGTTCTCAACCTTGCAGAAATCGGCGATCAGCCGCTTGTACTCGATGGAAACCATCGCATGACAGACTGCAGCGCCCTGGTGGTTCGCCCGGTCCAGAATCTCCCGGAGGCGCGACTCTGTCTGCACGAACGGCTCGACATGCAGCACCAGCGATCCATGCGGAAACTGCGTCATGAACGCGCCGAGCATGTGGCGGGCGAGATTCGCTGTTGAATCCGAAATCACGCAGAGCGTCCTTGGAAGGGCCGGCCTGTTCCGGCGACGTTGTCGTCGGGATGTGACATTTGCGGTTCGCGCCATGGGAATTCCGTCGTGCGGAGAAGCAACTTTTAAAACAACCTCTCGAAGACGTCCACCACGCGCTGGACGTGCTTCTGCAAAGCCGCATTGCCTTTATGCCATCGCCGGCTGATCCGCCGGACCAGATCATGCATGATGCGCGGACGATTGCCGACCATCGTGTCGGTCTGCTGCGCCACGTCGCGCAACACATGCAGATTGATAAACAGCGGGCACTTCTTCTCACATGGCTTGATAACATCCGGCCCGAAAGCAGTCCCAGAAGTCCGATGAGGGCATTCGGTGCAAACCTGAGTCCGCATCGTTCTTCGGCACAGTTCAAGCGTTGGCAAATTTCGCATGACTGCTCCTTCTCGGGCGCATCGACTCCATTCAGCATCGGTCCCGCAGTTGCGCGACGCTATTGGGGGCGACCGCCATATGTGTTTAGGAAAAGTACCTATTGACGACAGGGCGTATGCCTGATGGTGTGAATTGCCGATCCAGTTAATTGTCAGAAGGATGGTCGCGGCAGGAGGATTTGTGCGGGCAGCGTTACATAAACTCCACTTTCCCCTGGGCGTGGCTGGACTGATTGGGGCGATCTCGATTGGCACGCTTGCGGGCGTCGGGGGCTTTACGTTCCAGTATGCGGGCGGATTCAGTTATTTCAGCACTGACCCGGCAGCGTGCGCCAACTGCCATATCATGAATCAGCAGTACGACTCCTGGTCGCGCAGCCCGCATCATGCCGTCGCCCGCTGCGTCGATTGTCATTTGCCGCACGAATTCATCCCCAAATATCTGGCCAAAGCGGAGAACGGATACCACCACTCCAAAGGCTTTACGTTTCAGGATTTTCACGAGCCGATCATCATCAAGCCGAAAAACGCGCGGATTCTTCAAGAGAGCTGCATTCGATGTCATGGCGAATTCGTCCACGAAATCGTCGGCGTCAACCAGACGGGCGAAAATGCGGCGCAATGCGTCCACTGCCATCGCGCCGTTGGCCATGGCCCGCGCGCGTGGGGACGGTAAATCGAACGGTGTAAAGGAAACGAGATGAGCGAAGAGCAGACCATGCCGGCGGACAGCAGTACGCCACCATCAACCCCGCCGTCCAAACGGCGCCGTTGGCGAATCACGGCATTTGTTGCGGTGATGATCGTCGTCGCCGTGGCGACAGGCTTGCTGACGGCGCTGCTGGTGAACATTTTTCAGCGAAAGCAGGAAGCAAAGAACCCGTATCTGAGGATCGTCGATGTAACGGAAGACACGACTGACCCCGCCATGTGGGGAATCAACTGGCCGCGCGAGTATGACACCTACCAGCGCACGAGCGACACCACGCGCACGCGCTTTGGCGGCAGCGAGGCGATGCCGGAAGAAAAAATCGACCGCGATCCGTGGCTTCGGCGGATGTTCAGCGGATATGCCTTCAGCATCGACTACCGCGATCGCCGCGGCCATGCCTACATGCTCTTCGATCAGGAGCATACCGAGCGCGTCACGAAGAAACCGCAGCCGGGCGCGTGTCTGCATTGTCATGCGTCGATCATCCCGACCTACCGCCGCATCGGCGGAGGCGACATGATGAAGGGATTCGAAGCCGTCTGCGCGATGACCTACCAGCAGGCGAGTGCCGAACTGAAAAAGACGCCGGACGGCTCGAAAGGGAATGACCCGCATGCCCACGCGGTTTCCTGTGTGGATTGCCACGACCCGCAGAGTATGCAATTGCGCGTCACCCGCCCCGGGTTTCTGGTTGGAATCCAGCGGCTGGCGGAAAGTGCGGAGCCACTGCCCCATCTGGCGAGCATCGAGCGCTGGCGGCAGTCGGGCCGGCGCCAGCCTTATGATCCCAATCGCGACGCGACCCGGCAGGAGATGCGTTCGTTTGTCTGCGGCCAATGCCACGTCGAGTATTATTGCGGACCGAAAGAGACTCTCTTCTATCCCTGGGGAAAAGGCCTGAAGGTCGAGCAGATCGAAGAATACTACGAGGGGCACAAGTTCCCCAACGGCGAGTCCTTCTACGACTGGAGCCACGGCGAAACCGGCGCGCATCTTTACAAAGCCCAGCACCCGGAATTTGAGATGTGGAATCAGGGAACGCACGCCCGTGCAGGAGTGGCGTGCGCCGATTGTCACATGCCCTACACGCGCGACGGCGCGGTAAAGGTGAGCGACCATTGGGTGAGAAGCCCGCTGCTGAATATCAATCGCGCCTGCCAGCAGTGCCATCCCACCGCTGAAGCGGAACTTGCTTCGCGCGTGCAGACGATTCAGGATCGCAACCATGCGCTGCTGCAGCGATCGGCCAAAGCCCTGGTGGATATGCTCGACACCATCAAGACGGCCAAAGCAAACGGCGCGGATGCGGAAAGCCTCAAGCCCGTCTTGCTGCTGCATCGCAAAGCGCAATGGCGGCTGGATTTCGTGTCGTCGGAAAATTCGATGGGTTTCCACGCCGGCCAGGAATCCGCCCGCATCCTCGCCGAATCCATCGACTATAGTCGCCAGGGCCAACTGGCCGCCCAGGCGCTGATGCTCAAGCCGGCCACGCGTCCCGCCACGCAGCCGACAGCGCCGGTATTGGGCATCACACCGGCGGGAAAGCCGCCGCCATAGTTGTTGTATGGTCTCTACGCCGACGCCCGCATCACGAAGGCGTCGGAGTAGATCTCCTTCATCTTTGCGCCCGCCAGAAAAGCTTTCTTGCGCAAGAGCGTCACCTGATCGGGATGACCGCAGAGAAACACGCGCCAACCCGCAAGCTTCGGAACATCGGCCAGCACGATTTTGTCGATCGATCCGACGCATACGCCCGGCCCGGGAGCGCCGGAAAGCAGACATCGCGTATAGCTGAAATTGGAATGAATCCTGGCGAGTTTCAACAGCTCGTCCACGAGATACAGTCCCGCCGGTTCGCGCGCGCCGTGGTAGAGCCGGATTTGCCCGGTATGCCCCTGGCGCAGCGCTTCGCGCGCGATCGCGTAGAGCGGAGCCAGGCCAGTGCCGGTGCCGGCAAGGAGGAGGGGCTGATCCGGCTGACCGCCGATGTAGAAGCAGTCACCCTGCGGGCCGTGAATATCCAGGGCCACTCCGGGTTTTGCTTCATCGTGCAGCCACATGCTCATTTTACCGTCGACCACCCTGCGGACGTGGAGCTCGAGCAATTCTTCCTCATCATCCGTCGCGCGGCGAAGATTCGCCAGCGAATAGCTGCGCGTCAGCCCGTCGCTTCGGACGATGTTGACGAATTGCCCGGGGAAATACTCGAACGGAGGCTCATAGGAAAGCAGGATGCGGGCGACGTCCGGGTTCAGCTTCTCGATGCGCCGGACAATCGCCCGCGCCCGCTGCGTCGCATGCTCGGCGGGATGAATGGTGAGATCGCCCGTCGGGCGGCAGGCACACGCCAGAAAGTAGCCGCGCGCCTTCAGCGAATCCTTCAGGCCCTTGCTGGCATCGGCCGGAATGTCGCCCGCGCTGGCCTGCATCAGGCAGGATTGACAGACGCCCGACCGGCAGGAATTGGGAACGGCGATGCAGTGGCGCTCGAGCCCCTGCAGCACCGTCTCACCCTCCTGCAATGCACACACCGTGACCCCGAAGCCCGCGCGGGAATAGGAAATGGTCGGCATGATTGACTCCGAATACCCCGAACTGGGAATTGCTCGCGCCCCATCTCATTTCTTCCCGCACCCGCAACCCGAGCCACACGAGCCCGCGGGAGCAGCAGCGGCGGCTGTGCCGGATAATCCGGGCTTCGTTCCCCGGGGCGAATGTGGGGGGCGGTCCAGCACATCATCGCGCACCGAATTGGCCACGGCCGCGATTTGTTGAATCAACTCATTCTTCACGCCCAATTCCGTCAGCGTCTCCCCAAGCAATTCGATGACGGCATCGACATGATCATCGTTCAAGCCACGGGCGATGAGGTGCAGGTGCCCGCGGCGCATGTCCATGCCGGTGTATTGCGCCGGGCCGCCCAGAACCATGGTGAGAAAAGCCTTCTGCTTGGCCGACTGGCTGTCCATATCCACATCGTCAAAAAAGCGAGAAATGCGATCGTCGCTCAGCACCTTGCGATAAAAGATATCCACTGCGGCGTCGACCGCCGGCGCTCCACCGATTTGTTCATAGACGCTGCTCATGATGCTCCTCCAGCTCGATCCCGCGCCGGGCGATTCGGTTCGTGTGTCGTCACGGCGACGACGGGCACTGACGGAATCCGCCGGGCCAGGCTGACACGGAGAATTTAGGGCGTCATAATTGGATGTCAATGTCCAGTTATGAAGATAGGTGCTTTCCCTACAAACCCGTTGCCCGCCTTCACAGGTGCGTAATTCATAATGTGGCATAGGTGTTTGACACTGTGGAATACGAGTATTCCTGATAGCCGGCGACACTCGGCGCGACGATAGTTTTGCGCAGTGGAGTCCACACCCGTCGGCGGCATTTGCCGCCCGTAAGGATTCGAAAGGAAAGGTCGCATCATGTCATCCAAACCATCATCTTCGCGTGCTCTTGCCTCTCACGGCCCGGTCGTCAGCATCATCACACTTGCGGTTTGTCTTCTTGCCGCGCTTGCTTTTGGCGTCTCGCGGTTGCAGCAGGCCGAGGAGAATTACTACAAGCGCGGAACGGTCTCGGCCCAAGTGCGCATGGCCGCCTTGCCGCCGGCGCCTGCCGCGAAAGTCGAGCAGGCAGCCATGATCGGAGACCCGAGGCACGGCAAGGATCTCTTCGCCGCGAGCTGCTCCCTCTGTCACGGCCCCACCGGCGCGGGCATTCCTAATCTGGGTGTCACGCTTCGGGAGAGCAAGTTTGTCGCCACGCAATCGGACGAGCAACTGGGCGCCTTTCTGAAAGTCGGCCGCAAACCCGGCGACGCGCAGTCGGTGCACAATGGCAGGATGCCGGCCAGAGGAAGCAATCCATTCCTTGAAGACGACAGCTTGCAGGATATTGTCGCATTCCTTCGCGTGTTGCAGATGGATGCGCATCTTGCGACCGCCGGCGGCACTGCGGCCGGGCAGTAGTCGGCACTCGTAATCGTGGGATTGGCGCGGCCGACACGGCACGGGATGATTTGCGATGATGTCAACGCCTGGAAACGCCCACGCCCATCGAGAGCCCGCGCCGCTGGACGCGATTTTCTCGCCGCGAACGGTTGCGGTCATCGGCGCGACCGAGACGCAGGGGAGCGTCGGGCGCACGCTCCTTTGGAATCTGCTGAGCAATCCGTTTGGCGGAACAGTTTTCCCGGTCAATCCGAAGCGGGCGAGCGTGCTGGGGATCAAGGCATATGCGGATATTTCGTCGGTGCCCGCGAAGGTGGATCTCGCGGTGATCGCCACGCCCGCGCCGTCCGTGCCCGATGTCATCGCGCAGTGCGTCGATGCGGGCGTGCCCGCCGCCATTGTGATCTCTGCAGGATTCAAGGAATTGGGATTGGCGGGAGCGGAACTGGAGCGGCGCGTCCTCGAGCAGGCCCGGCGCGGGAACATGAAGTTGATCGGCCCGAATTGCCTGGGCGTCATGAATCCGCTCACCGGTTTGAATGCCACTTTCGCCGGAGCCATGGCGCAGCCAGGCAATGTCGCATTTCTCAGCCAGAGCGGGGCGCTCTGCACCGCCATACTCGACTGGAGCCTGCGCGAACACGTCGGCTTCAGCGCCTTCGTCTCCACCGGCTCGATGCTCGACATCGGGTGGGGAGAATTGATTGACTACCTCGGCAACGATCCGCGCACGCGCAGCATCCTGATCTACATGGAATCGATCGGCGATGCCCGTGCGTTTCTCTCCGCCGCCCGGGAGACGGCACTGCATAAGCCGATTATCGTTATCAAGGCTGGCCGCACCGACGCGGCGGCGAAGGCGGCCGCTTCACACACCGGCGCGCTGACCGGAAGCGATGAAGTGCTGGACGCGGCTTTTCGGCGCGTCGGCGTGCTGCGGGTGAATCACATCTCGGATCTGTTCTACATGGCGGAAGTGCTTGCGAAGCAGCCGCCTCCGAAGGGCCCGCGCCTGACCATCCTCACCAACGCCGGCGGGCCTGCCGTGTTGGCGACGGATGCGCTGATCAATTCCGGAGGCGAATTGGCGGCCTTGTCGGCGCCGACGGTGGAGCAGTTGAATGCCCTGCTTCCGCCGCACTGGAGCCACAGCAATCCCATCGACATCCTGGGCGACGCCGGTCCGGATCGATATGCCAAATCGCTGGAAATCGCGGCGAAAGATCCCAACAGCGATGGCCTGCTTGTCGTGCTCACGCCGCAGGACATGACCGACCCGACGCAGACTGCGGAGGCACTTAAGCAATATGCAAAGCTCGGCGAAAAGCCGGTGCTGGCGAGCTGGATGGGCGGGCCGGCGGTGCAGGCGGGAGAGGAAATCCTCAATCGCGCCGGGATCCCCACATTCCCCTACCCCGACACCGCCGCGCAGGCCTTCCAGTACATGTGGCGCTACACGTATAACCTCCGCGGCATCTACGAAACCCCCGCGGCGGTTCCCGATGCCGACCCGTCAACCTCCGGCGCGGCTGCAAAAATAATCTCGGGTGCCCAGGCCGACCATCGCACGCTGCTCGATGAAGAAGAATCCAAGCGCCTGCTCGCCTCTTACGGAATTCCCGTCGTGCGCACGGAAGTCGCGATCAGCGCCGACGCCGCCGCGAAACTTGCCGGCGCGATGGGCTATCCAGTCGTCGTCAAGCTCTTCTCCCGGACGATCACGCACAAGACGGATGTGCAGGGCGTGAAATTGAATCTCGCCACCCAGCAGGAAGTGCGCATCGCGTTTGCTGAAATTCAATCATCGGTTGCGGCCCATGCCGGCGCTGAACATTTTCTGGGAGTGACGGTTCAGCCGATGGTGCGCGTTTCCGACGGTTATGAAATCATTCTCGGCAGCAGCATCGATGCTCAATTCGGTCCGGTTCTGCTCTTCGGCGCGGGCGGGCAACTCGTGGAGATTTTCAAAGACCGTTCGCTGGCCCTGCCTCCGCTGAACGCGACGCTGGCCCGGCGAATGATGGAGCAGACGAAGATCTACAAGGCGCTGCAGGGCGTGCGCGGGCGCAAGCCGGTCGATCTGAATGCACTGGAACAACTTCTCGTCCGCTTCAGCCGGCTGGTCATCGAGCAGCCGCGGATCAGAGAAATCGATATCAATCCGCTGATCGTTTCACCGCAGCAGGTGCTTGCCCTGGATGCACGGGTGGTGTTGTTTCCCGCGGAGACGCCGGTAGGAAATCTTCCCCGCCCCGCGATTCGCCCCTATCCGGTGCAGTATTCCGCGCCGTTCACCATGAGAGATGGAAAGACCGTTTTCATCCGACCCATCTGCCCGGAAGATGAGCCGCTGCTGGTCAAGTTCCATCAGACGCTTTCGGAGCAAAGCGTCGAGTTCCGGTTTTTCCATCTGATCAAACTGCGGCAGCGCATCGCCCACGACCGCCTCACGCGCGTCTGCTTCAACGACTATGACCGCGAGCTGGCCCTGGTCGTGGAGCGGGAAGTTGACGGCTCGCGCGAGATTATCGGGATTTCCCGCCTCACGAAATCGCCGGGCTGGAAATCAGCCGAATTCGGAATCCTGATCTCCGACATCTGGCAACATCACGGGTTGGGCACGGAATTGCTCCGGCGCATGATTCAGATTGCGCGCGATGAGCATGTCGCTCTCATCACCGCCGAGGTGTTGCACGAAAACCGCAACATGCTGCGGCTCTTCGAGCGGATGGGATTTTCCATTTCAACGGAAGTGGACGATGGCGTCGTGACGGCGAGCCTGCAGCTCGGTTAGAGCGTGTGTGAAAAGCAGGCAGAAGGCAGCAGGCAGAGAAGAACAACCAATTCATTTCTGCATTCTGCTTACTGCCTTCTGCCTTCTCACACAGGCTCTCAGAAATCCGTGAGTGTTTTCGGGGGCAGGGCCGCCCGCAGCGCGTTCAGAACCGCCAGCACGTCGATCGCTTCCTGGCAGACCGCGCCGGCGACGGGGGTGAGATATCCCATTCCCGCCAGCAGCATCCCAACGGAGCTCAGGATCATTCCCCCCACGGCGCTTTGCAGTGCAACGCGGCGCATCCGGCTGCTGATGTGAAAGAATTCATCGACCTTTTTGAGGGAGGTGTCGAAGACGACTGCGCCGGCGGCTTCATTGGTGATGTCGCTCTTTTGCCCGAATGCCAGGCCCACTGGTCGTCATGCTCGTCGTCGGATTGGGATTGGCGGCAGCGGGAGCCGCAATCGTCGGCTCGTTCGCATCTTCATGAACGAAGTTGACGTTCGAGAACGTGCTGGTGTTCAGCGCGCCGAGATTGATGGAGGTCACTGCCAGCCCGGCGATCGCGCTGGGCTGCAGGCTGACGTTGACGCTGCTTCCAACCTGCTTCCAGGTGACGCCATCGCCGCTGTAGAACGCACTGAAGTTGAACCGCGCACGCGTCAATTTCAGCCATTGCGGCGTGGCGATGCCGGCCACCGACGTGTAGCTGCACGATCCATCGACATCTCCCCGCCACTGAAACAGGACTCCGTGCAGGGGCGTGATCACGAGGTCGACGAAAGGCGACCCCGCCGCCGTCGAATCCCGGAACATCACGCCGGCTTTGGCCCATTCCTGGGTATTCGTAATGCTGTTCACGTCCTCCTGAGTGGCAAGGCAACCACCGACGCGGGTATGGCGTATACCTTGACGCTCAGCGCGGTGAATGATCTCAACGGCGCGCCGATGCAATATGCGGTCAACTGGGGTGATGGGGGCATGAATACTTATACGACCCTCGGCTCCGTCACGCACACGTTCGCCAACGCGGGGGCGGTCAATATTACGGTGGATCTGACTGACGCCACCGGCACATATCGATCTGCAGGTGCGCTGAGAGTGACGGTTGTTCCCGCTTCGGCCAGCCTGTTCACCAGCAGCGTCGACATCGGCTCGCCGAAACTGGCAGGCTCTGCATCGCTCTCGAACGGAATCTATACCGTCGTCGGCGAAGGGATCGATATCTGGAACACCACCGACCAGTTCCATTACTACTATAAAAATGTGAGCGGGGATGCCACGATTATCGCGCAGGTTACCAGCGTGCAGAATGTCAATTCGTGGGCGAAGGCGGGCGTCATGATTCGCAATGGAACCGCCGCCAATGCTGCCTTTGCCGATGTAGTGGTCACTCCAGCCGGCTACCTCGCTTTCCAATCGCGCGCTAACGCGGGCGGAGCGTGCTCTCAGACCGTCCTGACCTCGAAGGAGGCGCCGCAGTTCGTGAAGCTGCTGCGCACGGGCAACTCTTTTGCCGCCTGGTACAGCGCCGATGGCAAGGTCTGGGCGCAGCTCGGCGCTGCAAGGACCATCGCCATGGCGCCCGCCGTCACGACCGGTTTGGCCGTCACCAGCATTAATACAGCCGCAACGTGCACTGCGACGTTTGCGAATGTGAGCACGATGTGAGCACTTGCATCCGGCAGGGCACGCATAAATCGTGAATACCACTAACGAAGCTCTCAGCCTACAACGCTTCTGGCCGGGGTTTCGTGCAGTTTCAGCCACCTCGCGCGGCGGATCCAGTAGAACATTACCGGAATCATGATGTCGATAACTTCATCGGCAATCAGCAATCCGCCCAGCACCGGCGCCGCCATCGGGCGCATGATCTCGGCTCCGGTGCCGGTGGCCCAGAGCATGGGGACCAGGCCCACGATCGCCACGCCCTCGGTGAGCAGCTTGGGGCGCAGGCGATGGACGGCGCCATCGATCACATGGCGGCGTAATTCTTCCAGGGAAGCGATGGATTGAAGCCCTCCATTGCGGTCGATCGCTTCGCGGAGGTAGACCAGCATGATGACGCCGGTCTGGGTTGCCATTCCGAATGCCGCGACATATCCGATAGAGACGACGACGCTGAAATTGAAGCCGAACAGGGATTGAAACATCAGCGACCCGCATAAGGCCCCGATGACGGCGAGAAAGACCAGCATCGTGTCGAGAATCTCGTGGAAAGTGAAATAGAGCAGGATCAGAATGACGAGGATCGCCATGGGAAAGATCACCGCCATGGTCTGACGGGCGCGCACCTGATGCTCGAATTCGCCGGCCCACTCGATGCTCATCCCGCTGCCGGCCAGGCTCTGCTCAATCGGTTTGATCGCCTGGCGCGCTTCTTCGACAAATCCGAGGATGTCGCGGTCGCGCACGTTGAGGGTCACGTAGTTGCGCAGACGCCCATTCTCCGATTTGATAGCATTGGGGCCTTCGAGAAACCGGATGTCGGCGACCATGTGCAGGGGAATCTGCGTATTGCCGGTGGTGGGGTCCAGCGATCCGATCAGGCTGCCCCCTCGACTTCGGCCGGAAGTTCCCGCGCTTCCCGCGCCGGCTGATTTGTCGGCGCCCGTCATTGCGGAACGGGCATCGTTCATTCCCCCACCGCGGAAAGATGATCCAGATGGCGGCGCTGCGGCCGGCGCAGCTGAAGCGCCTCCCAACGCGAGCAGTGACGCGGCCGTCGTGCGCGTGCTGACGAGAATGTTTCCGATCGCCTCGGCATCCTGCCAGTATTCGCGGGAATATCGCACGCGCACGCCGAAGCGCTGTCGGCCTTCAACTGTCTGCGTGATGCGGTCTCCGCCGATCGCGGTTTCGACAACCTGATTGATGTCGTCGACGTTGACGCCGTAGCGGGCGGCCTTCTTGCGGTCGATGGTAATCTGCAGATAGCGTTTGCCTTCGACCAGATCGGGGACGACGTCGACCGCTCCGCGAATCGTCTTGAGCCGGGCGGCAATTTCGTTGGTCACGCGCTGCATGTCGGCCGTCGCCTCGCTCAGCGATTTGCCCGTTGGCCCGAACACTTTGACGCCGATTTGAGTTCGCACGCCCGTCGCCAGCATATTGACGCGATTGATGATCGGCTGCGTCCAGGCGTTACCCCAGCCGGGCATCTGCAGGGCGCTGTCCATTTCTTTCAGGACATCATCTTTGCTCTTCTGCCAGAGCAGCAACTGACTGGCCAACGCAGGGCGCAACGCCGTTTGTATCGCGCGGGAGGAGGCTTCATCGGGCAGCGTGCCCCCCAGCGGCGTTCCGGCGGCGCTGCGGAGAATGGCATCGATCATCAAACCATTGATGAGATCCGGCGCCTGGTCGGCGACCTCCCAGTTGAGCCGACTTGTCCGCTCGCGCCAAAGGTGGTCGCGCCGATTCTCCATCACTTTCAGCATGCGCGAACCGAAATCCGGCGACGGGCGGCCGAGACTCTGATTCAAGAAATTGAATGCCGACGAAATCAGACCAGGGCTGTCGGCCAGCAGATCGTCGCGATCGGCAACTATCCTGAGCGCGATCATCTTGCCGCGCAGCGTCGCGAGCAGCATGTCCAATTCTTCGACACGAGGCGATTGAGAAAGCAGCACGCCGTGCGAAAGCCCGGAGGAAATCAGGATATTGCGCTCTTCGTTGCCGGGTTGGCGGAGCAATGCGGGCGTTCCATGGTTCGCCGGGAGTTGGCGAAGATGCTCCAAAAGCTCGTCCAGCGCCGACGACACCAGTTGCCGCGCCAGTTCCGGTTCATACTCCACCTGCCGCCGGCGGACGAGCCCGCGCATCGCCGCGTCGAATTTCTCGATCGCAACGGAAGCGGCGGTGTTGAGAAGCTCCGACGGGGCCGCGAGCGCGGGAGATGCTTTGGCGTAAGCGGGATCCTGTGCAGCACGGGCGGCATTCGCCCAATCGCGCGGCTGGAGCGATCCGCCGCGGATGAAACCGCGTTGCTGGAGATCGCCCGCAATGACCGCGCCCTGCCGCATCGCATCATCAAAGCGGAATTTTCGCTTTGGCCACCAATCGGCGGGTTTCAGGGTGATGATCGATTCGACCATCTCGGTCCCCGAAGGATCGGTGCTGGTATCCGCCCGGCCGACTTTTCCAACCACCTGCTCGACCTCCGGCATCGATCGAATGAACCGATCGCGCACGATCACATCGTCCAGCGCCTGCGCGGTGGCGATGCGCGGCGCGGCCGTCGGCATGTCCATGATGCTCCCCTCGTTCAGCGAGGGCATAAACTCGCCGCCCAGCTTGCGAAAACGCGTGTCGGCTGCGAAAGAAATGACCAGCAGCGTCGTCACCGCGACGGTCCGCCAATGCCCAAGGCACATCGCGAACACGACGAAAAACGCCACCGTCGAAAGCACAATCCACGACACGACCGCAGGGAGAGCATGCCGCGCGTCACCGATGCCGAAGCCGATAATGATAAAGCTGGCAATAAGCAGCGCCACGACGATCCACATCGTCCATCCCGTCCGCTTCACGCCAAGGACGACGAAGATGATGCCGACCGCAAGCGCCAGCCCTGATACAACCGACGATGCGATGAATCCCGCGCCCAGTGACAGGATCACTCCCATGATCCACCAGACAAAACCCGGGCGATCGATGGCCCACTGAAGCAGCGGCCGGTAAACACTGATGAAGCTTCGGACGATCCAGTTTTCATCCTCTCCACGCAGCCGGCCCCTGATGAAGAGGGGGATCAGCGCCGGCACGAGCGTGATGGCCATGACCGCCACGCCGATCATCGCAAAGCTCTTGGTATAGGCCAGCGGATGGGCGAGTTTCCCCTCCTGCCCGGAAAAAGCAAAGATGGGCAGGAACGACACCAGCATGATGAGAACGCTGAAGAAGATGGGCCGGCCCACGAGCCGGCAGGCTTTGACGATCACCTCGGTCGTGTCGCCGCTGACTTTCTGCTTTCCAAAAACCAGGTGAAGCTCGTGCGTCGCATTCTCGACCATGACCACGGCGGCATCGACGAGAATTCCGATGCTGATGGCGATTCCCGACAGCGACATGATGTTGCTGGGAATGTTCAGGTAGTACATGAACAGAAAGCTGATCAGCGCCGCCATGGGAAGCGTCATGCAGACGACGAACGCCGAGCGGATATGGGTGAGAATCAACAGGATCGCAAATGAGGCGATGATGATTTCTTCGCGGAGCGTGCTGGTGACGGTGTGAATGGCCGATTCGATCAGCCGGGTGCGTTCATAGAACGGCACGATACGCACGCCCCTGGGGAGGCCGCTCTGAATCTGGCGGATTTTTGCTTTGATTCGTCCGGTGACTTCCAGCGGATTTTCGCCGAAGCGCATGAGCACTACGCCCCCCGCCACTTCGTGGCCATCCTTCTCCAAAGCGCTGCGCCGGAATGCTGGTCCAAGTTGGACTGTCGCGACGTCCTTGAGGGAGATGGCGACGCCGTTGCGCGAACTGACGACGACGTTTTCCAGATCGTTGATGTCCTGAAGCCAGCCGACCCCGCGGATGAGGTATTCGGTGTTGCCCTGGGTCAGCACTTTGCCGCCGACGCTCTTGTTGCTGGCGGCGATCGCGGAATACAGAGCGCCGAGCGGGAGGTCATAGGCGCGCAGCTTGTTCGGATCGACGTCGACGTTGTATTCGCGCACGAATCCCCCCGCGCTGGCGACTTCCGCGACGCCCGGCACGCTGTTCAGTTGATAGCGAACGGTCCAATCCTGGATCGCGCGCAGCTCGTCGAGACTTTTCCCCTCTCCCTCGACGGTGTACCAGAAGATCTGGCCCAGCGCCGTGGCGTCCGGGGCCATGTAAGGCGTCACACCTGCCGGGAGCGCCGTCGAAGCCGTCTGCAGCTTTTCCAGCACCCGCGCCCGTGCGAAATAAAAATCAGTCTTCTCGTCGAAAATGATGTTGATCATCGAGAAGTTGAACTCGCTCGACGACCGAATCGTCTTCACTCCCGCCAGCCCCTGAAGCTGCACCGACAGCGGATACGTCACCTGCTCTTCGATGTCCTGCGGGCTGCGCCCCATCCAGTCGGTGAAGACGATGACCTGGTTTTCGGATAGATCCGGAATGGCGTCGACGGGCGTGTGCAGCAGCGCATAGACGCCCCAGATCGCAATTCCCAGCCAGGAGAAGATCACGATCCAGCGGTTGCGGATGCTGAATTCGATGATGCGGACAATCATGCGGCACTTCCTCGATCAATTACTGATGCCCAGGCTCAACCTGTGCCGGGTCCGGCGCTGCGGTCCGCGAAGGATTGAGGCGGTTTTCTGAATCGATAAGGAAGACTCCCACCGTCACCACGCGATCGCCCTGCTTCAAGCCTGAGAGAACCTGGTAGTATTCGCCCGCCAGCGCCCCGAGCTGCACCGCGCGCATATCGAATACCCCGGGCGCGGACTCGACGTAGACGATGCGATGTCGGCCCGCCTCGATGACGGCCGAGCGCGGCACCGCCAGCACTTGCTGCCCCGGCGCGGGGCTCGGATCGTGCGATGGATGAATGTCGGCCGCGCGCGGGATCGTCTCGACCGCTCCGCCGCAGGTCAGCATCTTGCTCCCATAAAACGGGTTGGCGATTTTTCCGGTGTATTGCAGCCAGTTGGCCTTTTCCATCGGGCATCGATAAACCTGCACGGCGGGCGCGCCGGCCGGCAATCCCACCCGTTTGCCGATTTCGATCATCGCGATGGAAACCTGCTGAAACGTCGTCTTTCGGATCTGTTCCAGACTCTGCGCCGTTGATGCGCGGGCCGCTTCGCCGACCCGCGCCACCTGCCCGGCGATATCCGCGCGACCGTTCAGCGGCTTGAGGCGCTCCGCCAGCGTATTCAAAAGTACCGGCATCCCGTCCGCCTTGTCCTGCGAAAGCGTCGATTCAATTTCCATGTAAGGCACAAGCGCGGCTGCATAGACCTCGCTCTCCTGGCGCGAAGTCAAGGGAGTTGCCAAAGGCGAAGTGGCGTGCGTCGCTGGCCGGGTTGCGGCGGCATCGTCGCCCACGGTGATGGCCAGCGCCGCGTCGGCAAACATTCCGGGCCGGAGGCGCAGGTCGGCATTGGTGACTTCAACCCGGGCATCCAGCGTGCGCGTCTGCGGGTCCAACTGATAAGACATGAACGTGACGGCGCCATTGAACACCTTGTCCGGCATCGCATCGACCGTGACCGCCACGGGCTGGCCGAGTCGCACCAGCGGAACATCCCGCTCGAAAAGCTTCACCTGAAGCCAGAGCGTCTTGAGATCCGCGATCGTGAAAGGCGTGTCGCCGGCGTTGACGTATCCGCCTTCGAATAAATCCTTGCGCACGACCACGCCGCTGATCGGGCTGGTAATCGTCAGGTGGGTGGGAACCGTCCCCGCGGCGTCGAACTCGCGGTCGATCGCATCGAGTTGCTCGCGGGTAATGCCCCAGAGCACGAGCTTCTCCATCGTCGCGTTGTAGACCGTGGCAGCATCGGCGCGAGCTGCCGCCGGCGCATCGCCGGCAAGCTCGTTCACGCGTTTGCGCGCCAGCAGATATTCCCGCTGTGCCGCATACAGCTCGGGGCTGTAGATCGAATAGACGCGGTCCCCCTTTGCCACGATCTGACCCGTGAAGCGGATGAACAGTTCATCGGCCCGGCCCGCGACGCGGGCACTGAGCTGCGCCACCCGCGATTCGGCATAATCCAGAACACCCAGCGCGTGCACTTCACGAACGAGATGCCGCAATTCAACCGGGGACGTCTGGATATTCGCCAGCGAAATCCGCTGCGGCGACAATTGCACCCGCGCCAGCACGTCATCGGGCAGCTTTGCATTCTCTCCCTTTCTGCGTTTCACCAGCGGCATCCCGCAGATGGGGCAATCGCCAGCTTGCGCGCGAACGATATTCGGGTGCATCACGCAGAAGAATTCGACGTCGGACGCGGACGCCAGCTCGTCTGGCGCCACAGAAGGCCGGGTCCATTTATCCCAATGATTTTTGATGTCATCCCAGTAGCCGACCAGCAGCCCCGCGACCAGAAAGACCGACAGGAAGCGCAGCCTTGCCAGCAGTACCCGGACGACCGCCCAGACCTGATGTGAACGTTTTTCGTTCATGGGAGATCCTTTCGGATTCCAGGAAAGACGGCGGAACGCGTTGCCGGCATCGTCGATGCTCGATGCATCGTTTCAAACTCGACGCCGGCGAGCGCTTCCATTTCTGCCAGCCGTTTTCCCCGCTCCGCACGGATCTGCACGATCAGCAGTCTGACGTTAAGCAGTGTGCGCTGGGCGTCGATCAAATCGGCGAAGGAGATTCCGCCGGCGGCGTATCCCTGACGCGCGCTGTTGAGCGCCTGTTCCGAAGTGGGGAGGATTTCGTCCTTGAAAAGCTGCGACTGCCGCTCGGCGTTTCGCATGGCGTACAGGGCCACGGCGAACGATGCGACGCGGTCGCGGCCCGTCTGCCGCTGCATTGCTTCCGAAGCCCGAAGCATCGACTTTGCCTCTTCGATCGCGCCGGTAATGCGGGGAAATACGGTGGGCAACATGACCATCGCCCCCACCGACTGCGACACGCCTCCGGTGAAAGCGGCAGTCGGATTGATATCGGGAATCCATGCCATCTTCGCCAGTGCAAGGGCATCTCGCCTTGCCTGCGTTTGATGGGACAGCGCAGCCAACTCGGGATTGCCCGATTCCGCCAGGGCGATCAAACTTTCGTCATTGGCAATGACCGGCGCAGCCTGGGGCAGCGCCGCAATGTTCAAGACCGCGCCGGGACCGCGATTCAGCATCGCATTGAGCATCGCGCGCATCGAAGCAGCTTCCGTTTCCGTGTTCTGAAGCTCATTCTCAGACATATGCCAATCCACCTGCAGCTTGAGCAGATCCTGCTGCGCACCCCCGGCGCGAACGCGATTGGCCACCGTCTCGCTCAGCAGTTTCAGCAGGTTGACATTGTCGCGCTGGATGCGGATTCGCTCCTGGATCAGAGCTAGATCGATGCAGGAGCTGATGACGCGACGTTGAAGATCCCGCTTTGCCGATTGGAATCGGAATCCCGCGGCCTGCGCTTCCTGAAGGGCAATTTCGCCGGCCTTTGCGGTCTTACCTGGCCAGGAGAGGTTCATCGAAGGATCGAAGCCGGCGCTGAGCGTCGTGCGATCCCACGATTTTGTCTGCCCCCCGGAGAACATGTAGCCGTACCCGACGGACAGATTGCTGTTGGGCCAGGCCGCGGCTTGATCGATTCGAATGACGGCAGCCCGCCACTCAAACCAGGCTGCTTCCAGTTCGCCGCTGGCCAGGAATGCGCGGTTCAAGACCTGCTTCCAGGTGGGGTCGGGGGGAAGTTCGGGCAGCGCGCGGCCTTTGAGCGGGGACAGATATGCTGAGTCGAATTGTTCACTTTCCAGCACAGTGGGATCCGAAGCTTGGAATTCACGTGACTTGAAGTCGCGGC
>JADMIO011507041.1_pt1 | contig 48814 bp, 49 predicted proteins | sample 8958161 | NCBI WGS metagenome assembly JADMIO01 (sample SAMN16585339, study PRJNA669376) | soil metagenome | isolation source: Crop rotation soil | place: USA: Cullars Rotation, Alabama | collected 2011
CGACAACTTGTCCACGTGGAATTCTAAGCTTAGGATCCCAATGTGCTGGAAAGATGCACGGGACGACGAAGAGCGTGAAGAGCGTGCTGATGGTCATACCGGACACGAGGACGATGCCGATGCTGTTGCGTGCCGCGGCGCCGGCGCCGCTGACGAGGACGAGGGGGAAGTGGCCGAAGACGGTGGCGGCGGAGGTCATGAGGATGGGGCGGAGGCGTGTGGCCGCGGCCTGCTTGACGGCCTCTGTGCGTGAGAGGCCGGATTCCTGCAAGTGGTTTGCGAACTCTACGATCAAAATGCCGTTTTTGGAAACGAGTCCGACGAGCGTGATCAGGCCCACCTGGGAATAGATGTTGATCGTGGTAAGGTTGAGGTAGGTGAAGATGAGAGCGCCGGTGAGGGCGAGGGGGACGGACCCGAGCAGGACGATGAGCGGGTCGCGGAAACTGCTGAACTGTGCGGCCAGGACGAGGTAGATGAGTCCGAGGGCGAGGCCGAGCGTGCCGACGAGGGAGGAGGCTTCCTTGCGGATCTGTCGGCTCTCGCCGGCGTAGTCGATCGAGTAGCCCGGCGGGATCGTTGTCTTCGCCACGTTCTCGAGAGCGGTCAACGCTTCGTCTTTCGTTACTCCCGGGGCGGCGATGCCGTAGATCTTGCAGCTGTTGCGCTGCTGGAATCGGGTGAGCGCGCGCGGCGCGGCGATGGTTTCGAGCTTGACGAAAGAGGAGGCGCGGACGAGGCCGCCGCCGGGCGTGCGGATCTTGAGGTCGAGGATCTGATCCGGTGTCGCTCGTCCGGAATCTTCAACCTGTGGTATGACGCGGTAGCTTCGTCCCTCGTAGTTGAATCGGTTGGTGTAGCCGCCCGAGAGCAACACGGCGAAGTCGCGTCCCACGGAGGCGAGGTCGAGCCCGGCATCGGCTACCTTGTCGCGATCGATGATGATGCGGGTCTGGGGCAGGTCGATCTTGAGATCGCTGTCGGCGTACATGAACATCTTCGTGCTGTACGCGGCGCCGACGAGCTGCCCGGCGACCTCGGCCATACGGCTTTCGGGGTCGGAGCTGGTGATCATCATCTCGACGTCGAAGAAGCCCGCGCCCGGAAGAGGGGCGGGACGAACGGGGACCGCCTGCACGCTGGACACGGAGTGTGTTTTGAAAAACAAACCGTCGGCACCGAACTTCGCGGGATCGCCCGCGACGATTTCCTCGGTCGAGCGCGTGCGCTGGTCCCAGTCCCTCACCTGGATCCCGGCGAAACCGGAGGTTGGCGACTGCGCGACCTGGAATGAGAACTTCTTTTCCGGGACGATATCAAACGCCGCTGCGACGCCGCTGATCCCGCGCATGGTCTGAGCGAGCGAGGCGTCGGGCGCGCCGTTGATGAAAGTGAAGATGATTCCTTGATCTTCCATCGGCGCCAGCTCGGACTTCGAGCCGCTGTAGAGCGGCATGACGGCGGCGGTGATGAGGATCGCGGCGATCACGACCGCCCAGCGCATCCCGAGGACGAAGCCCAGCAGACGGGAATAGACGCGGCGCACGGTGTCGAAGCGGCGATTGACGAATCGCTGGAAGCGGCCCTCTTTGGCTCCCGATGGAACCATCCAGGCGCTCATGATGGGCGAGAGCGTGACAGCGACGATTCCCGAGATGATGACGGCCGAGGCGAGAGTAAAGGCGAACTCCCGGAAGAGCATGCCGGTGAGGCCGCCTTGGAAGCCGATGGGGGCGTACACGGTCGCGAGGGTGATGGTCATCGCGATGATCGGGCCCACGAGCTCGCGGGCGCCGAGGAACGCGGATTGAATCGCGGACTTGCCCTCGCGCATATGGCGCTCGACGTTTTCGACGACGACGATGGCATCGTCCACGACGAGGCCGACGGAGAGCACGATCGCGAGAATGGTGAGCAGGTTGATGGAGAAACCCATGACCATCATCGCGAGGCAGGCGCCGACGAGGGAGATTGGCATCGCGATGAGGGGGACCATCACGGATCGGATCGAGCCCATGAAGAGGAAGACGACGAGGGCCACGATGCCGATCGTCTCCATCAGCGTGTGGATGATCTCGGAGATCGCGTGCTCCATGTAGTACGTGCCGTCGTAGGCGAGGACCATCTCGATGCCGGCGGGGAGGGTGGGTTTGAGCTCGGCAATCTTGTCCTTGAGATAGTGCGCGACATCGAGCTCGTTGGCGCTGGGCAGGGGCCAGACGCTGAACCAGATGGCGGGCTTGCCGTTGAAGCCGGCCTGGCCGCGGGCTTCCTCGCTGCCGAGCTCGACGCGGGCGACATCGCCGACGCGGACGACGGTGTTGTCGCGTTCGCGGATGATGAGCTGGCGGAACTCCTCCGGGTTGCGAAGGTCCGTGTCGGTCATCAGGTCGACTTCGACATCCGGGCCCTTGGAGCGGCCGACGGTGGCGACGAAGTTGTTGCGCTGGAGGGCGAGGGCGACTTCGGCGGGGGTGACATCGAAGGCGTCGAGGCGGTTGGGGTCGAGCCAGATGCGCATCGCGAGGTTGTGCGGGCCTTCGATGCCGACGCGCTGAACGCCGGGGATGGACTGGAGCTCGGGCTGGAGCTCGCGGACCATGTAGTCGTTGAGGCGGGATAGCGTCAGCTCTGGCGCTGACATGGCGATGTAGAAGGTGGCGTAGGGCTTGTCGGTGCGCTGGATGTTGATGCCGGGGGATTCGGCCTCGGCGGGGAGCTCGGAGCGGACTTCGTTGAGGCGGGCGGAGATTTCGGCGAGGGCGTTGGTCGAGGGGTGGTTGAGGCGCAGGTGGACGGTGATCAGGCTGATGCCGGCGGTGCTTGAGGATTCGATGTAGTCGATGCCGTCGATGGCAGAAACGGCCTTCTCGATCGGCGTGGTCAGGAAGCCGCGGACGGTCTCGGCGCTGGCCCCGATGTAGGCGGTGGTGATGATGATCGCGCTCGATTCCAGGCGCGGGTATTGCCGCACCGGGAGGCTGGTGATCGAGCGCCAGCCGACGGCGAAGATGATCAGGTTGATCACGACCGCCAGAACGGGCTTACGGATGAAGATGTCGGTGAAGGAGGACTTCATGACGTGCTCGGTGGGATTTCTTAGCGGCTGCTGGTCGAGGCGGGCTTTTCGTCGGGCTTGCTTTCCGGATGGGCAGGCTGGTCCGCGGCCGGCTGATTACCGGGCGGCTTGGGAGCAGCCTGATCGACCTTCGCGCCATCGCGGAGCTTGAACGAGCCGGCGGCGGCCACTGAATCACCTTCCTTGATACCGGACGCGATGATGACCCGGTCGCCGAGGCTGGGGCCGAGAGTGACGAGGCGCATCTTGGCCCACATTTGACCGGGCGGCGGCGGCGGAGCGGGCGGCATGCCTGGGATCGGCGGCGGGGGAGTGGGGTCGATCATAAAGACGTGGTCGCCATAGGCGGCGCGGCGAACGGCGGTGGTCGGGAGCGTGACCACGGGGCGGGTCGGCCCGATGGGGACCTCGACATCGACAAACATGCCGGGCTTGAGGGCGTGGTCCTTGTTGGGGACGATGGTGCGGACGCGGACGTTTCGCGTCACGGGGTTGACGGAGGCATCCATGGACAGGACCGCGATCTGGACGGTGTTGGCCTTGCCGCGGCCGAGGATGTTGCTGGTCGCCGTGACATTGGTTCCCGGGATCACCAGCGGCGTGTATTCCTGGGGAATCGCGAAGTCGAGATAGATGTCGTCGGTGAGTTCGTTGAGGAGGACGATGCTCGTGCCTTCGGCGAGGTATTGACCGGGGTGGATGGTCCGCATGCCGGCCAGAGCGCGGAACGGTGCCTTGAGCGTCTTCTTGCTCAGGGTGGTCTTGATCTGGTCGGCGCGGGCGGCGGCCTGATCTGCCTCAGCGCGGGACTGGGCGAGGGCGGCTTCCTGGCGTTTGACAGCGCTTTGGGCCTTTTCGAGGTCGGTGCGCGCCCTGTCGACATCGGACTCGGAGACAGACTTGGTGGGGGCACTTTTGTAGCGGTCGTAGTTCGCGTTGGCCCAATCGACGTTGGTTTTGGCGGTGCGGATATCGGCTTCGGCGACTTCGATGGCCGCGGCGGCGAGTCGCTGCGTGGCCAGGGCTGCGGCGAGGTCCGCACGTTCGGTGGCATCATCGAACTTGATGAGAACCTGACCGGCCTCCACGATGGCGCCTGATTCGAAGCCGACCTCGGTGATGACGCCGACGATCTCGTTGGCGAGGTTGATGGAGCGCTTGGGGACGACGGTGCCGACGAGGCGGCCGGTGGGCTGCCAGGATTCACCCTTGGCGGTTGCGAAGTCGACGGTTTCGGCCATGGGGCCCCCGCCGCCGGGTGGTCCGGGCTTGGGCCGGTTCTTCCACAAGTAGAGACCGCCTCCGACTGCGACGAGCGCGGTGATCAGCGCCACGCCGGCGATGATGTGCTTGGCTTTCAACAGAGGTCCCCTTGGTCACGGCGCGGGCAATCCCCCAAACTCCGTGGAGATAGAAGATATGTTCGATAGTTGAAGGGGTCAAGTGTTTGGAATACACTGCCCGTGATTGGCCAAGTGCAAGATTCCAAGGCCGAACGATCCTAACGCCGCGGCGCGCGCCGAAGTGGTGGAGCTGTTGTTCGCGTATGTGGACCGGTTACGGACGCACTTCGAAGATGTGGCGGAGGTGAAGGGGCTGACGCCGGTGCAGGCCAAGGTGCTGATGTTTCTGGATGAGCCCTCGCCGATGAGCCGCATGGCTGAGAGCCTGTGCTGCGATCCTTCGAATATCACGGGCGTCGTAGATCGGCTGGAAGAGCGTGGTTTGCTGGCGAGGGAGGAGGCGCCCGAGGATCGGCGTGTCAAGAACCTCCAGGTCACGGCGGCGGGGAGGCGGGTGCGCGATGCGTTCACGCTCTCACTCTTTAGCGATGTGCCGGGGATGAAGGGGTTGTCTCCGGCGCAGGTCGCGGACCTGCATCGGATGCTGGCACGGCTTTGTGGTGAGGATGTGCTGGTCCGGGCTTGAAGCCACGGATGGGCGCGGTTCAACACACATAGCAAAGACAAGCACCGGCGGCTTGCGCCGCTCGGCTCTGTTCGGAGCGCTGCGCCTTAGGGAGCCACTCCGCCGTAGGCGACGGGGGTGAGCTTGCCCTGGTCCATGACGTAGAGGCCGACGAGCCAGCCGCCGACGAGGTGGGGGTCTACTTTGAAAACGCCCTTGAGCGAGCCGTAGGTGGTCAGGCGCGAGTCGCCGGAAACGGCGTTGGTCAGGCGGACTTCAATCGCGTCGTAGGGAGTGGGGGGGATACCGATGCAGCAGCCATCCCACTGGTTCATCATGGAGAGGAGCTCATCGGTTTCGTTCGACATGAGCGGGAACGCGATGTAGCCGGTGATCTCGATCCACTTGTCGTGAAGGGCCTGGATGCGGGCGGGGATGGTCTTCTGGCCTTCCTTGGGGTTGTAGTCGTGCTGGGCGGAGATGAGGTGATCCCAGGTCACTTTGTAGGGCTCGGCCTGGGTGCCTTTGCCCTTGATCACGTACTTGCCTTCGACGAGGAGCGAGCCATCGGGCTTGACCTCGGCCTTGGCCTTGCCGAAGGGACCGTCGGGTTCCGCGGCGGGCGGGGGTGTCGCCTCTGCGGATGCTTTCCTTGCCGCGGCGGCGGCATTCTCGGCGGCGATGTCTTGTTGGATCTTGAGAAGGAGGTTCTCTTCCGGCTGCGGGGCGGCAGGCGAAGGCTTGGGCGAACTTTCGCCGGTAGGCGCGGCAGGAGGAATCGGCGCGGGCTGGGTTGTTTCGGCCGGAGGCTTGGTTGCTTCGGTGGGGGTGGGATCGGCGACCTTGGCTTCACCCGGCGTGGGTTCAATTGCCTGTGCGGCCGCGGGCGTCTTGGACGGATCGGGGATGACCACAAGCGGCGAAGGCGGTGGCGGCTTGGGCGGTTCGGGCTTGTCCGTAAACGCGATAATCGTCGGCTTCGGAGCCGGCTCGGTCTGTGCGGGGGCGGTAGGCGTATTCGTGGCCGAAGGAGTCGCCGGCGCCGGATTTGAGTTACCACCCAGTTCCGTGGCAACGACAACGACGGCGGCGATTGCGAGGAGGCCCAACAGTGCCCAGAAAGCCTTCATTGCGGAACCTCCGTGGGGGCCAGAGCGGGACGCGTAATGGTAGGTGGTAGCTCGATGTGCTGGTGTAACGGGTGTGGCCGGTGTCCCGGGGAGTTCGAGCATGGACGCTCGACCAAGGCCCCAGAGCGTTCTGCTAGGCCACGGGCTTTAGATTCGTTGCAACGGCGGTCCGGTAAGCCATGATGGCGGGGATGAGGCCGGCGATACATGCAAGGAGAACGGTTGCCAGAGAAATGATCAGCAAGATGGAAAGGTCGAGATTGGGCTCGATCACAAGTCCCAGACGCTGCTTCATGATCTGCGCGACGAGCCCCTGACCTGCCGCGGCGACCATCGTCCCGGCAATGGCGCCGAGGATGCCAAGGAGTGCGGATTCCGTGAGGATGAGTGAGAAGATGCGGGGGCGGCTGCACCCCAGGACACGGAGGACGGCGATCTGGCGGCGGCGCTGCTCCATGGAGTTGTAGAGTGCGAGCATGATCGCGATGCCGCTCGAGACCATCACGACCGCGGCCATGGCGAGGAGAACCTGATCGATGTTGGAAACGATGGCGAAGAGCTTGACGATCTCTGCGGCGGGCTGGGCGACGGTAAGTCCGGGTTCGCGTTTGAGTGTGTAGGCGACCTGCTGGAGCACTGAGGGCGCGGCGGATCCCGCTGAGGTGGCGAGGCGGACGAGAGCGCCGGTGAGCTTCTTGTCGGCGGCGATCAGGTCCTGGGCGGTTGCGACATGCTCGTGGTCGTGATCGTCGGCGTGATCGTGATGCTCGCCGGCGCCGTGTTCTTTCTCGAGTCGGTCCTGAGCGTGGATGATCCAGGAACTCTGAAGTGAGACGATGAGAGCCCGATCGTGGGCGGTGCCGCTGGGGGCGAGGATGCCCACGACTTCGAACTTGAACTCGTCGTGCACGTGCGCGCCGGCGACGGGGCCGGCTCGTGAGTCGCCGCTGCCGTGCGTCAGCACGACCTTGTCGTGCATCTTGAGGCCGGTCTCGCGGGCGGCGACGGAGCCGAGTACGACCTGCAGGTCGCCTGCGAAGGGCGCACCCTCTTTGAACTTCCACGGCCGGTCGAGCTGGGGCTGGAAGGCGGTGAGGAACTCGGGGGTGGTCGCGAGGACGGGGTGGCCGCGGAAGCTGTCGCCTTGGGCGAGCGGGATGGCGAAACCGCTGACGAGCTTGCCCGAGTCATCTTTGATTGGAATCGAAGAGGTGAGGCGCTCGAAGCGGTCGTACATCAGGTATTGCTGCGGAAGGCGGGCGTAGAAGATGTTGTTGAGCACGACGCTCATGGGGTCGGGCTCGGCGCTCAGGATGAGATGAGTGTTTCCGCTCCCTCGTTCGAAGCTGTCCCGTGCAGCGCGTCGCATGCCGAGGAGAACCAGCATCAGCGCCACGGCGACAGCGACGGTGATGATGGTTGTGATGGTGGAGAAGAGCCGGGCGGTCATGCTCCGGCGGATGATGGTGAAGTCGGTCATGGCCACGGTCAAGCTCCCTTTCCCGCTGGGGCTTGAGAGCGGAGGTCTGACAACGACTGGCGACGGGCGAAGCGGTCCTTCATCGCGGGGTCGTGGCTGACGCAGAGGAGCGCGGCGTTGCGTTCGCGGCAGAGGCCTTGGATGAGGTCCATGGCCGCGGCCGCGTTTTCAGGGTCGAGGCTGGCGGTGGGTTCATCGGCCAGGACGAGAACGGGATCGCAGGCGACGGCGCGGGCGACGGCGATGCGTTGCTGCTGGCCGACGCTTAGGTTGTTGGGTTCGGCATCCTGGCGTTCGATGCCCAGCTTGGTGAGGAGCGCGGCGGCGCGAGTGCGGTGCTCACGCGCAGGGATCGAAGAGAACATGAGGGCGGTCATGATGTTCTCGAGGGCGGAAAAGCCGTGGAGGAGGTTGAAGGTCTGGAAGATCATGCCGATGTGGCGGCCGCGGAAGAGATCGCGGCGGGCGCCGTGAAGGCCATGGAGGTTCTGGCCGTCTATGGAAATGGTCCCTCCGACGGGGTCCATGAGGCCCGCGATGAGTTGGAGGAGGGTGCTCTTGCCTGCGCCGGAGCCTGCGGTCAGGAGGAGTTGCTCACCCCGGGCGAGATCGAGCGAAGGCGTGTCGAGTATGAGCGCCCCGCCGGGGTAACCGAACTTGAGGTTGCGGATGGAGAGGGCGGGGTTCACGTTCGCTCCGAGGGTGACGGCCGCGGGACGGCATGATAGGAATAGATTCGCAACAAGGGATTGCGGCGGACTGAGGGCTTGGAGGCGAGAGTTCGGCGCGCAAAGACTGGCCGCGGGGTGGGGGGTACCGAGACAACGCTTAACGGCGCGTCAGGGTACCGAACGCCGCGTGAAGAAACGTGGCGATGGTGCGATCTCGCATGGACTTAGCGCGTCGCCCACCTGTGCTTCATAGCTGTTCGTTCGTGCGATCGCTCGAAAACGTGTGAAAGAAGCGAAACGGGAATTTAGCGCAACGGACACGCGTGCTGCGCGCGGCGTGAGCAGGGGCATTGGTACCGTCGGACCTCATTCGTGGCAAGGGTCCCCATCACAGCAAGGAGATCGCGGCGATGCGGCATACAAGACGGCACGGCGGATTCACTCTCATTGAATTGTTGGTGGTCATCGCGATCATCGCGTTGCTCATCGGGTTGCTGCTTCCGGGCCTGCAGGGGGCGAGGGCGTCGGCGAGGGCGATGAAGTCGGCCTCGAACTGTCGCTCGATCGCGCAGGGCGTGACCATTTACACGGTTTCGGAGAAGTTCTTCCCTGCGTCGTATCTCTATCCGAAGGACCCGGATACGACGGAGTGGAGGCTGGAGGACCAGGTCGAGAACCACCCAACCCCCGCCAATGGATACCTGCATTGGAGCCAGTTCCTGTTCGACAACGGGGGACTGCCCGAAGAGGCATTCAAGAACCCGGCGGCGTTTCACGGGGGAGCGCCCGCGACGAATCCGGGATACCAGTCGGACGATTGGGAAACCGGCCAGGTGAATGGAACGGGCGGTGGGCAGGGGACGCCGACGCCGGTCGATCGCCAGGTCAAGCGGATGGGGTACACCGGAAACGGCGCGGTCTTTCCTCGCAACAAGTTCAACGGCTCCGGCTCGCGCAAAAACATCTTTGTGAATCCGTCGGTGATCGACGGGAGCCAGTCCGGCGCATCCAAGACGATCCTGATCACGGAGTTCATCAGCCTGGGGGATTGGAGCGTGATCGGGGCATCGGCTGGGGGTGGGTTCGAGAGCAAAAGTCACCGGGCGATCACGCCATTCCTGGGAGTATCGTCGGGATCGAACGTATACAACGAGCCGCCCGGCGGGCCGCGGTTCTACTACCCGACGACGTCGGCGATCAAGCCGATTGCAGAGATACCTCAGTTCGCGATCGACACGGCAAACATCTCGACGCTGAACTGCGTTGGGCGGTCGCACCCTGGAAAGGGAAACGACAGGGTTGATGGAGGTTCGGGGACTTTCGGCTTCGTGGATGGACACGCGGAACAGATGACGGTAAAGGACTCGATCCGGCGACGACTCTGGGGCGATGGGTTCTACAGCCTCAGCGGCGACAACAAGATCAAGAAGGGGTGGGGGCCCAACGGAGGGATGAATCCCGATGCGCCCTGAGGTGCTTGACATGGCTTGACGTGTCCAGGGGTGGAAGAGAGCGCCCGCTTGCGCGGAAGCGTGAGCGGCGTGCTTGTTCGCCGCGAGGCGATTGATGAGTGCGGGCCGAAGGCGCGATGCGCCTCACGGGCATCGCATGGACCGAACGTGTCACACCACTTTGAGGGAGAACGGTGATGAAGTCGATGATGAGGAACTCGATCATGATCGCGGCCGCGGCGGGATTCGCGGTCAGCGCGTATGGGCAGCAGCCGACCGTGGTGAACCTGTCGGGCGCGACGCTGCTGGAAAACTTTCTGAAGGCGCCCGCGGCCACCAACGACTACTTGGACTGCGACGGCGACGGGATCGCGGGCATACTGAACACCGGGATTGACAATCTGACGCCCACGGTCACAAACACAAACTTCACGGCCAACGACCGGTGGGTGGTGACATACCGCTTGTCGGGGTCTGTGGCGGGATACCAGGAGCTGGTTGACTTTGGTCAGGTCGCGTCGGGTTCGTGCTCGAATCCGACCCTTTGGCCCGGGAACTTCGTGACGGGTGATGCGGCGCTCGTGAGCGCTCCGAACGTCGTGTTCGGGAACACCGGAGCGGGTCCGATCCAGAACAACAACGCGTCGAAGCAGTACTTCAACGGCACTCTGGTGTACGACACCTCGGTTGTTCCGAACGTGTTTGGCGGGCTCTACCGGGCGTCCAACGTGGGGGGGCTCCCCATCGCCGCGAAGCTGACAGCTCCCAACTTCCTTTCGGCAGTTGTGGGCAACCCCGCGGCCGGAGGGTATCGGGTGGATGTGACGCCGGTGGATGTGCCCAGCACGTGGGCGCTGCGGGGCGGCGGGACAGGCGCGAATGCGGCGTACAACCGGCTGCCAACGCAGAACGGGTACGGGCTCAACACCCGAACCTCGGTGAATGCGCAGGGGACCGGGGGCGGGTTCATCTACAACCTCGCCAACCTCGGTGGCCGCAATATCAACATCGGTTCTCCGGACTGCAACACCATCATTGACACGCCGATCGCGTTCGCTCCGGTATCCATGATCACCAGCTTCGGCACGGGCGTGCGGCAGATGGATCAGACTGAGGTGAACCACTTCTTCGGCACGGGCCGGATGCTCAATGGCGAGAACCTCGTCGCCGTGACCCGCGAGATCGGCTCGGGCACGCGCAACGGGTTCAACAACACAGGCGGGATCGATCCGTCCTGGGGCGTGGGTGACAACGTGGGCGGTGCCGCGCCGCAGGTCGGAACGACTGGAAACACCAACATTTTGGGCAACGAATACGCCCCGTCGAACAAGATTGGAAGCGGCGACGTCGAGACCACCGTCCGCAACTCCCGACTGGGCATGGGTTACTCGGGCGCCGAGCGCTTCTCAGTCGCGAACTCGGCGCGGTACGACCTAGTCGCCATCCGCTGCAGCCTCGCGGGCGGGACCGACTATGCACGGCCAACGCTGAACAACATCCTCGACAACGTTCCTGGCGGTAATCCGACGCTCTGGTCTATCGGCGGCCCGGCGATCTTCGCGACCGTGGGCGATCCGCGGAATCAGGCCATGCTGGGCGGCACGGTCGGCAATACGAATCCGCGGATGGCCAATACCGAGGCCGCGGCGTTCGTGAACAACATCACGCGGTCGATCGATAACTTCATCTCGGTGCCCGGCTCGCCCCAAACCTTTGGGATGCCCGGCGAATGGGCCGCGACGCTGTTGATTCTCAACCCTGCCCGCAAGTACATCAACAACCCGGCGAACCCGACGCAGCTCATGGTGAATCCGGCGTACAACGCGTCACTCAGCCCCGCTGTCCTCGGGCCGTTCAGCGTCCTGGATGATGCTCAGTTCCAGAACTTCGGCACGGGATCACCCAATCTCGCCGGCCAAACACCCAGCCGCAAGAACGCGGGGGTTGGCGGGGGCACCACCTATTCCGACGGCGTTGTGGACGGTCTGACCTACATCAACCAGGCCGGTGTGGCCATCGGCTACAACTCCACGCTGACGACCCGTAACCGCATCGCGGGTGACTTCAACGGGGATGGCCTGCGGAATCTGAACGACGCGACGGAGATGCTCAAGGCATATCGGCAGCGCAACGGCGGGCCGTCGTGGGTTGCTCCGGCGTTCACCGGGCCCAATCCGGGCTCGGGCACGGCGGGGACTGATGCGGTGATAGAGATTCTCGGCGACTTCAACGGGGACGGAAGCTTTGATGCGAAGGATGTCCGGTACTGGGCCGATGGGCTGGCCATCGATCCGGGCACGGGCAAGCTCGACCGCAAGAAGGGCTTCGAGGCCATCGACAACGCGTGGCTCGCGCTGACGGGGAGCAACAACTTCTTCGGCACGACCAAGTCAGGTGGGCCGGCCTACGCCGCGGGTGAATCGCGGTTTGACGTGATCGGCTCGGGCGGCTTGGCACCGGGTTGGGCGCCGGTGGGGGCCAATGGCGTGATCAACGCCGCGGATGTGAACTACATCAAGGCCCAGTTCATCGGGAACCCGTTCGTTACGGATGGGGCCGCGACCTGGAGCAACACGTCGGAGGCTGTGGGCTTTGATCTTTCCGCGGACATGACCGGGGATCTGGTGGTCAATCAACTCGACGTGGATGCCGCGAATGCAGCGATCGGCGTCACGGGCACTTGCTACGCCGACTGCGATGGCGTGGGCGGGCTGACGGGCAACGACTTCCAGTGCTTCCTGGATGCCTTTGTCGCCGGCATGAGCTATGCCGATTGCGATGGCGTGGGCGGGCTGACGGGCAATGACTTCCAGTGCTTCCTTGATAAGTTCGTTGCGGGCTGCTCGTAAGCCCCGACGGAGCACTGTCGCCGCTTGCGGGCTCGGCTGTCGATGGCCGGGCCCGCTCTTTGCTTTGGGCGTGTCAGAGGCACTTGCGTGCCGCGATATCGAGGCTGGTGATGTACTCGCCGGGCGTCGAGCCTGCGGGCAGGCCAGCGATGATGCGTCGGTAGAGGGGGTCTTGCCACGAGGTCATGGCGTCGATGTAGGCGGGCTTTGGAGTGAGGACGACTTGCGTGAGGCCCGCGGCGGTCGCCGACTGGCGGGTTTCCTCGACGAGCACCGCGCCGGCGATGCAGCCGATCAGGGCTTCGAGGTCTTCTTTCACCGAGGCGGGGAGAGGCTTGACGAGGGCGAGATCAGAGATGGCGACGCGGCCGCCGGGCTTGAGCACTCGCGCGATTTCGCGCCAAACGCGGGGCTTGTTCGGGGAGAGGTTGAGTACGCAGTTGGAAAGAACGACATCGATGCTGGCGTCGGCCACGGGGAGCGCCTCGATCTCGCCGAGACGGAACTCGACGTTGTCCAGGCCAGACTGTTCGCGGTAAGAAGCGAGGTTGCGGCGGGCTTTGGAAAGCATGTCGGCTGTCATGTCCACGCCGATGACGCGGCCGGTACGGCCGACCTTTGGACCGGCCACGAAGCAGTCGAAGCCGCCGCCGCTGCCCAGGTCGAGGACGACTTCGCCGGGGAGGAGGGAGGCGAGCGCGGTGGGGTTGCCGCAGGACAGGCCCATGTTGGCCCCCTCGGGTAAGGCGGTGATGTCCTTGTCGGAATACCCGACCGCGCGGGCGACGTCGTCAGGCAACAACACCGCTGCGCCGCAGCAGCCGCCACCGGCGTCGGCGGGGCCGCAGCAACTTGAGGGGATCGACTGGCGGGCAATCTTGCCGTAGCCCTCGCGAACCTTCTCGCGGACGGACTCTTGGGACTCTTGTGCCGCGGCGGGGGTGCAGCAGGTTTCCGAGCAACAGGACTTTGAAGACTCGGCGGACTGGGTGGACATGGGCTTCCTTTCAAGTTCGCGCCGGGCGGCGCGGGGCTGGGGTCTGGCAACAAGCGCCTCCTCCGCCCGGGCAGCATGAATCGAGTTCATCCGCGAGGGAGCGCAGGGTCTTCGACAGATCGCTGAATCGGACCTTGTAGAACACCGTGCGCCCTTCCTTGACTGCTTCGAGCACGCCGGAGCGTGCGAGAAGGGCAAGGTGGCGAGAGACGACCGAGACATCGACTGAGCAGCATTCGGCGACCTCGCCTACGGAGCACGGACGGCCGCACTTGGCGAGGCACGCGACCAGCGTGGCCCGGGTGGGGTCGCACAAGGCCTTGAAGAGGGCGGGGTCCAGAAGGGTGTCGATAGGCCGGCAACAAGAAGCGGCTTGCTTTGGAGTGCCCGGACGACGTTTGCTTATTTGCGTCATTGTGCAAATATATCGTTCGATTGTGAGAGCGTCAAGAGGGCGAGTGCAGACATTCTGCGATGGATGGCGATGGCCCGCCCTGGCGGGTCCGACAATCTGAAGAGGTAAGGGGCGGCCGGAAGGGCGGGCCATCGGCGCGTAAACTCATGGCGTGCGAGCCCTGCTGGAACGTCTGGCGAAGTGGAAGCCCTTTACCGCCCTGGTGGTCGGCGACTTCATGCTGGACCAGCAGCTCCTGGGGGATGCGGAGCGGCTGTCGGCGGATGCGCCCGTGCCGATCCTGCATGTTCGCAAGCGAGAGGACAATCCCGGTGGCGCGGCGAACGTGTGCCTGGATCTGACGGCGCTTCGGGGCAAGGTCCGCGCGTTTGGGGTGACGGGGGATGATGCAACGGGGGCAGCGCTGCGGCAGGCGATGGAGGCTCAGTGCATTGAGACGTCGGGCCTCGTCGCGGATGCGGCGCGGCCGACGACAGTGAAGCAAAATCTGATCGGGCTGGCGCAGGCGCGGCACCCTCAGAAGATGTTCCGCGTGGACTTTGAGTCGCGAGAGCCGCTGGACAGGGGTATCGCAGCGAAGATTGTTCGGGCGTTTGAGGCGGCGCTGAAGGCTGGGGCGGATGTGGTGTGCATCGAGGACTACGGCAAGGGTGTATGTACGGCGGAGCTGTGTCAGGCGATCATCAAGGCCTGCCGCGCGGCGAAGGTGCCGGTGCTCGTGGATCCGGCGAAGATTGAGGATTACTCGAAGTACCGGGGCGCGACGGTCATTACGCCGAATAGGACGGAGGCGGAGTTCGCCACTGGAATGAATACGGATGGCGAGGCTTCGCCGGAACGGAATGGGCGGGTCGCCGCGGCGCTCCTGGAGCGGCTGGAGCTTGAGGCGGTGGTGCTGACGCTGGACCGGCACGGGGCGTTGCTGCTGGAGAAGCAGGGGAAGCCGGTGGCGGTTCCGACGATCGCGCGCGAGGTGTACGACGTGACGGGGGCGGGGGACATGATGCTGGCCGCGATCGCGGCGGCGCGGGCCAATGGGATAGGGTGGGAGGATGCGGTTCGGTTCGGGAATGCGGCCGCGGGGCTGGAGGTCGAAGTGTTCGGCGTGGTGCCGATTCCGCTGGAGAAGGTGCACAACGAGCTGCTGCTGCGTGCGGGGCAGGTTCATGGAAAGCTGCGGACGCTTGAGCAGGCCCTGGTGCAGGCGGCTGCGCTGAAGAGCGAGGGGCGAAAGGTTGTTTTCACGAACGGGTGCTTTGACATTCTGCACAGCGGGCATGTGGCGCTGTTGGAAAGGGCCGCGGCGGAGGGGGACTTTCTGATTGTCGGTTTGAACGATGATGAGTCGGTGAAGCGGTTGAAGGGCGCGGGTCGGCCTGTCAATGCGCAGGACGATCGGGCGAAGGTGATCGGCGCGCTGGGGTGTGTGGGAGCGGTCGTGCTGTTCTCAGAGGACACACCGATGAAGCTGATCGAGGCGGTGCGGCCGGACGTGCTGGTCAAGGGCGCGGACTACCGGAAGGATCAGGTCGTAGGGGGGAAGTTTGTGGAATCGCACGGGGGGCGGGTGGCACTGATCGATCTGGTTGAGGGCAAGAGCACTTCGGGGACGATCGCGAAGATGCGAAGTGGCTGATCGGCGGTGCCGGGTCTGCACGTGTCGGGGATACCGGAGTGCGGGGCCGCGGAAAGCAGGGCCTCCGTTCGAGAGGTTCAGATAGGATCACGCTCCATGGACCAGGCAGAGGCATCGGCGGGGCGGCAGACGGGACTGCCCGTTCGTATTGCCCTGGGTTCGCCGACTCAGGAGTGGCACAGTATCGATGCGCTTACACCGGCCCAGGAGGCGTACACCGCGGAACGGGCGGCGTACTGGGATGCGCAGTCGGAGCGGACGGATGCGCAGCGGCGGTGGAGCCGCGGGTATCACGCGCGGTTGGCGGAGGTGTACCGGTTTTTGATTCCGCCGGGGCGGCGGGTGCTGGAACTTGGTTGCGGGCGGGGGGACTTGTTGGCGGCGGTCGAGCCGGCCAAGGGTGTGGGTGTGGATCTGTCGTCGGCGATGCTGCGGCAGGTTTCGGCGAGGCACTCGGGACTGACGGCGGTTCGCGCGGATGTGCACAACCTGCCGCTCGATGAACCGTTTGACTTCATCATTCTGTCAGACCTGATCAATGAACTGTGGGATGTGCAGCGTGTGTTTGAGCACATCCGGCGGCTTTGCCACCGCTCAACGCGCGTCGTGATCAATACATACAGCAGGCTGTGGGACTGGCCGCTGCGGGCGGCGCGGAGGATGGGGCTGGCGCGGCCGCTCCTGGATCAGAACTGGTTGACGGTGCGGGATACGGAGAACCTGTTGCGGCTGGCGAATCTGGAGCCTCTACGAAGCTGGTCGGAGGTGTTGTGGCCTGTCGCGACGCCGGGGCTCGGCGCGCTATGCAATCGGTATCTGGTCAAGACGTGGCCGCTGAAGCATCTCGCGCTGAGCAACTTCATCATTGCGAGGGCCGTGCCATCGGCACAAGCGTTGAAAGCCGCGCCGCGGCCGCGGGTTTCGGTGATTGTGCCGGCGCGGAATGAAGCGGGGAATGTCGCGGCGATCCTGGACCGGACTCCGGAAATGGGCGCGGGGACGGAGATCGTGTTCGTCGAGGGGCATTCAAAGGATCGCACTCTGGAGACGATCCGTGAAGAGGTGGCCCGGCGGCCGGAGCGGCGCTGCATCGTGGAACAACAGACCGGGAAGGGGAAGGGCGATGCGGTGCGGCTGGGATTTGAGAAGGCGACAGGAGATGTGCTGGTGATCCTGGATGCGGACCTGACTGTGCCGCCGGAAGACTTGCCCAGGTTTGTGGATGCGTTGACGCGCGGGACCGCGGACTTTGTGAACGGTGTGCGGCTGGTGTACCCCATGGAGCAGCGGGCGATGCGGCCGCTGAATCTGGCCGGAAACAAGTTCTTCGGGTTTGCGTTCTCGTGGCTGCTGGGGCAGCCGATCAAAGACACGCTGTGCGGGACGAAGGTGCTGTTCGCGGAGGATTACAAGCAGATCGCGGCGGGACGGGCGCACTTCGGCGACTTTGATCCATTCGGCGACTTTGACTTGCTCTTTGGAGCGGCGAAGTTGAATCTGAAGATCGTGGACATGCCGGTGCGGTACCGGGAGCGGACCTACGGCTCGACGAACATCTCGCGGTTCCGGCATGGGTGGCTGCTGCTGAGGATGGCTGCGAAAGCGGCCGGCAAGGTCAAGTTCAGGTAACCATGGGAGCGCTCGCGACCTGGCTTGCTCATCCGCTGACTCGGGGGTTGTCGATTGACGACCCGCGGACGACGGCGCTGCGTCGCAGGATCATTGATGAGAAGCCGTTTCTGAAGAGGCTGTATCTGGATTGGTATCGTGCGATTGCATCTACAGTGCCCGCGTGGGAGCCGGCTCGAGGTGTGGATGCGGCGTTGGAGATTGGGTCTGGCGCAGGATTCCTTGGCGAGAGCGGCTTGGTACCGGGGCTCATCACGTCAGATGTGTTTCCAGCTCCCGGTGTGGACCGCGTGATCGATGCGCGGACGTTGCCGTTTGAGGATGGGTCGCTTCGGGCGATTGTGATGACGGATGTGCTCCACCACATTTCGACGCCGCGGGCGTTTTTGACGGAGGCGGCGCGGTGCGTGAGGCCCGGCGGTGTGCTGTCGATGATCGAGCCTTGGGTGACGCGGTGGTCGACGCAGGTGTACACGCGGCTGCATCATGAACCGTTCCGGCCCGACGCGGCGGAGTGGGAGTTTCCGGATACGGGGCCGCTCTCGGGTGCGAACGGGGCGCTGCCGTGGATTATGTTCGCGCGTGATCGCGAAAAGCTGGAGCGGGAGTTTCCAACGTGGAAGGTGGAGGCGGTGCGGCCGATGATGCCTCTGCGGTATCTGGTTTCGGGCGGCGTGTCGATGCGGTCGTTGATGCCGGGTTGGTCGTATCCGGCATGGGGGGCGGCCGAAGCGGTGCTCTCGCCGGTGCTTGGAGCGATGTTCGCTCACGTTACTGTGCGGCGCATCTAGCGTCAGCCGAGAAGCGCCCAGAAAGAGCCGTCGGAATAGGTGGTGGGATCGCCTCCTGGGAGTCCGGCGGGCGAGTGCGATTCGTGGGCGAGAACCTTGAGATTATGCCAGCGTGCGGCCCAGTCGACTTGGGCTTGGTTCTCCTCGGGTTCGAGGCTGCATGTGGAGTAGAGGATTCGGCCGCGGGGCTTGGAGCGCAGGAGGGGGATCGAGTCGGCGATGATCTGTTTCTGGATGTCGGTGAGGCGCTTGAGCTGGGCATCATCGCAGCGGTACTTGGCCTCCACGCGACGGGCCAGCACGCCTGTGTTGGTGCAGGGAACATCGAGGAGAATGAGGTCGGCGCGGCCGTGGAACTGCAGCAGGACATCAGAGGGCTTGACGACTTTGACGCGATCGTTGCCCGCGAAGGACTCGGCGAGGCGGGCGAGGCGGCGGTCGTCGGTGTCGGAGGCGATGATCGTGGCGCGCGGGAAAGTGGCCGCGAGCTGGCGGGTCTTGGTGCCTTGGCCGGCGCAGAGGTCCATGATGAGGCCGTCGGTGATATCGGCCCGCTTGCTTGATCCGGCGATGGGGCGGCAGGAGGCGGGGTCCTGAACCCAGAGATCCGGGCGGTCGCGGAGGAGTTCGGCGAGGGCTGAGCGGGTGCCATTGAACGTGTGGCAGCCCGCGGCGGAGTGCGGGGAGAGCGATCCCGGAAGAGGACTCGAAGCGTGGGCGGTATTCAAAATTGTGGGGGCGCTGATGAGGCTGTGGAGCGCGAGTCGTGTGACTTCCTCGCGCGGGCGGCGGGCGGCCCAGCGTTTGAGGAGCCACGCGGGGTGACTGGTTGCGATCCCGAGGCGCGTGAGAAAGTCCTCGGGTAAGGGTGCTTTGAGGCCCATCGAACCGCCGTCAGACAAGGGGAGCTGGTCCCGGGGCAGATCGTGGGCAATTGGAGTCTCTGACCTGAGTCCGACAGATTCGGCGACTCGTCGGAGCACCGCGTTACAGATTCCCGCGGCACCGGCGCGGACGAGGCTCTTGGAGAGTTCGACAGACTCGTCAATGGCCGAGTGGACGGGGATGCGGTCCATGAGGACGAGCTGTGCCGCGCCCGCGATCAGGACGCCCTGGAGCGAGGGTTCCAGGCTGGCCATCGGCTGTTCGAGGAATCGGCCGAGGAGCCACTCGAGGGTGATCCAGCGACGCATGCCAGCGTCGTAGATGGCGTGCGCGAGGGCGGCATCGCGGTCGTCGAGGTCATCGACGAGCATGGGGGCGAGGCCGAAGTCGGGCCACCGGCGGGCCTGGTCGGCGAGCTTCCGGCTGGCTGCTTCGCGGGCGGACTTGGGGCGCGGCGAGGTCGTCTGCGGCTCGTGCTTACCCTTGGATTGATCGCGCACGGGCGAGTGTAGGGATGGCGCGTTCGGCCGCGATCAATGTATGTCCAGCGATGGTCCCGACATTTCCGGTGAGATTCAGCCCGCTCCGCCGCGGCCGATGAAGCTGCGCTCGTCGCGGCGCGTTGGGGGTTTTCTTTGGGGCATGCGGGTGCGGAAGAAGGTGCTGTTCCTGCACACGTTGTTCTTCCTGGGGCTGGCGGCGATTCTGCTGGTGCCGTTGCGGCCGGCGATCAGCGATGTTGTGGAGCAGGCGGAGACGAACGAGGCGAAGTTGATTCTGCGGCTGGCTTTGTCGGAGCCTGCGCGGGTTGCTGACTGGGCAGGGATTCTGCCTGAAGCGCAGATCAACCGCGGGACGCCGGACGAGTTGGGGCTGGATGCGGCGACCGTGTCGCTGGCGCGGTCGAGCCCGGGACGGGCGGTGGGTGCGTTTGTGGAGGGAGAAGTGCCGAGCGCCGCCGCGTTTGTGCCGGGGGGTGTGGGGGATGGTGAGTTCTGGGTCGCGACGGTTCGGATTCCCGAGTCGCGGCGGGCGGTGTTGCAGCTTTACTTTCTGACGGCGGTGGCGCTGCTTGCGGTGTATGCGCTGGTGGCGGCGGCGCTGGAGCTCTTCGTGTTGCCGCAACATGTGTACGGGCCGATCGGGCGGATGTTGGATGCGGACTTGGCGGTGCAGGAAGGGAACAAGGAACAGGAAATCATCGCGGAGTCGATGATTCCGGCGGATGAACTCGGCGAGATCATGCGGTCGCGGAACCGGACGGTGTCGGCGCTGCGCCGGCACGAGACGGCGCTGGCCGATGCGCTGGCGGAGCTGGAGCATGTCGCGACGGACTTGAAGAGAAAGAACCACCTGCTGGAAGCGGCGCGGCGGAATCTGGCGGATGCGGATCGGCTGGCGAGTCTGGGGTTGATGTCGGCGGGGATCGCGCATGAACTGAACACGCCGCTGGCGGTGCTCAAGGGGCTGGTCGAGAAGCTCAATGCGAATCCTGGGAAGAGCCTGGAAGCGACGGAGGCGATGCTGATGCTGCGGGTGGTGCGGCGGCTCGAGCGTCTGGGCGAGAGCTTGCTCGACTTTGCGCGGGTGCGGTCGCCGGAGACTCAGCCGAGCCTGATTCGCACAATCGTGGAGGAGGCGGCAACGCTGGTGCGGCTGGATCGGGGACGGGGCAATGTGGAGATCGTCAACGAAGTGTCGCCGGCGATCCTGGTTGAGTGCGATGGCGACCGGATGGTTCAGGTGCTGGTGAACCTCCTCCGCAACTCGTGCGATGCGATTCGTGTCGCGGAGAGAGAGCGGGCGGGCGGCGAAGCGAAGGTGATCGTGACGGCGGAGGTTTCCGACAAGGATGGGCAGGAATGGTTGTCGCTGACCGTCACGGACGATGGGCCGGGGATCGATCCGGATGTGCTGACGCGGTTGTTCGAGCCGTTCGCGAGCACGCGGATGGATGCGCACGGGACGGGGCTGGGGCTTGCGGTGGCGGAGGGAATCGTGCGGGCGCACGGCGGGCTTATCCTGGCGCGGAATCGCGTGGATCGGACGGGCGCTGTGTTTGAGGTGATGCTGCCGGTCAAGGCCCCGTATGCTGCCGCGGCACCGGTGGTGTAGGAATGGATATGCCCGAGCGCCCAACGGACACAGAGAAGACTGGCGGCGGGGCGGACCCGGCGCCGCCGCTGTCGATCCTCGCGCTCGATGATGATGAGGACTTTCTGCAGTACATCCGGACGGTGCTCGAGACCGAAGGGCACGATGTGAGGACGGCTGCGACACCGGAGGCGTTCTATGAGGCGGCCGAGGCGAGCCTGCCGGATGTAGTGCTGCTCGACATCAAGATGGGGCGGCGGAGCGGGGAGGAAGTGCTCGCGGAGATCCGCAAGCGGTGGGATCGGCTGTGCGTGATTGTGGTGACAGGGTATCCGTCGCTGGAAGGAATGCGGCAGACGTTCAAGCAGGATGTGTTTGACTACCTGGCGAAGCCGTTTTCGGTGGCGGAGTTGCGGCGGTGCCTGGCGCAGGCGGCAGAGGCGTTCAACCTGGGGAGACGGCCGCAGGATCGGTTGCGGAGTGCGCTCGGGCGGCAGGTTCGGCTGGCGCGGACGGAGCGGGGGTGGACGTTGCGAGACCTATCCGAGGCTTGCGGGCTCTCTGTGAGTCAACTCAGCTCGATCGAGCGCGGGGCGCACCTGCCGAGCGTGGAATCGCTGCTCGCGGTGGCCGCGGCGCTGGAGCAGAAGCCGTCGGTATGGTTGGACGGGGCGGGATTTTAACAGTCACGACTTCTTGGCACGAACGAGCAGCACGGGGATATCCGTGCGGTGTCGCACATCGGAAGCAACGCTGCCGAGGATGAAGTCCTTGATGATGCCGTGGCCGTGCGTGGACATGGCGATAAGGTCGCAGCCGACTTTGTATGCGAGCGAGAGAATTTCTTTCGCGGGTTCGCCGGATCGAAGTTCGAAGGATGTGTCGAAGCCCTCCGCGGCCAGCTCAGTCTTGCGGCGCTCGAGGTAAGCCCGGTCGCTCCTCATTTCCTCGGACTCTTCGAGGTTGAGGGACTTCTGCGCGCGGGCGGCAAAACCGTCGGCGACGTGGACGAGCACCAGCCGGCTCTTCATCAGCCGCGCGAGAGGGCGGATGTGGGAGAGGATCGCCTCGTCGGAAGGAGAGTTGTCAAGGGGAAGCAGGATCGTGCGGTACACGAATTACCTCTTTGGTTTCGGCCTCGTCCGGGTCCATCCAGCCCGCGGCGGTCTGGACGAGCAGGTAGACGTTGAGCACGACGATGACGGCGGTGACGAGAACGGACAGGATCGTAACCCAGCGGCGGTTGACGAACCGGCCCATCTTCTTGCGGTCGCTGGTGAACCAGACGAGGGGGATGACCGCGAAGCTGAGTTGCAGGGAGAGAATGACCTGGGAGAGAACGAGGAGTTGATTGACGCCCCTTTGGCCGGCGATCCAGGCGACGATGGCCGCGGGAACGATGGCGACGAGGCGGGTGATGAGGCGGCGGACCCAGGGGCGGAGGCGGATGTTGAGGAAGCCTTCCATGACGATCTGGCCGGCGAGTGTGCCGGTCAGGGTCGAGTTCTGCCCTGAGCAGAGCAGGGCGATGGCGAAGAGGGTCGCGGCTGTGGCGCCGAGGAAACCCGGGAGCAGGTGATAGGCGTCCTCGATGCCCACCTCGCTCTGTTCAACCTTGCCGTGGAACGCGCCCGCGGCGAGGAGCAAAATCGCGGCGTTGATAAAGAAGGCGCCGAGCAAGGCGATGGTGGAGTCAATCGTGGCGTACTTGATGGCCATGGACTTCCCGGCGTCATCGCGGGAGAAGGCGCGAGTCTGGACGATGCTGGAGTGGAGGTAGAGGTTGTGCGGCATCACGGTGGCGCCGAGGATGCCGATGGCGATGTAGAGCTTGGAGGGGTCGCGGATGATTTCGGCGGACGGGATCATGCCGTGGAGCATGCCCGAAATGGAGAGGTCGGCCTTGAGGAGCTGGTAGGCGAAGCAACCGCCGATGGTCAGGATGAGGGTGCCGACGATGATCTCGAGGATCCGGAAGCCCTTATGCTGGAGGAAGAGAATCAGCATGACGTCCGCCGCGGTGAGGAGGACGCCGACGATCAGGGGGATTCCGAACAGGAGGTTGAGAGCGATGGCGGAGCCGATGACTTCGGCGAGGTCGCAGGCCGCGATCGCGACTTCACAGAGAATCCAGAGGATGAAGGAGACGGGTCGTGAAAAATGGTCGCGGCAGGCCTGGGCGAGATCGCGGCCGGTGACGACGCCGAGCTTGAGGGCCAGGTGCTGGAGCAGGATGGCCATGAAGTTGGAGATGAGAATGACGGAGAGGAGCGTGTAGCCGAAGCGGGCGCCGCCCGTGAGGTCCGTGGCCCAGTTGCCGGGGTCCATGTAGCCGACGGAGACGAGGAGGCCCGGCCCGAGGAAGGCGAGCATCTTGCGCCAGGGGCGGGCGTTGTGGGGGATGCGGACGGAGGAGTGGACCTCGGGCAGTGAGGGCGAGGCGCGGGCGATGCGCCAGCCGGCGTCGGCGGTGGTTACGGGAGCGGGAAGAGAGGCGCCGTTGCGTTCCATGGTGGACTGACCCAGTATCGGCCAAAATGTAGCCGGCACTACTGTAGCTTAGGCTACAAAAGAATGCAAGCGGTGCATTGGCCCCGGTTCGGCGGGGCCAGTCTGGCCCCGTACTATCCGGGCCGTCGGGGCGGTAGCTCAGTTGGTAGAGCGCCAGCTTTGCAAGCTGGATGTCGGGAGTTCGAGTCTCCTCCGCTCCACTCCCCGCGGTTGGGCAGTCCAAGGCCCAATTCAAGGGGTCCAGGGGACCAGGCGGTCTACAGGCCGCCCGGGGTCCCAAATGGTTTCGCGCGGCCGCGGACTTATCACCCGCGGCCGTGCCGTTTTTGGATGGGGTTCGGGGGCTACTTCGCGTAGGAGCGCTGGCCCTGGATGTCGGCCTTGACGCCGATGGCCTTTTCAAGCACGCCGCGGATGAAGCCCTCTCGGGACATCTGCTGTTCCCCGCGCAGGTGATCCAGGCGCTCAAGGAACTTCGCATCAAGGCGCAGACCAACCTGGACAATTTTCCGTTTTGTGGTCGTTTGCACTTTTGTTGGCCTCCGCCGGTGCCGATCCAACGAGTTGAAGAGACATCCCAGGGGAGACCGTTGGTTGCAGCCAACGGTGGACGCGGGTGCGCATCCGCGACGAAGTGGGGTCACGCGCTCATCATCCAGGTGAGAGACGCGGGCCTCACCGCGTTTTTCAGGCACCATCATCATCGGCCGACCCTCGTTCGGACTTGAGGCGGTGGCCAGTTGGCCAGGTCCCAGACCTGATCCGGACCTGATTTTCACCTGAATGCGGGCTGATCGACCCCTGACCACACCTGAAAAAAGCTGAAGTCGGCGGTACAAACACCCGCTAACTCGGACCATGAAGGCCCGACCCAAGCGCCCCAGCCCACCGCCGCCCGAAATCGACGACGACGACGAGCTGGTGGAGTTGCCAGCGGGGGGGGCGGTGCAGTCCCAGCCCGACGAAATCGAGCAGCTCATCGCCAGCCTCGGCGGCGATCGTCAGGTGACCGCGACGGTGTACCGCGACATCGGCGAAGGCTTCAAGGCGATGGACGGGATGCACCTGCGCCCCGACATGGGCCTCGAAGATGTGTTGAAGTTCCTCGCGACGCGCTACGGCCACGGCCGCTACAAGCTCCAGCTTCGCGAAGCGAATCAGCGTGGCACCATCGGGAACGTCAATCTTCCCGAAATCGAAAAAGGCGCGTTCGGGGGGCCGGTTGGCGCTCTATCTCCATCGCCACCGGCCGTCCCAGCGCCGAATCCGATGATGGACCTGCTGGTGAAACAGAACGAGCAGCTCTTCGGGCTCATGCGTGAATCGCTGTTGAAGCCCGCGACGCCGGCGACGTCGATGCAGGAACAGCTCGGGATGTTCGCGACGCTGTTCAAGTTCTCGCGCGGGCTCTCACGCGCGGCGGGTGAAGCGGAGCTGCCCGGGTGGATGGAGACGATCGGCAAGGTTGTAGCGCCGATCATCGCCACCGTCGCCGAGAACATGCAGAAGCCCAAGCCGGCACCGGCGCCCCAGCGCAAGCCGGTCGAGAACGTGGCCGCGGTCGCGGGGACCGCTGGGGCGACTCCGACACCCTCGGCCCCAATCCCTGCGCCCGCGGCCGCACAGGATGACCAGGACGGCGAGGAAGAGCCGACATCGACCGAGCTGGTGATCCAAGGCATCCTGAGCGCCGCGGCGACGGACCCGGCGCCCGACGCCGACCGCTACGCCGCGCTGATCTGGAACATCGCCGGCCAAGAGTTCACGGCCATCGCCGGCATTGTCCCACCGGGAACGATCGCGGCGCAGGTCCTCGTGCAGGTCCCGGCGCTCAAGGGCAAGGAAGAGTTCTGTCAGAAGCTCGAAACCGCGCTGCGGGCCAAGGCCGCACCGCCACAGGCACCACAGAACGGAGTGAACAATGCAGCTCAATGACACGATCGGGTACATCGCGGCCGCGGCCCTCGTCATCCTGGCGGTCTCGTCGCTCGTGCGCTCTATCTCCCATGCAGTTTGGCAGCCGGCTTCGCACCAGGCGATCAAGCAGCTCAGCGAAGTAGCGGGCAGGCTGATGGGGCAGGCCACGGCGCCGCCGATCGAGACCAGCTTCACCAGCGCCATGGGACACTCCGCCGAGACGCTGGAGAAGGTCGCGCAGATGCTCGACGATGACATCATCACCGATACCGGCTTCAACGGGCACGTGACCGAGATGGCGCACGCGAACGACAACGCCGTCGCCGGCAGAATCGGGCCAACGCCGAGCCCCGCGGCATGATCTACGACAGCCGGTGGCCCATTTCCGAACGCGAGCTTCGCGAGCTGCTCCGTCGCTACGAGCACTGTCCCGGCATCCAGCGCGGCATCATCAACGAACACAAGCGGCGCGGAGGATCGGCGGACCCCGCTCGCGACCTGCGCCAAATGTTCGAGGACATTCTCGGTCGGAGATCAGGCTCGTGAGATTCGAAGGCAACCGCATCCAGTTCACGCCGCAGGAAGGCGAGAAGGGAACTTCCGAGTTCCTCGCGATGATGGCCGCGCTGGTGAAGACTTCGAACCTGCGCGACATCGTGCAGAAGGTCGCCGCGGCGATCTCGCGCGATTCGCACGCCGCGGGCACGCTCCCGCTCTACGGCGTCTACAGCTTCCTCCGTCGGTTCGTGGTGTTCAAGTCCGATCCGATCGGCACCGACCAGGTCACAGCGCCCGACACGCTTCTCACGCGCATCGCCAACGACGGGAAGGCCGAAGGCGACTGCGATGATGTTGCAACGCTTGGGGCCTCGCTGATCTACGCGATGGGGCACACGCCCGTCTTCCTCGTCATGGGCAAACCAGGTGATATCGACCGCGCCACCGGCAAGGTCAAGCTCAAGCACGTGTTCTACGGCGCCATCATCCGCGGCATCATCATCCCCTTCGATCCACAGGAGGAGGTGCGCCCGGGGGCGTGGCCGGCACCGCGGAGTATCGGACGGATGGAGGTGTACGAGATTTTTCCTGCGCAATCTCAAGCGCCCGGTACAAACACTCGACCCTAGAACCCGCAGCCCTCGCCGGCTCTTCAAGGAGCCGACGTTTGGAACAGAATCAGTCCGAGCGCGAGGAGCAGGCCAAACTCATTTCGGAACTGGGCACCAAGCTCTTTGGGCGCTGGTGGCCGCTCGTGCGGGTGCTGATCGCCGTCGGCGCTGGCGTCGGCGGCACACTGGTCTGTGGCCATTGCATCGCGGGATGCTCTGGACCCGTTCCGCGCATCCGCCTCGAAGTCGGCGACAAGAACAAACCGGCCGCACCGACCGAAGCCCCGACGGGCCCGGCGGAAGCGACCGCACCGGAGCCCAAGTAAATCATGGGTACGTACAACTCCGAAGACTTCGGCCTGGGTTCTCTCGGCCGCGCCGGTGGCAAGATGCGGGCCTACGGCATCAGCTCCAGCGGCGGCATGACACGACGGCCGTTGACGATCGTTCCGAACGCGGGCGCCATCCCCAGCTATTCGCAGCCGACAGCGCTGCCGACGCCGTCGATCCCGTTCCAGCCGGCCGTGGCGTACTCGTCGGCCTCCAGCGACGCGATCCCGCTGCAAACGCAGGTCGCCAAGCTCCAGGCGAGCAATGCCGCGCTCGTGAAGACAATCCAGACTGCGGCGCAGGCGCCCGCGCCGGGCCAGCAGCCGACGGGGTTGCAGCTCCTCTTCCAATCGCTCCAGGCGAAGATCAAGGCGCTGCAGGTCCAGGTGGACAAGAAAACCGCCAACGAGGCGGAACTCGTGCGCCGCATCCAGACGGCGACGACGGGACCCGCACCAGGTCAAGCGGCGTCGGGATTGCAGCAGGCGTACGCCGCGCTCCAGGCACGCATCAAAGTGCTGGAGGACCAGGTCGTGAAGAAAACGGCCAACGAAGCCCGGCTCACCGCGATCATCCAGAACGCGGCGCAGCCGCCGGCCGCGGGCCAGCAGCCTTCAGGTTTGCAAACGCTCTTCCAATCGCTGAGGGCTCAGATCGTCGCGCTCCAGCAGTGGAAGACAGCGCACGGCGGTTGAGGTTCGTTCACTCGGTTCTCCCGGAGTTTGCTCCATGCAGGACACCTACGACATCATCAACGCCGACCGGATGCAGCAGCTCTTCGGCGCTGACGATGACACGCTCTCGGGGTTCTCGTTCAAGTCGTTTCTGAAGCAGGCTGAGAAGGTCGTCAAGCAGGCCGCGCCCGTGGTCGTCGGCGCTGTGGCGACGGTGTACGGCGGGCCAGCGGCCGGTGCAGCGGCGTACGGGCTGACCAGTGGATTGCTGAACAAGGGCGGCGGCGGCGGTGAAGTGGCATACGCACCCGAGCAGCCTCCCGCCGCGGTCTCTGCACCCTCAGGCGCTCCATCGACCGGCGGTGGTGGCATCGTCATCGCCGGCGTCGCGCTCCTGGCTCTGGTCGCACTCGCGGGGAAAAAGCGCTGATGCTCATCGCCAGAGACCAACTCGGACTCGGCGGACTCGGCGCGTGGTACGACCCGCGCACGTGGTTCGGCCCTTCCAAGGACCAGCAGGAAGCGGCCTACCAGATGACCCAGCTCAAGCTCTACGCCAAACAGATCAAGATCAACCGCGCCAAGCTCGACGCCGCGCGGAAAGCCGGCGGCGGTGGACGACCCGAGTACAGCGAGGCCAGCCACCAGCAGCGCATCGCCGAGAGCAACTTTGACCAGGCCAACGCCACCGCGATCACCTGGTACAACCGCGCCGTCGCGGATGGCAAGGTCCGCCCGATGGATGAAGAGGGGCACACCGCTCTGAATGGGTGGGGCGTCGTGCTGGAAATCCTTCTCGCCGTCGCCCTGGTGGTCGTCGCGATCATCGCCGCGGCCGAGCTGAGCTTGTTCCTCGCCGTCGTGGCCGTCATCGTCGCGGCGTTCGCTGCCTTTGTTCTGGCGATGGATGCGCTCTCGCGCGTGATGCCGGCCGTCGGGGCCGCGGTCGCTCCCCTTGCAGCTCCCATCGCCGAAACCGTCGGTGCCGGCGCCGTCATCGCGCTGGCGGTGCTGGGAATGCTCTTCCTCAGACGCAAGGGGGCCCGCGCTTGAAAAAGAAGCGCCGCAAGTCCCGGAAGCGCAGCGATCGCCACCAGGCGAAGCTGCCGTTTGCCCGCGCCGTCAAGGCCCGGCGCCGATGCGCGTGCAACGGTCGGTGCTGCCGGTCCCCGGGCGTCAAGTGCGGGTGCAGGTGTCACGGCCGCAATCACGGTTCGAAGGTCGTGCACCGCAATCCACCGTCGCGGCCGCTGCGCCTCAGGATGGGCGTGCTCGGCATCGTCGAGTCGATCACCTACCGCCGCGGCGGCAAGCGCTGGCGTCACAACGTTGAGGGCAAGGCTCGTCTCCTGGTCCCCGCCGACGGCAGCTCGTACATCGCGATCGACGGCATCAAGGTCTCACGGTTCCTGGAGGGGTAATGGCATCTCCGTTCTCCATCGTCGCAATCAACCCGCCGGCCAAACGAGTCGGCAAATCGAAGGGAAAGCGCATGGCTCGTCGTTCTCGTCGTCGTCGCCGGATTCGGGTGGGCTCGCGTCGTGTCCGTCGCGCAGCCGGCCGCAGCGGCAAGAAGTTCCTCGGCCTCTCCATGCCGATCGTCGAGACCGGCGTCGGCTCGGCCGCGGGCATCCTCGGCACCAACTACCTGACGGGCGTGGCGCTGCAGAAGCTCGCCGCGAACAAGCCCGACACCCACTGGTCCCGCCAGTGGTACGCGATGGTGGGCATCAAGGTCGCCGCGGCCGTCGGCATCTCGATCGTGATGCGCAAGGCCAAGCTCGGCCGCTACAGCTCGGCGGTTCTCGCCGGCGGTCTCTCCAGCGCTGCGCTGAGCCTCGCGCGTCGGTTCGCGCCGCCGCAGATGTTCGAGACCCGCTTCGGCCTCGCCGGCGATGATGCGCCGGACCTGGCGGGCAACAACATCAGCGCCGCCCTGGCCGGCATCGCCGACTCGTCGGAAGTGTGGGACGAGGCTCCATCGCTGAACGGCTTCTCCGACTCCGCAGGGATTTATTCGCAGCTCTTGAACTGACCGCGGGGTGTTCCCGCGTTCGCACCGTATCCGCACCTGGTCGATCGCAGCGGCCACAGCAAAGTAGGAATCTGACCCATGCCCCCCAGCGCTCAACTCGACCAGGCCATGATCGACACGCTCGCAAAGAACTGGAACGTCGAGGGTGACATTGTCGCCGCGGCGATGATCTCCAGCGGCTCGCGCATCCCGGGCGGGAAGAGCGCGCAGATCCGCTCCATCAACCAGATGATCTACCACCACGTCAACCACCCGGTTGCCGGCACGGCGCAGGTCAACTTCTTCAACGAGGCCGCGGCCGTCGGCGTCACGAACATCAACCAGGGCCAGATTCCCGCCCAGCAGGTCTTCGCGCTGCAGTCGATCGGCCTCGACCTGGTCACGGGGTGCAACCGCGACGCCAGCACGAACACCATCCCGCAGTTCTCCAATGCGATCGTGACGAACGTCGCGGTGCTCGAGCAAAAGCGGCTGATCTTGGAAACTTCCAGCTTCGAGCTGAAGATGGGGAACGAAACGATCTTCGAGTGCTGCGGCCTCGACCTGCTGCCCTTCGGCGGCGGCCTCGACGCTGTCGCGACCTGCGCCCTCACCACGGGCGCCGTCGCGTACTCGACCAACGGCGCTCCCTTTGCCGGCAACCGGCGCATGTTCGGCGATGCGCCGCACCTGCTCCCCGCGGGCTGCCAGATCTCGGCGCGCATCACCATCCCGTCCACGACGGTGGGCACGCTGCCCTCGTCGGCGACCGGGTTCTGGAAGCTCGCCCTCTTCGGCACCGTGTTCCGCAAGTGACCGATCAGCGGTGAGGGCTGCGATCCTCTCCGTGTATCTCCAATGGGGTCCTCGCCGGCGACAGTCGGCGAGGACTTCTTCCAACGCGAAGGAGTTCCACCGTGCAAGTCAACCCAAGAGCGTGGTTCTGGGGCCTCAACAAGACCAACACGCCGATCGCCGCTGGCGCGGCATCGCAGACGACCGTACCGAACCAGTCGGGGGGCGATCTGTTCATCCAGCGCCTCCGCCTGAAAGCGTTCCTGTCCAGCGCCGCCGTCGCGATCGCGGGTACGCCGCTCAACAGCCAGGGCCAGGCGACGGCCGCCAATGGCACCATGGCGCCGACAACGCTTGTGACCGTCAACTTCAAGATCGGCGGCAATCAGATCTTCCAGCAGGAGGTGTCGCTGTTCGCGCTGCACGGCGAAGCCGGCCGGCCGTACGAGTTCGACGTCGTCCTGCCCAAGCTCGTGAACAAGCAGGACCTCTCCTGGTCCACCACCAACAGCTCCGCCGTCGCGATCTCGATCGAGCTGTGCGCCGACTGCATCGCCGTCCCCGTCGGTGAAGTCCCCTTCTCAGACAACGGGAACTTCAAAGCCGCCGCCTGAATCACCCACGATCCACCCGTTTACCCCACCCCGAAAGGCAGAACATGAACCTGAAGACCGTCGGAGCCAACAACGTCCGCATCGACCCCGAGAAGGTCGCCGTCGTCGTGCCCGTCAGCGCGACCCAGTGCACGGTGTACACCACCGGCGGCGCCGTGACCGTCGAGGCCAGCGCTGACGAGACGGTTGCCGCTCTCAACGCAGACTGATCGACCAGGCGACCAGGGCGACGACAACCCGTGTGAGGTCCCGCGCGCATGAACCGCTTCTTTCCTACGCCTCGCCAACGAGTGACCGGCGGGTTCGCCGAGACCGGCATCGCTCCGGCCGCGGCGATCGTGCGCCCATCGGGCACGGGCAAGGAAGCCGCACGCGCGTACTTCAGTGAGCTGGCGTCGAAGTTCCCGATGTCCCAGATGATCGCGGCGGAGTGGTCGCAGCTCACCGTGCCGATCTCTCCGGTCCCCGCCGCGGGCCAATGGCTCTGGCGGAACATGATCGACTTCGATCCCTACGCGACGCTCGGCCAGGACATCGTGGTCTTCGGCATGTGGATCGACATGCTCAGCACCAACCCGACGCCCACCAACGGCGCGACGCAGCTCGCATGGGGCACCGACACGGGCCTCGGCGCCGCGATCGTCATCGGCGACAAGCAGCTCCCGGGCTCGGGCGATGGCGCCGGGACCTGGACCGTCGGCGTGGCGCCCATCGTCGGCATCGACTCCAGCGTGACCGAGATCACCAACAGCCAGGACCGCCGATTCTTCGCGCGGACCTACCCGACGGGGAAGCTCACCACCGGCACGAACAAGCGAGGGCTCAACGGCGCCATCGTGCCATTCGTCCGGCGCATCACCCAGGGCAACCGGCTGCGCTGCGCGTGGGCGCTCAACAGGGCCGACGTTGTCGCCGTCGGCGCGGCCGGCAAGACGATCGACGGGTACACCAGCGTCGAGATCTACTACGGGCTCACGAAGAACCCGGTGGACATCGCTGAGTAGGAAGGGCCATGATCGAACGTGGCCGCGACGACCTGGTCGATGCGATGGTGCAGAAGTGGATGCGCCGCGTCGCCGGTGCCGGCGATTCGGCCGGGCCGCCGCGCCGCAAGAAAGACGAGATTTTCCCGGGACGCCTTCCCGATCCTCAGCAGCCCCAGTCGGGAACCTCGCCGGGCAATCCGAATCCCCCACCGCCCAGCGGTCCATTCCCTCCCCTGTTGATCCCGACGCCACCACCGCCGCCGCCGCCGCCGAGTGGACCCTTCCCGCCGGTGCTGATCCCGGTGCCACCAGCTCCACCCTCGGGTCCATTCCCTCCGGTGCTCATCCCTCCGATCCATCCACCTCCGCCTCCACCGACCGGCTCACAACACTCCATCGGGTTCGGCACTCAGATCTACGGCAACCCGAACTTTGTGCCGCAGCTCACCGCCGACCACTACGCCACCAGCGAAGCCGAGATCGCCGCGGCCGTGGACCAGGTCCAGAATGGGAACCGCGTAATCGAGCACGATATCGACGACCTTCAGCCCGTGCTCTCGTTCGGCGGCAATGTTGACTTTGCAGCCGTGCGCGGCACCGCGACGATCTTGCCTCAGCAGGCGACCGCCGCCGCGGCCGAAGCGCTGCAGCCGAACCTGGTGCAGCTCTGGAATCGGTGGGACAGGTACACGGATGTCCGCGTCGCTTCTTCGGTCAGCATCGGAACGTGCGGGCTCTGGATCGGCGCCAACGTCCCAGGCGCGAACACGATCAACGGATACCTCGGAGAGTACGACTCCGCCGGCGGGCGCATGCGCATCTATCGCGTCGATGCCAACACCCTCGTCCAGATCGCGGCCGCGGTGTGCCTCGTGCCCACCCTGGTTGAGTTCCAGCGCGTCGGCGCCGTTCTAACAGCCCGCGGCGGCGGCACGACGATCACCGCCACCGATTCCACGTACGGCGCCGGGTACTGCGGGTTCGGTGGGCACAATCAGGCGGACGGCGATGTCTGCATCGGGTTCCAGATCACCAGGCCGACGATCTGATCCCTCGAGCCTCGTCAGGTTCGACGATGCCGCCGGCATCGAGCACCGCGGCCAGCACCGCAGCTCGTTCGGCCTCGGGCAACGCGCGGAACTTCTTCGCCCATCGCTGGGCCTTGCGCTTGATCCGTTCACGCTCCCGGAAGTCGCGGCCGGCGTACCTGGGGTCACCGCCGAAGCTGGCGAGGGTCGATCGCCACCAGAGATGTTCAACGCGCGGCCCGCCGCGCGTCATCGCCGGAAATGACGAGTGGGCCCAACCGTCGAGCTTCTCGTGGTAGAGCGGATCGTCATAGTGGGAAATGAACACGGTGCAGGGAAGCGCCCGCGCCGCATCGAGCAGCTCCACGTGCTGCGCGATGGTCAGCTCGTATCGGTACAGCCGGCGATGCTTGCGGGTCCTCAGCAGGTACGGCGCGTCGATGTACACCAGCGCATCGGCCGGCAGGCTCTTGGCGCCGGGACCTTTGAGCCAGGAGATGCCGCAGCGGCAGTGCAGCTCCACCCCGGGGAACTGGATTCGCTCCCAGGCGTCGATCACGCGCCGGTCGCGGTCGATGCCGATCGAGCGCAGCGCGGGCCGCTTCTTGCGCATCACGGCGCCGTTGCCGAGGAAGGGTTCGATGTAGCAGCAGTGGGGGGGGAAGAGCCCGACGATGGTTTCCGCGACGCCGCCGGCATCTTTGCTGCCGGGGTAGGTGGGGAAGGGCTTTTCTGCAGCACCCGCAGGAATGACGATGGCGGCCGTCCTCGCCAGAGCTGACGATGGCCGCGGCGTTGCGGATCCTCTCGTCGGAAATGACGATGGGAGATCCGCCGAGCTGGCCATCCTCGCCAGAGTTGACGATGAGGGCCTCATACGACCTTTCTTCGCTGGCCGGTGAGAGTGTCGAGCATGCGCTGCACGCTGATCGACGCCGCCACCGAGACCGCCTGGACGATCACGACCTGAACATCCTGCGGGAACTTCGAGATTTCCTCACGGGTCAACGCGCGGGTGCGCCAGCCCAGGCCGATCGTGTAGATGCAAAGGCATACATCGCACACGCAGACGGTGGTCTCATCGAGCGTCGGCACCTTCGACCCGTCGGCGGACTGGACGCAGGTCATCATCTTGTTTCGCTGCTGGCATCCAGGGCACACGATCGGGTACGCGCAGTGCGCATGGATCGGCCGGCCCTCAGACCAGTACGGCCACTCGACTCCATAGGGGATGTCGGCCACTCCGCAGATGCCGCAACAGCGTGGCCTCGGCGCGCCGTCACACATCACCATCGGAGAGTGACCGCGTCCGCACTTCGCGCAGGGGTCTGCGCCGATGTCCGGCGGTGGGTTCATTCGCGTCGACCTCCCACAATGCGGCGATGCCGTTGGAGTTCTGCGTCCTGTTCCTTGTGCCGCATCAAGGCTCGCGCCTCCGCGTTCGTTCGCTTCGCCGCGATGTAGTCCACGTGCCACCCGTACGAAGCGGGCTCGGGCCTCAGAATCGGGTAGTTCCACACCTTCACCACCCACGGCCGCCGCCACCAGATCGTGTACCCGTCATGGCACCTGCGCGGCATGATCGCCAGCGGCCCGCGAATCAGCGAGGACTGCCCATAGTTCACTTCGGGCTCGGACTTCCAAATCATTCGCAGCACCAGGGCCAGCCGTGGTGCACCGCGAACTGGAACCAAAAGGGGCGCTGTTCAGGGGGCGGGCACCAGTCGATGCAGCCGTGCCGGCCTGTCGCGAGCCAAACGACCAGCAGGACCAGGACGTAGAACGGGATGCGCGGGATGCGATTCACTCGACACTCTCCTTTGTGGGTCTGGTTCTACTCTCGATCCAAACGATGCAGATGCACAGCCCTCCGCCGTGTTCCGCAAAAGACACGATGTCGGCGACGCGGGTGCCACGGGCGCACGCAAACGCGATCGACACGCCCAGCATTGAGCCGTTGGCGGCGAGCAGGACCCAGGGCAGGGGTGTGAGGATGGCGCGGAGTTTCATTTTGTTCTGCGCTCCGGCCGTGCTCGCTCTACGAACTGCCAGCGGCGGGACATACTGGAGAGGACGGCGCTCGCAAGATCGTCGGCGTGTTTTGAGATGAACGCGGCTTCGGCAGCGCCGTCGTACTTCAACCGATCGCCGGCCATCTCTTTGAACGCCGCGACCAGGTCCCGCTTCGCGCGATCGCGTGTGTAGTCCTGCCGGGTCATCACAGGCGCACCTCTTCGGTCGCGGCCGTCAGGTCTGGGCGCCGACGGCCGTCGATGTCGCAGCGGTACCAGCCCTCGGGCTCTTGCATCGTCGCGGGGTCGAAGTTGGCCATGCCCATGACCGCGGCCTCGAAGGTGAGGTAGGTGTACGACGTGCGGCATCCGAAGGCGTCCAGGTCAAGCGAGAGCTTCCAGCGATCGCCGATGAGAAGCGAGCTGAGCGCCATCGTGCGCAGCGGCGGGCCGGGGATGATCCGCGCGAAGTCGTAGCCGAGTTCGAGGATCTCTTCGGCGGTGGTGGGTGCCTTGGGAATCGTCACGACTCGCCCCCCAGCGGCAGAGCGAGCTGGTTCGGAAGATCGACCACGTTGCCGATGACGCCGCCGACCAGCGCCATCCCCATGCGGATCGTTTCGTCGTCGCCCTCCACGTGGAGGGACATCGCTTGAATGGATGCCTTCACGTGGACCGCGCCGCGCTGTGTCGCGGCGAGCTGGGCGCCGGGGCCGTTGCCGGAACCAATCGGCCGCGCTCGGTCGTCGGGGTCCTTCTCGTTCTCTTCGATCCACTCCAGCGCGGCGTTGAAGTCCTGCTGGTAGCGCTTGGGCCACTTGCGCACGATCTCGGCCGGCGGCGGTTGACGATCATCCATCATCGACGCGACCAGGCTGCGCATGAGCGCGAGGCCGCGGCGGACTTTGCTGGTGAACTTCATCGGTAGGGCTCCATGAAGAGGCGACCGGGGTGCGCGGCGTTGGCCTGGACCTCACGCGCCGCGGCCTCATCGTGCTGCCGCTCGCACTCGGTGGAGCAGAACGCAAGGCCGATCAGGCTCGTGGGTACGACGTGCAGCGGGTCAGTGCGGATCGGCGACTCACACCAGAAGCAGCGACGCGCGACGGGCAGGTCCTCGTCGTCGATCGGCGCCGTGTCCGGCACAAAGACGGGTTCTCTCATGGCATCACCTCCAGATTCATCGCTTCGCGAACGCCAGCTTGCGTTGCGACGTAGCGCCATGTACCGAAGATGGGCTCGCGGCTCGGCTTCCGATCGCACTTGTACACCGCGAAGCCGCGGCGTTCGATCGCGCGGAGTGTCGCGCGAGTGCAGCCGGCCTTGTCCAGCGCCTCGGTCGGTCGGATGCCCGCATCGCCGGCATCGACCAGGCGGCGCAGCGCGTCGCGCTGTTGAAGGGTCATGGGTGTGGTTCCTACGCGGGGCAATTTTGTTTCTCCTGTGCCTGGTGCACTAGTGCCTCCGCCAACTCGCGGTACTTCGCGATGAACAGGCCGGCGGGGTTGTCGAGCGTTCGAGCGCTCGGACGCAGTTCTTTGAGAATCCACTGGATGTGGTCGATGTCGAGCCCTGGAGGCAGCACGGCGAGTCGGTGGGCTCCGACCAGGTCAACCCAGCCCTTGTCGCTCGGAAGCCACGTGGGGCGTCTACGGATCTCCTGGACGATGCGTTTTTGGGCGTCGGTCAGGTGGACGGGAATGGAGCTGCGGCGCTGGGCGCTCGGGTCAGCATCAGCAGCTCGCGCCTGTTGCTGCTGTTGCTGGTTTTTACAATTACTGAATTGGGGCGCGCCAGCGCGCCCCCACGAATCCCGAACTTGCGCGCCAGCGCGCTCCCTGGGAGAGCGCTGGCGCGCCCCCTGGGGGAGCGCTGGCGCGCCCCCAGGGAGCGCGCTGGCGCGCCCCCACACGGCCCGAACATCGATAATGTACTCACTCCACTCCCGGCCGTTGCCACGGATGCGATCGATGACATCGGGCAGGGCCTCGATGATGGCTTTGACTTCTCTGCGCACAGTGCCGCGGTGTAGACCCAGCCAACCGGCGAGCGTGCAGTGAGCCACACGGAAGGACCAGCCACGAGGATGTGGACTAGACCTGGCCAGAAGGTGCTGCACGATCATCTGTGCGCTGCGGGACAGACCGGCGTCGGCCACGATGCCGATCATCGCAGGCATGAGCTTCGCCTTCGCGTAGGCGGCGTTGCGCTCTCCGGAGTCCGCATCCGTGCGAACTTGGTCGTGCATCAGAGCACCTCCGCGGCGCGGCGGGCAGCCTTGAGCGTCCGAGCGTCGCCAGCGGACATCGGCGCGTAGATCTCGGTCGTGCGGGCGCTGGCATGGCCGAGAAGCGCCTGCGCGGCATCCAGGCCGCGGCGTTCGCGGACCCATCGGGCGACGGCGTGCCTCACGGCGTAGGGGGAGAACGGTGGCACTCCGGCGCGAACACACGCGCGGCGAAGGGAGGCGCGCAGGCAGCCGCGGGTGTAGTGGCCGCATTTCGAGTTGGTGGGGAAGAGGCGCTCGTTCGGCAGCAGCGGCATCCAGTGACGGCGCATGATCCGAACCGCCTCGTTGCTCAAAGGGACGATCCGCCGATGCCCGAAGTGCGCCGTCTTGTGCTGGAGCGGCTCGATTCGCGGGTTCCGGTCGAGGAACACTTCCGCGTTGACCAGGGCGAGAATCTCGGACGGGCGGGCGCCGGTCATCCGGACCAGCTCCATCACGTCGCGGGCGGGCGCCCGCATCTTCGCGATCGCCTTTTTTACAGTGGCGATCGACGGCGGCGGTTTCTTCTGACTCTCACGGGCCTTCGATCGAAACCGGGCGAGCGGACGGACACGGCGCAGGTCCTCGGTCACCGCGAACGGGATCAGGTCCCAATCGCAGCACCAACGGACCCAGCGGCGCACGCGGGAAAGGCACTGGTTCACGTACACGCGGCTCAGCTCTTCCTGGGCGAGCTGGTCCACCCAGGCGCGGACCTGGTGCTGGTTGATCTTGAGGCCCACGCTCTTCGCCCCAGCGAAGGCGATGTATCGATCGATCGCGTCTTCCATGTTGGCCGCTTCCCCGGTGGGTTCACCGGAGCGGCGGCGGTAGTGGCGTTCAGCGTGGGCAAGGTACCGCTCGCGCAGCATGGGCAGCGTGAGCGACGTGGTAGTCGCTTCCATTTTTGTGTTGTCCAAGCGAGCCCTACAGGCACTGACGATCACGGCCCGAGAATGCCGTCAGCGGCCAGGGAAATCACGCCCTGGCGGAGTTACCCTACATCGGACTTCGAAGCTTCGCAAGCCCACACACCCATCGCTGGTTCCGGCTACGATGCCCCGAGAACCCCGACAAAAAGGCGTCCAAGGTTTGCAAGCTGGATGTCGGGAGTTCGAGTCTCCTCCGCTCCATTTTCTTGCGCCATTGTGGGGGCTTTGTCGCTTGTAGGCTGGAATGACCGACCCGGCGGTGCGCCGGGGGGTCGCATGTCTATTCAACAAAGGGAATCCAATGAAGATGCGAAGGGTACTTGCGGCAGCGGTGGTGGCGGTCAGCCTGATGTCGATCGGAGCGGGCTTGGCCCAGCCGGGCGGGAAGAAGGCCAAGGCCTATCACGACGGGAGCGTGTGGGAGGTCCAGTACATCCGCGTCAAGCCGGGCATGGATGACGCATACATGACCTACCTGTCGGGTCAGTGGAAGTCGATGCAGGAGGCGTTCAAGAAGGATGGAGTGATTCTGTCGTACAAGGTGGTCAGCAGCGAGGCGCACGGGGTCAACGACTTCAACCTCATGCTGATGACGGAATACAAGGACCTGGCGTCGATGGAGGCGAACCAGGAAAAGGGCGAGACAATCGCCGAGCGGGTTGTCGGCGATGAGCAGAAGCAGCAGCAGGGGTACAAGGAGCGCTCCGAGATTCGCGAGATCATCGCGTCGCGGCTGTCGAGAGAAGTGATTCTCGAGAAGAAGTGATCGAAACAGTGATGCAGGCCGAGCCCCGAAGGGGGCTCGGTTCTTTTTTGGATGCGTCGGTTCCTCGTGGGGAGGCCGTTGGTACACTGCGGCCAAAGGAGCCGGCCATGGATCGAAGAGGCTTTATCGCGACCGGGCTCGCTGCTGCGGCGCTTTCCGGGTCGGCTCAGGGCGCGCAGGCAAAGGGAGTGCAGCCGGTGGAAGCAGCGCCGAAACTCAGGGGGCGGGTGAAGCACTCGGTGTGTCGATGGTGCTACGGGTCGATGCCGCTGGAGGACCTGTGCAAGAACGCCGCGGCGATGGGGATTGCTTCGGTCGAGTTGTTGTATGAGAAGGAGTGGGGGACGCCGAAGGAGTATGGGTTGGCGTGTGCGGTCGCGATGGGACCGAACCCGATCCCGACGGGGTGGAACCGGGTTGAGAATCACGACAAGTTTGTCAAGGAATCGGAACGGTTGCTGCCCTTGGTGAAGGAAGCCGGGATTCCGAACATGATCGTGTTCTCGGGGAATCGGGATGGTCAGGCGGATGCAGAGGGGGTGAAGAACTGCATCGCGGGGCTGAAGCGGATTACGCCCCTGGCGGAGAAGCTGGGCGTGACGGTGGTGATGGAGTTGCTCTCGAGCAAGGACCACAAGGACTACCAGTGCGACCGGACTGCTTGGGGTGTTGAGGTGGTGAAGGGGGTGGGGTCGGACAGGTTCAAGCTGCTCTACGACATCTATCACATGCAGCGCATGGAGGGCGATGTCATCGGAACGATCCGCGAGAACATGAAGTACATCGGCCACTTCCACACGGGCGGGGTTCCCGGGCGAAACGAGATCGATGAGTCGCAGGAGCTGAACTACGCGACGATCTGCAAGGCGATCGTGGAGCTTGGATACACGGGGTATCTCGGACAGGAGTTCATCCCGACCAAGGACCCGATGACGTCGCTGAAGCGGGCGATTGCGATTTGTGATGTTTGAGGAAGGAGATGAATATGCGCATGGAACTGTTCGCCGCGATTGCTGTGGCTTTGCTTTGTGGCGTCGTGCTGGCGGGTTTCGGTCAGCCTCAGACGAAGGCTCGGGATGACTCGGCCGCGGAGGGCCTTGGGTGGAAACTCGCGACGCAGGCGTGGACGTTTCGCGATCGCACGGCGATGGAGTCGGTGGCGACAGCGTCGCGGCTGGGGCTCAAGTACATCGAGATGTACCCCGGGCAGGATCTTGGGAAGTCGTTTCCAGGGGCGAAGGTCGGACCCGAGCTCACGGCTTCTCAGCGCGAAGAACTTCGGAAACAACTCGCCGAGCATCACATCAGGCTGATGAACTTCGGCGTGGTGAACTTCAAGAACGATGAGGCCGCAGCGCGGCGGGTGTTCGAGTTCGCCAAGGACATGGGGATTGAGACGATCACGTGCGAGCCGGAGATGAACGCATGGGACCTGGTCGAGAAACTCGCGGAAGAGTTCAAGATCAACGCGGCGTGCCACGATCATCCCAAGCCGAGCACGTACTGGAATCCGGATACCGTGCTTGAGGCGATCAAGGGACGGTCGAAGCGGCTGGGGGCGTGCGCGGACACTGGGCATTGGACACGGAGTGGGCTGTTGCCGGTGGAGTGCCTGATAAAGCTCGAGGGGCACATCATCTCGCTGCACTTCAAGGACATCGCGCCGGCGGATGCGAAAGGGATCGACCAGCCGTGGGGAACGGGGACGGCCAATGCTCGCGGGATTCTGGAGGAGCTGAAGCGGCAGGGGTTCAAGGGTGTGATCTCGCTGGAGTACGAAACAGGGAGCGGGGCGGAGCTTGAGGCCAATGCGGCCAAGTGCATTGCGTGGTTTGATGCGACCGCACGGGAGCTCGCGGCGAAGAAGTAGTTTTCGCCGGTTCTGTACACTGGCGGGCATGAAGACATTCAAACTCGGCGCGTTGGTACTGGCGCTCCTTCCGCTGTCTGTTCGCGCGGATGTGAAGCTTCCCGCGATTCTGGGCGACGGGATGGTGATTCAACAGAGCTCGGAGGTCCGGCTGTGGGGCTGGGCGAAGCCGGGGGAGAAGATCCTCATTTCGACAAGTTGGACGACCGTGGCGTCCGACGCGGTGGGCGACGCCAAGGGGCTGTGGCGGGCGACGGTGAAGACGCCGGCCGCGGATGGTAAGGCGCAGACGATCTCGTTCAAGGGTGACAACGAGGTGGTCCTCAAGGATGTGCTCTTCGGCGAGGTGTGGGTCTGCTCCGGACAGTCAAATATGGAGTGGCCGCTGATCGCTTCTGAGAACGGTCAGGAAGCGGTCAAGAACGCGAGCCATCCGACGATTCGCCTGTTCATGGTCGAGAACACCGTGTCGGCCGAGCCGCAGGCGGACTGCAAAGGAAAGTGGAGCGCGGCGACTCCGGAGAGTGCGAAGAACTTTTCCGCTGTGGGGTACTTCTTCGGGCGCGAGATTCAGGACGCTATTAAGGTACCTGTCGGGCTGATCTCGTCGGACTGGGGCGGGACACCTGCGGAGGCCTGGACGAGCGAGGAGACGCTCAAGGCGATGCCGGATTGGGAGCCGGGTCTGAAGCAGATTGGTCAGCTCCGCGGCGATCCCGCAGCCCTCAAGAAGAACTACGACGTCGCAGTCGCGGCATGGCTGAAGCACTTTGAGGAGTCGGAGCCCGGGAGTCACGTGGGGTCGGATTGGGCGGTGCCCGAGCTTGATGATTCGGAATGGAAAGAAGCGGCGCAGCCCGAGGCGTGGGATGGTGAACTCGCGAGTCACGACGGGACGGTGTGGGCGAGGAAAGCGATCGACATTCCGTCGGACTGGGTGGGGAAGGACTTGCAACTCGAACTTGGGCCGATCGATGACAACGACTCGACGTTTGTAAACGGGAAGCTGGTCGGACAACGGATGGAGGATGGGAACTGGAACGTGCCGCGGGTGTACAAAGTGCCCGGTGCCCTTGTGAATTCGGCGAAGCTCGTGATCGCCGTGCGGATGTTCGACACCGGCGGGCCGGGAGGGATGATGGGGAAAGCGGGGCAACTGAAGGTCGGGCCTGTTGGCGGCAAGAATGTTTCGCTCGCGGGGTCTTGGAAGTTGAAGGCAGGCGCGAAACTGGCGACGCTGCCGCCGCGGCCGCAGCAGCCGGGCGTGAATCCGTGGATGCCGACATCGCTGTACAACGGGATGATTGCGCCGCTGACGCCGCTGACGATTCGCGGGGCGATCTGGTATCAGGGTGAGTCGAATCGAGAGCGGGCGTTTCAGTATCGAACTCTGTTTCCGGCGATGATCAAGGACTGGCGGGCGCGGTGGGCGATGGTGGGCAACAAGGAGTTCCCTTTCTACTTCGTGCAGATCGCGCCGTTCAACTATGGCGGGGACAAGGGTGAGGCGGCGGAGCTGCGTGAGGCGCAGATGCTGACGTCGGCGCTGCCGAACACGGGTATGGCCGTGACGATGGACATCGGGAACCCGGCTGATATTCATCCGACGAAGAAGAAGGAAGTGGGGCACAGGTTGGCGCTGTGGGCGCTGGCGAAGACGTACGGGAAGGCGCAGGAGTGTTCCGGTCCGACGATGAAGGCGTTCACGGTGAAGGGGCCGTCGATCACCATTGCGTTCGATCACGCGGCCGGGCTGACCTCCGGCGGAAAGGACCTCACGCACTTCACGATTGCGGGCGGGGACAAGAAGTTTGCTCCCGCGAAGGCGGTCATCGAAGGCGAGACCGTGGTGGTGTCAGCGGAGGGAGTGAAGACTCCGGTCGCAGTCCGTTTCGCCTGGGGCGCTGCCGATGAGCCGAATCTGAAGAACGGGGCGGGGCTGCCGGCGTCTTCGTTCCGGACCGATGACTGGCCGGGGCTGACTCAGAAGCCGCCTCCCAAGACTTCGAGGCTGGATGTGCGGGATGGGGTGCTGGTGCTGGCCGCGCCGATCGATCGGTGGGATGAGGCGATTCCGCTGGGCAATGGGTTGATGGGTGGGCTGCTCTGGGGGAGTGGGAACACGATCAAGCTTTCGCTGGATCGCGGAGATTTGTGGGATCTGCGGCAGCCGGAGGCTTTCAAGGATCCGCGATGGAACTACAAAGCGATGCAGGAGTTGGTCGCGGCTCGTGATGAGGCGACGTTTCACAAACTGTTCGACGAGCCCTACGACACAGTGCCTTATCCAACGAAACTGCCCGGAGGCAGGTTGGAGATAACGCTTCCGCCGGGAATGTCTGCGAGTGAGTTTCGGCTCGACCTCCGCCGCGCCGAGGCAATTGTGAATCTTGGCGGAGGCGAGCTGCGTGCGTTCTTCGGCGCGAAGCGGCCTGTGGCGATGCTGAATGTCCGCGGCGTGCAGCGACCTGAGTTCAAGATTGTTCGTCCCAAGGGACTGGATCGGCTTGGATACGGGCCCGCGCAAGAGGGGCGGGATGGCAACACCGGGTGGGTGGTTCAGAAGGCGTCGGGTGGCTTGACGTACGCGATTGTGGATGCGACGAAGGAAACCAAGGACGGATGCACGATCGCGGTTGCGATCACTTCGACGGCTGACGGATCCGACCCACTCGCGGTTGCGAAGGAGCGGGCGGCCGAAGCGTTGAGGCTTGGGTACGAAGAAGCGATTGCCTCGCATGAACGTTGGTGGGCGGATCACACATCCTGGTCGAGCGTCACGCTCCCGGACTCTCAGATCCAGGCCCATTATGACCTTTGCAAGTATTACTACGGCGCTGCCTCACGCGTCGGCGCCCCGCCCATGCCGCTGCAGGGTGTCTGGACGGCTGATGAGGGCGGCCTCCCGCCATGGAAAGGAGACTTTCACAATGATCTGAACACTCAGATGACCTACCTCGCGTACTTGACTGCCGGGCTCAACGATTCGGGGCAGTCGTGGCTGGACTTCAACTGGAATCTGCTGCCGCGGTATCGCGAGTTCGCGAAGTCGTTCTATGGAGTCCATGGCGCGGCGATTCCCGGCGTGATGGCGCTGGACGGGTCGCCGCTGGGCGGATGGGGGATGTACTCGCTGTCGCCGACGATGGGGGCGTGGGTGGCGCAGGCGTTCTACCTGCACTGGAAGTACACCGATGACGGCACGTTTCTGCGAGAGCGTGCGTATCCGTTTTGCAAGGAGATCGCGTGGGCGATCGAGCAGTTGATGAAGATGGATGCGGGCGGGAAGGCGAAGCTGCCGCTGTCGTCCTCGCCGGAGATCTTTGACAACTCTTACCGGGCGTGGCTCAAGCCGAACTCGAACTTTGACCTGGCCCTCGTGAAGTGGCTGTACGGAGCGTGCGAGGAAATGGCGGAAGCCATCGTGATGCAGAGCGGAGGGATGCTGACCGATCGAGAGCTGAGGCAACTGCCGATGTCCGACGAAGCGATTGGTTGGCGCCTTCGGAGCAGGAACCTCGAAGAGCTGAATGTCGATTCGGAGGGCGCTCTCACTTTCGCGGCAGGGGAGCCGTTCCGCGAGTCTCATCGGCACTTCTCTCACGCGATGGCGATTCACCCGTTGGGGACTCTGAACATCGAAGGCGAGTCGCGGGACCGGGCCATCGTCCATGCCACGCTTGACTCGATCCATGCACACGGCACATCCGCCTGGTGCGGCTACAGCTTCAGTTGGTTCAGCTGCATGCTCGCTCGGTGCGGGCGGGCGGAGCAGGCGCTCGACTATCTCGAACGCTATCACCGCGGCTTCATACTCCGCAACGGCTTCCATTGCAACGGTGATCAGTCCGGCACGGGGATGTCAAGCTTCACCTACCGGCCGTTCACGCTCGAAGGGAACTTCCTCGCGATGCAGGCCGTGCACGAAATGCTGCTGCAATCATGGCACGGGACGATCCGCATCTTTCCGGCGGTGAGCGAGTGGTGGCGCGATGTTTCATTCGAGCACCTTCGAGCTGAAGGCGGGCTCAGCGTGTCGGCGAGGCGGGAGAAAGGCCGAACGACCTTTGTCTCGATCTCGGCTGTTCACAGCGGAGTTTTCGAGGTCGCGGATCCGTTCAGCGGCCGCGGCGAGTGGAGCCGCGACGGCCGGAGCGATGGGAAGTCGATCAGGTTCGTTTTCAACGATGGCGAATCCGTCACGGGCCGGCTGCCGTAGCGATCTCATCGACTTTCAACCCCTCTTCATCCCAGGCGAACTCAACCAGCGCAGCGCCTCTCGAGCGTGCCCGGCGCAGGGTTCTCCTTACCTCTTTCGCATCTCGGGCTGATCGCGCGATCATGAAAATGAACCCGCCGCCCCCAGCCCCGGCCAGCTCATACCCCGTGAGTCTCGGCTCGATCGTTCGCAGGATTCCCTCGATTCGTCTATTGGTCGATCCGGGGTCGATCGCCTTCTTCAGTTCCCAGTTTCTGAGCACGCCGCGCGCGAACGCGTCGATGTCGCCTCGCAAGAGGTCCTTCGCCATGGCCTCCGCGGCGGCTTTCAGGTCTCCGATGATGCGCAGCGCTGCGGGTTCGCCGGAGAGATATCGTCGAACCACGCCGCGGAGGATGTCCTTGGCGAGTCTTCTCTGTCCGGTGTAGTACAGCAGCGACCGTTCATTCAAGTCGCGCATGGCCCGCGCCGGCGGTTTGAGTCTCTGAATCCGAGGCGTTTGGTCCGCACCCGCGCGGCTGCGCAACATCTTGAATCCCGGCGTGATGCCTCCGGCCTGATCCTGCCAGCCGCCCGCTGTACTCATCATCTGTTCCAGAACGCTGGTCCGTTCGATGAGCGAGCGGACGGAGGCCTTTCTTCCGCAGACCCGATCCAAGCATGCGAGGACGGCCGCGCCGAGGATGGAGCTTGTGCCAAGGCCCGAGCCCTTGGGAACGGCGACGGACATCGTGAGTTCCAGTCCGCCGCCGAAGGCACGCAGCCGCCGCGCGAGATTGCCGTGACGGTGGGTGATTCCCGCGAGCAGGAGGGCGGCCTTCGGCAGCGCGGCCCAATCATGGGGATCGTGGTGCGATCGCGCGGCGACGGCGTCGGAGATCGTGAGGCTGCGGCTTTGGTCGATGCTGCAGAGGCGAATGACGGGCTCCTCGATCAGTCGAGCCTCCACGCAGACGGGCTGCCGGCCGGCGAGAGTGATCGCCGCGTTAACCACTGTGCCGCCCTGTTCATGGCAGATCGGCGGCGTGTCCGACCAGCCTCCGCAGAGGTCGATCCGCACCGGGCAGGTGACGCGGATCGAACGGCCAAACGTGAGCGCAGCGCGCGCGCCGGCGGATGGGATTACAGTGCTGCGAGCGACCCCCTCGGCGACGCTCGCGAACGCCAGGGCATCATGCGAGGCCGCGTGTCGGAAGTCGAGGAGCGCCGCGATTCGATGAAGGCGTGCCCGGGAAAAAGAACCGACCTTCGGGCGCAGGCGTGATGCGATCAGTCGGGTCAGGCCCGCGTGTCGAGAACGGGGTGCGCTGAGAACCAGATGAGCCGGCGGAACTCCACCCTTGCGGAGGATGGAGGCTGACAGGTCGGCTGCATCCTCTGCTTGTAGTACCCTCCGGTGCTCAAGCACGCGGTCGATGTTGACGCGGGGCATGAGCTGGGCCATGCTCCAGAGTTGGTGATCGGCGTGGGGACGAAGGGCGCGAGACTGGGCGAGCGCGTGATGTAGGACGGATCGGACGGATCCGATTGCCCACACGGGCAGGTCCCACGCTGAGACCTCGGCGAGGGTGCGATCCCGGACTAGTTTGTTGCAGAATGTGCCGCCGCGCCCAAACGGCGTCTTGAAGTCGTCCTTGACCCCGAAGGCGATGCACGTCCAGTCGCCGCGGCCAATCGGAAGGAAGACCATTCCGAGGTGGTCGCGCAGGTGAACAGGCGCGCCGCCCGGGAAGCCGACGAGCATGCTGTGGTTACCGAGGCGGGTGCGGCGAGTGATGCGGCTCGATTCCACGAACGAGGTCGAGTGCTGTAGAAGCGGTGCCGAGACAACGGAGTTGAGCCTGACCGCCTGATGGCCGGTGGATTGCTGTCTGGTCGAAATCGACAGAAGCTCGACCGTGCTGCCGATGTGCAGGAACTCGCAAGGCGGGACGACCTCGGCGCGGAAAGGGATGCGGAAACGTTCGAGGCGGCCTGCGTTTGATCCCCGGGCGTACAGCGCGGGAAGAAGCTCGGAATACAGATCGATCGAGGGTCCAGTGCCCGCGCGGAATTGGCGAACGAGTGAGGCGCTCGCGTTCGCCCAGTGCCGGGCCGCCGGAGCATCGAGGGAGAGAATGCCCGTGTCGATGAGCAACCGGCCGTTCCTGTCCAAAGCGCGGCGCTCCCGAGCTTGCGCCCGAGTCGGCTTCTGAAGGAAGTCGGTGATCCGTCCGTTGCCGTCGCAGACGTATACGCCATGCCGGGCGCCGGTTGAGGCCGGGCCTCGGAACGCGACGCCGACCATGCCGCGAGCGCTCAGGTCGGGGTTGTGTTTGCCGACCCCAAGCAGGACATCACCCGTGCCGATGAGGACCCGCCCGGGACGTACAAGCGGCGAGAGGTCTGCGAGGATGAGGTCAAAGAGGGTCGCGGGTTGGCCGGTGTCGAGCGTGCGCGGCAGCGGAACAAAGACCTTTCCTTCCGCGGCATATGCGGGCAGACGTCGGCTGTCTCCGCCGGAATGAATGATGACAACGCCGAGGTTTTCGAAGGCATTCCCGCCACGCGATCGACGAGCCAACTCCCGCAGCACTGTGAAGGTCGAGCCGCCGGAGCCGATGCGCCGATCGCTCGGGTCGGGAACGACTATCCAGTTTCTTACTCCGGCGAGGCGTCCGTCACGCTCCCGCGTATCCAACTGGCTCTCATACCCGCGCGCTTGGGCGCGGTTTGCGGCCGTGAGCACCAGCCAGTCGATGGATCTTTCTCGCGCGCTCACGCCGCCGTCCCCCGTCTCCGCCGCCACTGGTCCACCGCGACCGCCGCGATGATGATGTGGCCGACAACAAGCTCCTGAACGTAGTTGGGCCAGCCAACGGCGGTGCAGCGGTTGTCGAGGAGTTTGATCAGCAGCGCGCCGCAGAGCGTGCCCCAGACCGAGACGTAGCCTCCCGAAAGGGATGCGCCGCCGATGACGACGGCCGCGATGACGCTGAGTTCGAGTCCGATCTGGCCGGTGGGATCGCCCATGCCGGATTGGCGGACAAAGAGAATCACGCCCGCGAGGCCGACGAGGATGCCGGCGGAGGCGTACACGAGAATCTTGCTGCGGGTCAGCGGAATCCCAGCGCGGCGGGCGGCTTCCTCGTTTGAGCCCATCGCCACAGCGTTTCGTCCGGCGACCGTTCGATGCAGCACCACCGCGACGATGATCGCGATCGCGAGCAGTACCCACACTGCCGGGGCGACCAGGAGCCACGACTGGGGAGGCCACGGACTTGCCCACGATTCGAGCCAGCTCGTGGGGGCCGAAACCGGCCGTCCGCCGGTCCACCACTTCGCGAGGCCTCGATAGAACCCAAGCGTGCCGAGTGTCACGATGAACGGCGGCAGGCGGAAGAAGGCGATCAAGGCACCGTTGTACGCGCCACAGGCGATGCCTACCAGGACTGCTGCGGCGATGGCCAGCACCGGGCCGAGGCGCGGCCCGCTCAACTCCATCGCGGTCGCGGCTGCGATGCTGCACAGGGCAACAGATGAACCAACGGAGAGGTCGATGCCGCCGCTGACGATCACCACCGACATGCCGAGCGCGGCCAGTCCGATGATCACGGTGTGCACGAGGATCGTCCGCGCATCATCGACGCTCATCGGTCTATTCGGGTACAGCGCGTAGAACAGCACGACCACTGCGATCAGGCTGATCGCCGGCGCGAGCTTGCCGAGCAGCCCCAAGGACGAGAGACGCGCGGATCGCGGGGGGTGGGGGGG
>JADMIO010690283.1_pt1 | contig 48810 bp, 48 predicted proteins | sample 8958161 | NCBI WGS metagenome assembly JADMIO01 (sample SAMN16585339, study PRJNA669376) | soil metagenome | isolation source: Crop rotation soil | place: USA: Cullars Rotation, Alabama | collected 2011
GATCGGGCTGCACATGCTGACCTTTGACGCTTCTCCCGCCGAGGAGTCGCTGATCATGGAGCGGATCGCGACTGCGGCGAAGCTGCGCCGCGAAATTCTCCAACTCGACAAATCCGGCAATGCGTATCGCGTGGTGCATGCGGAGGGAGATGGGTTGCCGGGGCTGATGGTGGATCGTTTCGACGATTATGCCGTGGTGGAACTGTTCAACTATCCGATGTTCCGCCGGCGCGAGGCGATCCGGGAAGCGCTGAAGACGCATCTGGGGGTGCGCGAGGTGCTCTTCCGGGCGGATGCGCGGGTGCAGGAGACGGAGGGGTTCGGGCTGCTGGATGATGCGCCGACCGGCGCTCAGAAACAGCGCGGGGCGGATCGCAAGTCGACGGTCATCACCGAGAACGGGTTGCGGTTCCAGATTGACCTGACGCATGGGCACAAGACGGGATTCTTTTGCGACCAGCGGGAAAATCGGCTGGGCGTGGCGCAGTTTACAACCGGGAGGGAAGTGCTGGACCTGTGTGCGTACAGCGGGGGATTCGGGGTATATGCGGCGGCACTGGGGAAGGCCAAGCATGTCATCTGTGTAGACCTGGACGAGGACGCGATTGCGCTGGCGCAGCGGAACGCGAACCTGAACAAAGTGCCGCGGGGAAACCTGCAGACAGTGCACTCAGACGCGTTCCCATACCTGAGGCAGGCGCAGCAGAACGGCAAAACGTTCGACGTGGTGGTGCTGGATCCGCCGAAGCTGATCGCGTCGCGAGAGGGATTCGAGGAAGGGCGCATGAAATATTTCGACCTGAACCGGCTGGCGATGGTGGCAGTACGGCCGGGAGGCATGCTGGTCACGTGTTCCTGCTCCGGCATGTTCACGCCGGAGGATTTTTTCGCGGTGCTCAAGGGGGCGGCGCGGGGGGCGCGGCGGCGGGTACAGGTGCTGCGGATGACCGGGCCGGGACCGGATCATCCGGTCATGACGGATCACCCGGAGAGCGCTTACCTTAAGTGCATGTGGTGCCGGGTATGGTAGTCACCTGAGGTGACGACTTACCTGGAAAGCGTTGCCTTCAGTTCGATGGGGGTCGCGGCGAGTGCCTGCGAGATCGGGCAGCCGGCCTTGGCCTTGGCGGCGGTTTCCTGGAAGGCTTTGTCATCCAGACCTGGCACGACGGCATCGCAGGTCAGGAGGATTTTGACGATTTTGAAGCCTTCACCGACTTTGTCGAGCGAGACATCGGCGACGGTGTGGACGCGCGTGGGTTTGTGGCCGCCGGAGGCGAGCATGTGGGAAAGTGCCATCGAGAAACAGGCGGCATGGGCCGCGCCGATGAGCTCTTCGGGGTTGGTGCCGGGACCGTTTTCGAAGCGGGTGTTGAAGGAATACGGGTGGTTGACCACGCCGCTGTTGGATTTGACGTGCCCTTTGCCTTTGGCGAGGTCGCCTTCCCAGGTGGCTTCTGCGTGACGGGTGATCATGGGGTGCTCCTTTCGTAGAACGGGAGCATCTCACCCGAAGATGTTTGAATATGCAATCGGGGAGAGAAACCGGAAATGGGGTTCCGGTGCGGGAGAAGTGATGAGTAATGAGTGATGAGGGGTAGGCAGGGCAAGGGTAAGAGTGGTGTTTTTGCGGGGTTGTGCGCACGGGAGTATGGGATGGAAGGGTTAAGCCGCGGCAAGTGAAGACGTTGCGGAGGATGTATTTTATTTGAATGCTCCAGCCGCGGATCGTTTGCATAGCAAGTGATATGCGTTCAACCCACCGCGACATGTGTGGCTGAGGAGGGCGAGAAGGGCTCCGGCTGCTGCGACGCTGTGGGAGAAGGGCCAGTCCATCCTGGTTGATAATTCGAAGCCAAGGGCCAGTGATGTCATTCCCGCTGTGGTGGACAGGAGCATCAGGGAGGGGAGTCGTCGGGACCAAGGGAGGGCGGCCAGGGGCGGGAGGAAGAGGGCTGCGATGATCAGGACGGTGCCAAGCATGCCAGTGGCGAGAAGCACGATAGCGCTGAGGATGGCGAGGAAGAGAAGGTGCCATCGTGCGGGCCGCAATCCGGCGATCTGCGCGGTGGAAGGCGCCTGAGCGAGGAGCAGCCAGCGCCGCCAGAACAGAACCACCGGGAGGGTAAGCGCCAGCAGAATGGGCACGGCGACCGCTGCCTCGGAAGGTGTTGCGGTTACATCGAGGCCTATGAACAAATTTTGAAGAGTCGCCAAATGCTCGCCGCTGTGCGCGATGAGCAGAATGGACCCTGCTACGCCGACGATATAGAGGGCAGGCAGGAGGGCGTCGGCACGGTGACGCTGGCGTGCCCATGAGACGACCGACAGCGTGAGGGCCACTACGCCAATCGCAGGAAGCCAAGGCGTCCATTGGAAGTGGAGGCCGAATGCCAAGCCCAAGGCGACCACCTGCGGGAGGGCCAATGCCAAGAGTGAATCCCTTCGCAGGATGACGACCGCGCCGGTGGGCGCGGCGGCAACGGTGACGGCTACGGCCGTGGCCAGAGAGGGCCAGAGAAACCTCGCCAGCTCCAGGTCATCGTGGAAACTCATGAACTGGCTCCGACGAGAGGCCGCGGTGCATTGCCCACAGCGCGGAGAAGAAACTCTTCGCGGGACAGGTTTGTGAGTTCATTTGGCTTCTGCGTCGTGCCCGCGACTTCCACCCAGGCAAAGGTATCGGCGACATGGGCCAATTCGCCTGCCTCGTGACTGATCATGACGAGTGCCGTGCCGGCGGTGACAAGATTTTTTAGCGTGGTTATCAATTCGGTGGTTGATTGGGCGTCGAGGCCTTCGGCGGGTTCATCCAAGAGAAGGAGGGCGGGTTTGCAGGCGAGAGCTCCTGCGAGAAGGATGCGCTGCTGCTGGCCGCCCGAGAGTTCCGCGAAAGGACGATTCGCGAGATTGCCCACGCGGAGGCGATCCATTGATTCACGCACGGCTTTGATTTGTCCATGCAGCCAGCCGAAGCGAGTTTTGGTGCTGAGGGCCAACGCCGCGGCATCGAGGGCGGTCATGGGCCACATGGGGTCGATTGCCTGGCGCTGGGGGACCAGGGATATCGTGACGGGCTGATGTCGCTCGATCGTTCCGGACATGGGTCGCAGGATGCCTGCGATGCCGCGAAGGAGCGTCGATTTGCCTGAGCCGTTGGCTCCATAGATGCCTACGCATTTGCCCGTGAGAATACTCAGTTGAGGGCAGTGGATGACGGCGTGCCCACGATAGCCGAAGGTCGCATTTTGCAGTTGAATCACGAGAACCTCACTGGAACATTAGGGCTTGGAGGGCGCAGGTTGCGATGCCACGGGTTTGAATCCGGCCTGCCTGGCGGCTTCGATGATTTTGGTGACGTCATAGGTCATCAGTTTTTGAAATGAATCGATGCCTTCGATGCCGTTGACCTCGTCAGGAAGTACGACGGCGACCGCGCCGACGGCAGCAGCGACAGATTTGGCTTCACTCAAGCTGTCATAGGTTTCGACAATGACCACTTTGACGTCGGCGGCTTTGGCTTTTTCAATCGCGGCTTTGATCTCGGCCCCCGAAGGGGTTATGCCAACCTTGGCTTCGATGTTGCCGACTTCCTCGATGCCGAAATCTTCTTCAAAATAGATCCAGGCTTTGTGGTAGGTGATGACTTTGAGCCCCTTGTAGGGTTCCATGTCTTTCTGGAGTTTTGCGTAGGTGGCGGCAATGTCTTTGACCAGCGCAACGGCATTGGCCTTGTAGGTGTCGACATTGGGGGGATCATTGTCCATCATGGCCTTGGCAAGGGTGGCGACCATGCGCTGCGCGGCGACGGGGGAGACGCCAAAATGGGGATTGCCGTAGGCGTGGATATCCCCCTGGGCACGATCCACCTTGACTGGGACTTCCTTGAGAGAGAGGCCGGTGGACATATCCACGTTACCAGGTTTGCCGGCGATGACTTTGGGGTTGCGCGCCCCTTTCAGAAGGTTGTCACGCCATGGCTCGGTATCGAGGCCGGAGTGGACAAAGAGGTCGGCCTTATTGAGCTTAAGCATTTCCGCGGGGGTGGGCAGAACATTGTGGATGTTCTCAGGGCCCTTCATGACCGAATAGACGGTGACGTGTTGTTTGCCGATTTGCCGGGCAAAATCGGCAAAGGTGGGCGTGGTGGTGACGATGCTCAAGTCAGCACGTGCCGTGGCGGTGAACGCACCGAGAAGGAGAAGGGAAAGTGAGACGAATCGTTTCATGGGAACCTCCGAATGGTTAGCACAATGAGATGGTGTCGCTGTTGACTGCATGGTTTATTTCATGGCCCAATAGGGATGCGGAGGATGGGTGCCGAAGATCCAGGTCAACTGGAACAGAAAGAGATTTTCGTTATCGACTGCGCCGCCGAAGCCGCCGCGATGTTCAAAGGAAACGCGGAAGCGCAGGAACTCTGACCAATACCAAGTGAGGTAGGGAGAGACGCCCCAGATTTTCTTTTCATTGTCGTTGGCGTCTTCGGTGTAATCGAGGCGCACGCCGGTGTACCAGTCCTTGGCCAATTGCTGCTGTCCCAGAAAGTAGGCGCCCCAGGAACTGGCCATTGAGCCATCAGGCTGGCGGGTGTGGCCGTAAATGGCTTCGGTTTGAAAGAGCTGGTTGTTAAAGCCGCCGCTGGGATCACGGAGGACCAGGGTGGCATCCGCGCCGTACAGCCAGACATCTCGTCGGCCTCCGACGCGGTCGGACTCATCGTTTTCCGACGGGCCCCAGAGGGAACTGACTCCCAGTTCCAGATTTGCGGTGGGAGTGATGTTTTTGTTCCAGAGGAAGTGGGAGACGACGCTGGGGGATTGAGCGCGGTCATCGCCGCGCAACGTGGGGCTCTCGGAGCCAGCCCCTTCGCCGCTGTTGAGTTCCGTGATGATCTCGAGGTATTCATTCCAAGGGTTAGGGATGAGGTAGGAGAGTTCGAGGCCGGAATCGACGAGGGCTTCGGGCGCGAGGAAGCTCTGGAGGACGAAGGGCGTATCGGTGGTGGGAAGATCGTGAGAGTGGAGAATGTTCTGTCTGCCGAAGCGCACATGGTAGCGGCCGATGCGTGCGGTGAGGTTCGGGATGCCGAAATCATGGAGGAAGAGATAGCCTTCTTCGACTTCCGCGGATGAATCGGGGCCGCCTTCATCGGACGTTTCGAAGAGGGCTGGGAACGCATCCCGGGCGAATGAGAGCACCAACACGGCATCGGCACGGGGGTCGACGCTGGCGCGGAGGTCGAGCTCGGCCTCACGGATATCGAGCCGATTTCGGGTGGCGTCGCGGTTTTTGGTGGAAGCGAGGCCGACGAAATCAACAACGACGGCAATATCCGGATTGACGCTGGCGGCGATCCGCGCAAGAGGTTCGTCTTTCTTGCGGGTTTCGATGTCGTTGAGAATGTCCTGTGTTATCTGTTTGGTGGCTTTGGCGCGACTGATATCCAGTTCACTGGGGCCTTCGCGGGCTTGCCTGAGTTCCTGACGCAGAGTTTCAATCTGGTCGTCGCGTTTCTTGAGCTCCTGCTGGTAGTGCTCATCGAGGCGGTTCATTCTGTCTTCGAGCTGCTGGATGCGGTCTACGGGCGTCGTTTCCTGAGCCATCGCCGAGAAGGGCATGGCCACGCCCAGCGCTGCCACGGCAGCGCATAGGGTTAAGCGGTTCATGGTATGTCTCCTGCATGAATGGAAGGATTCGCGGCCGCGGATGGCGCGCGTGCAACATGAGATGAAGGTTGATGATTAGCAGGAAACTGCCGGTGGGCCGCGGCATGAGAGCCGGGAAGGGAAGGTCTGGGAGCGCTGGCTGACGGCGAGCATGGAGACGAAGCGGACCCATGTGCCGGTATCAATGAGCCAGGCGGTGAAGGACTGAGAGATCAGAGGCGCATGGAATTGCGCGCAGATGATGCAATGGTCCTCGGAATGTGCAGGCACGAAGGGGGAACGATTGGGGGATTGCGGCGAAGGAGCGGTGGCCCGAGGCGCAGCCGTAATTTGGTCCTCGTGTTCATGTTGAAGGAGATGCAACCTCTGGGCCAGACCGGTAGCGAAGGCGGCCATGACCATCAACAAGAAAATGGAAATGAGATTGCGCACTAAGGAAAATTATGCACTGCCGATCCACTACATGCAAGTGTGTTGCAAAATGGGGATGGCTTCGTGGTGCAAAGGGCGGGGATGTCGCGATTTGGGGCGTGGGGCAATTGTTTTGCGGGGCTGGGCGGCAGTTTGTAACACTGACAGTCTGAAGCCTGTACTCCATGCGCGGCTGTGCCGCAGGGAGCCTTGCGTTGCCATGCAAGGCTGGTCGGGGTGCCGTTTTTACTCTGGAAGAGGTGTTTGGGGGGCTATCGGGAGGTGGTATGATTTTTCCGGCGTTGTTTAAGGAGTAAGGAATGCGATCTCCCATGCGATTTTTTTTCGTGGCCGCGCTTGTGGCGTATTTTTCGGCTGACGAGGGTTGGGCGCAAACCTCACCGGGTGGAAACGGTGGCGTTGCTCAGAGGGTGATTGAGATTCGTCAACGGGACTCGGCGGAGCGGCGTGCCAAGACGGTCGAGGAGGTGCGGCGAATGCTGAAAGAGGATGCAACAGCACAGGGCATGGCGCTGGCGACGCTTCAGCAGGTGGCGGACATCAAGTTCGATCGCAGCGGGCTGGATGCATCCGTGGCGAGCCTGCTGACATCCCCTTCCGCGGACGTGCGACGCGCGGCATTGCTGGCGCTTCCGACGCTGAATCCGGACGGGTCGCGCATTGATGCCGTCGCCAAACTGGCGGACGATCCGAATGCTGTTGTGCGTGCCGCGGTCGTGCCCGCGATTGTCGCGATTCGAAATGCCGCGAAGATTGATACGCCACTTGGCGAACCGGCGATCAAGCTGCTGGGCGATGCGGAGGCAAAGGTTGTCACGGCGACGGCTCAAAGCTTCTGGGGTGTGCCGCTGACGCGCGAGCTGGAAGCGAAGGTGATTGAACTCTCGCAATTCCCGAAAGAAAGAATTCCCGACAGCGGCTCGATCCAGTACACGCTGAGCTATTATGTGCTTTCCACGCGCCCGGTGATCACCAAGCCCGTGGCGCAGCGCCTGGCGGAGCTCGCGCGGCATCCGCAGCTTGATCAAAACTGGACCGGCCGCGCCGTGTGGGGACTGGCCCACACCCCCTCTCCCGAGGCGGCGGAGGTCATCACGAAAGCATTGATTGAAGAACTCGATCATTCACTCCGCGCCTACAACCGGGAATGGGCTGTCCGCGGGCTGGCGAACCTCAAAACCGAAGCGGCGAGGGACAAGCTGCAGGAAATCGCAACGAAAGATGAGTCGGAAGAACTTCGCCAACTGGCGGCGGGCGCGTTGCGGCGCTGAGAGGTTGTGCCGCGTTCAGCCGGCGATGCGTTTAATAAATTCTTCTTCGGTGATGACCTCGACACCGAGTTTTTTGGCTTTGTCGAGTTTGCTGCCGGCGTCTTCGCCGGCGACGAGGAAGGAGGTGGTTTTGCTGACGGAGTCGGTGGCTTTGCCGCCGAGGTCTTCGATTTTCTTTTTGATTTCGCCGCGGGAGAATTTCTGGAGGGTGCCGGTGACGACGATGGTTTTGCCGGCCAGGGGCTGGGGGCCAGAGCGGACGGCTTTGGGCTCGGAGGTTTTGAGGCCGAGGGATTTGAGTTCGGCGAGGGTTTTTTTGCCGGCGTCGGACTGGAGAAAATCGTAGAGGCTCTTGGCGACGACCTCGCCGATGTTGGGGACGTCGTCGATGTCCTGAAGGGAGGCGGCCTGGAGTTTTTCGAGGGTATCGAAGTGCTCGGTGATTTCGGCGGCGGTGCGGGTACCGATGTGAAGGATGCCAAGGCCGGCAATCATGCGGGCGAGGCCCCGGTCTTTGGAGGCGGCGATGGCGTTGATGACGTTTTGGGCGGATTTTTCGCCCATGCGCTCGAGCTCGACGAGTTGCTCTTTTTTAAGGCGGTAAAGGTCGGGGATGGATTTGATGAGGCCATGGTTAAGGAGTTGCTCAATGAGGGCGGGGCCGATTTCGGCGATGTCCATCTGATCGCGGCCGGTCCAGAAGCGGATGCGCTCGGCAAGCTGGGCGGGGCAGGCGGGGTTCAGGCAGCGGACGAAGCCGCCTTCGTTTTCCAGGTCGGTTGATTTGCAACTCGGGCACTCTTTGGGGCGTGAAATCTTTTTGGCATTGGCGGGGCGTTTTTCTTTGACCACGCCGACAACGTAAGGGATGACTTCGCCGGCTTTTTCGATGATGACGCGGTCGTGCAGGTGGATATCCTTGCGTTCGATTTCGTCGAAATTGTGGAGGCTGGCGCGGTAGACGTTGGTGCCGGAGATGAAGGGGACGGGGTCGAACTCCCCCACCGGCGTGAGGGTGCCGGTTTTGCCGACCTGGAAGTTGACACGGACGAGCTGGGTCTCCGCGCGTTCGGGTTGATATTTGTAAGCGATGCACCAGCGGGGCGCTTTGGCGGTGGCGCCGAGCTGATCGCGCTGGGCAAAGTCGTTGACTTTGATCACGACGCCGTCGGTATCGTAGGGAAGTTTTTTGCGGGTTTCGGCGAAGGTGCGGATGTAATCAAGAACGGCGTCGGCATTGCGGCAGCGGGTGAGGTGATCGGTGGTGACAAAGCCGATTTTTCTCAGGAAGGCCTGCCATTCGTGGTAAGACGCGATATCGAAGCCGACAAACTCCCCGCAGCCGTGGGGAAGAAACTCGAGTTTGCGGGCGGCGACGATTTTGGGGTCGAGTTGTTTGAGCGTGCCGGCAGCGGTGTTGCGCGGGTTGGCGTAGGCTTCCAGGCCGGCTTCATCCTGCGCGGCATTGATTTTGGCAAATTGGGGACGGGTGATGAAGACTTCGCCGCGGACTTCGATGACCGAGGCGGGGCCACCAAAAAGGTTTTCCCCTTTGCCTTTTGGCTTTTCAAGCTTCAGCCGCAGCGGAATATTTCGAATCGTCTTTGCGTTCACTGTCACGTCATCGCCGGTGACGCCGTCGCCGCGCGTGGCGGCGCTTTTAAGGAGGCCATCTTCGTAACGGAGAGAAAGCGAAACGCCGTCGATTTTGGGTTCGCAGGTGTATTCCACCTTGTCATGGCCGAGAAGTTTTTTCACGCGTGTATCGAAATCATGGACCTCCTCCTCGGCATACGTGTTGTCGATGGACATCATTCGCACGGCATGACGGACGGTGGCGAAGCCTTCAATCGGTTTGCCGCCGACGCGTTGGGAGGGAGAATCGGGGGTGATCCATTCGGGATGTTCGGCCTCAAGGTCAAGGAGTTTTTTGAGGAGGGCATCGTATTCGGGATCGGAGATTTCGGGGGCGGCTTTCTGGTAGTAAAGCTCGTCGTGATGGCGGATTTCGTTGCGCAGTTTTTCCAGATCGGCGGGGGTGATTTTGCTCACGGTCTTTCTCACTTGCGGTGGTCTTGCTCGATCATAGCGGCGGTGAGGCGTTTTTTCAGCATGAAGATCACGAAGGTTGTGAAGGGCACGAAGGGTTTTTATTTTTTGCTTATTGCCAGAGGCGACCGGGGTTTTTGACCGTGAGCAGGTCGAGTTTTTCTTTGCCGACGAGTTGTTCGATGACGGCGAGGCCGCGGTTGCGCGGGGTCATATGGCTGGGGCGGTGGCCGTCGGTGCCGACCATGAAGTAGCGGCCATCCCGCAGGTATCGGTGGGAGAGGGCGTTGATATCGGGATGCTCTCCGCCGCCAATGGGCCCGAGGTTGCCCTGAAAGAGCAGGCCTAATTTGGCGAGTTCTGTAATGAATTCCGGTTTCAGGCGGAGGACGGTCATACGTTCTGGATGAGCGAGGATGACGGTAAGACCGAGACGCTGCAGCCATTCCACGCCGCGGGTTGCCCAATCCGGCCAGTCGTCTTCCCACAGGTCCGCCAGGACATACTTGCGTGCGTTGCCGAACGTCGGCACGTTTTCCGGGGACAGATCGGCGATCATGTTTTCGCTCAGGCGCAGCTCGCCACCGGGCCTGAGCTGAATTTTTATCCCCGCGGCATCGACATGCCCCTGCAACGTCCGGACGCGTTCGGCGACTTCGGCCGGCGTGAGGTGGACGAACTCCCGTGCCCCGCAATGCGGCGTGCAGAAGAGACGGTCGTAGCCGTGGGCGGCCATGAGGCGCAGGCAGGTGAGGCTGTCTTCAAGCGACGTGCAGCCGTCGTCAAGTTTCGGGAGGAAATGGTTGTGGACGTCGATCCGGTTCATACTCATAGACTATAGGCTGGATGTCACACCGTACAGGCGGCGCAGGCACGGCATACGGCTAAAACGACGATGGCCGCCAAGTGGCAGCCATCGACGTTGGTGGGAAAGGAGAAGGTTGAAGAAGCCGCGAAGTGCCGAGCGCTTCGGCACCAATTAATAGTTTGCGATAACCGCGCCATCGACACTGCGGGCATAAAAAGTAAACCCAAGGCCCGCGGGCTGGTAGAACCATCCGGCGTTGACATCCACGGTGGCGCTGGAGACGCCGGTCTGGTTGTTAAAGGGGTTGAGAGGGTAATTCTGAAGGTAGGGTCCCCAGTGGGTGCCAGTGGGGGCGTTGCTGGTCGCTTCCGTTGTATCGGTTTGGGTGAGAAGGACCGTCCAGAGGTTGTCTGCCGCGGGGGCTTGTTCGTTGTGCTGAGTCTTAAAAATCTCGATCTGATTGCGTACGTTGGCCAGCGAGGTACGAAGGTTGGTGATGCGCGCATCAGAACTGGCGTTGGCGAACTGAGGAATAATGATCGCGGCAAGGATGCCAAGGATGATCACGACGATGAGAATTTCGACGAGCGTAAAGCCGCGTCGCATGGTCTTGCGAGTAAACATGGTTGACTGCTCCTTTGCCTGGAGAGATGGCTTTTCCAAAGTGAAAAAATCAGCCTTATCTCTCTTATAACTTCGTAACATTCTGGGAGGGACTTGGCAAAAAATTGATGAGAAAAATGTTATAAGGCGCGGGAAAGGCGGGAGTTATCGGAAGGTTTTGGTGCGGAATTCGTCGGGCTACTGAACACGTCACATTTTCGGACGATCTTTGGGTCTAAGAGTTTTAAGTAGCCCGGTTGCGCCCTAGGAACCAGCGGCGGCATTGGCGGCAGCCTGGGCTGCGGCGGCGATGGCTTCAAGGTTTTGTGCTGATCCGCCACGGACACTTGCCAGCGAGGCGACGCCCATGCCCAGGCCGGGAAGCTCGTTGAACCAAAGCTGCTGGCCGGTTGCGGGATCGAGGCAATACGTATAGCCCATCACGGAGACGATCAGGCGGTCTTCATCCAGAAGCAATGTGATGTAGCCGCTGCCTTTGGGGCTTTTCCATTGCCAGACAATCGCGCCACTGTCGCGGTCGAGCGCCACGACACGCGAGTTGAAGCCGACGAAGATCAGATGGTCGAACATTGTCCTCTCCAATCGCCTGCTATCTCGCAACTCTTCGACGGTTATAGTCTACTGGCTGTATGTAAGAAAGAATAATGAGTCCAGCTAATGGGATGGCTGGGCGACCCCTTTGAGATTTTGCTGGTGCATATTGCCGGGCAAAACCAGGCGTCGTTGAAAGAATGTACCGCGCAGACCCACGTCAAAGGCATTGCGAAGACGACGCCAGGCACCTGACCGTTCGCCGGGGACAAAAAAGAAGGCCCCTTGCGGGGCCTTCGATGATTTCATCAGGAATGAGCGTGGGATCAATAACGACGGCCGCCGCCGCCGCCACCGTAGCCACCACCGCCACCGGGTCGGGATTCCTTCGGCTTGGCTTCATTGACCTTCAGGGCGCGTCCGCCGTTCTGCTTGCCATCAAGCGCAGCCATCGCAGCATCTGCTTCGGCGGCATTCGACATCTCGACAAAGCCGAAGCCCTTCGAGCGATTGGTTTCCCGGTCCATAATGACCTGGGCGCTATCGACCGTGCCGAACGGAGCAAAGAGCGTCTGCAGCCCTTCGTTGGTCATGTCATAGCTGAGGTTACCGACATACATTTTTTTGGCCATGGTTTTTTTCCTTTATCCAGGGCACACGATCCGTTGAACTTTCAGGATCTCATTGAAAGGGGCCTAGAATTTCGGCCCAGAAAGGCAGGCGGGCGGGAGATAAGAAAGCGGGAAAACGAATCGGGCGCGAACTTGAACTCGAGTCAAACCAACCGGTTCGTATCGTACCAGAAACAAATCCCAAAAACAAATCGCCAAAGATAGAGCGCGGAAGGGGTGGGATGAACTCCCCTACCCTATGCAAAAAACGACTCGGGCCGGTCAAGTGACCGGCCCGATCGTGCCTGTGGGTTGTTTTATTTTGCTCTCGTCTGATCCGATTTGATCAGAGCGCTCATCGGAGGTGACACCGTTGTCACCGATGGTTGGCTCCTTGGTTTGAAACTCACGCCGGCATAAGGTGCCGAAATTACCGGCGGCTTTCGAGGTTAACGGCTACATGTCAAAGAAACAGGAGGCCGGTTCGGGATTAAGCCCGAAACTTAGTGGCCGCTGGAAGCGCGCTGAGCCTGGAAGCAGTCCCGGCAATAAACCGGACGGTTGCCCGACGGCTTAAAGGGAACTTCTGTGGCCTGGCCGCAAGAAGCGCAGGTTGCGGGGAACATCTGGCGAGGTCCGCCGAAGCTGCGACCACCACCACCGCCGCCGCCGCCACCGCTACGACCGCCGTAGCCGCCGCGACCACCGCCGCCGCCGCCACCGCCGCCGTATCCGCCACCGCCGCCACCACCAGCACGGTTGCCCGAAGTCTGGGTGGCCTTGCGGGCTTCACGACAGGTTTTGCAGCGCTTAGGTTCGTTGGTGAAGCCACGTTCCGCGAACCGCTGCTGCTCGTCGGCTGTGAAAGTGAACTCCGCGCCGCAATCGACGCATACAATTGTTTTGTCCTCAAACGACATAACGTTCTCCAATGGGAATTGAGGAGGAAATGAAACGATGGGCGGTTGCGGGATTGGCTACACTTGCCGACCTCGAACTCGGGCGCGACAGCCCACAGGCATTGGTAATCATACCCGTGCCATTTGTGAATTGACAACAGAATCCCACGGAATTATCGAACCAAGAGGTGAAGGGTTCTGATGAATCGACGGCATGGCACCCTTTTGATCAGTTAAACCATGTGCGAAAAGCGAATAAGTATTTATTCGCAAAAGCGTATGTCTGGAAACTGTGGGTCTGAGTTAGTCTACGATTGGAGTTTTCAACACAATTTTGCACATCGTTCGCTCGTCCGCTTGCCGCTGGTGAGGAGCGGCGTGTATCATGCCTCGCTCGCTACATTGAAAGGCAGGAAAACAATGGCACGTCCAGGCAATAATCACCGTCTCCGCTGGCGTTCAAAGAAGGCCAACAAAGGCCGGAAGCCCTCCAAGGGGCGCATCAAAGGGTGGGGCGTCAAGAATTATCCTCATTTGTATGCCTGATGCTCACGGCTTGGCAGGAGAGGATTCCAAAGGATCGCGCGGGTTCGCGCGATCCTTTCTTTTTTGCCGCAATTCGGACGGTCTTCCCTTTTAAGGGTTTCAAGCAGGTGGAATGTTTCGGGGAATCTTCCTACATTGCTGACAATGGAAATATCCGCCCGCCAACCCGACCCGTCCACCCTTAGCCAGCCGCGCCAGGAGCGCATCAGACTGGTCGCGCTGGACCTGGACGGAACCCTTCTCTCCTCACGCAAAACGATTACGCCGAAAACACACACAGCCATTCATGCAGCCAGCAAGACGGGAGTAAAGGTCGTTCTGGCGACGGCGCGGCCTCCGCGGTCGGTGCGGACGTATTATGAAGCGCTCAAGTTGGACACGCCGACGATCAACTACAACGGGGCATTGATCTGGGATGAGTTTCGCCGCAAAGCGGTCGAGCACGTGCCGCTGGATGCCACGGTGGCGAAGAAGGTGATCGCGTGGGGCCGGAAGCTTTATCCCAAGCTGCTGGTGAGCGTGGAGATCCTGGACAAGTGGTATACGGATCACTTTGACGACACGCCGGAATATATGACAGAGACGGGCCGGCATTTCTCTCCCGATTTCATCGGGCCGCTGGAAGCATTCATGCGTGTGCCGATCACAAAACTCATGCTGCTGGGAAATCCGTTGTGGATCGCGGAACTGGAAAAACAGGTGAGCAAAAAGTTTGGCAACACTGTCTCGCACACACGCTCTGATCCGCACATGCTGCAGCTTATGAGCCCGGAGACCAGCAAAGCGGGCGCTTTGGAAAAGATCGCAGCCAGCTTTGGTGTGAAGGCCTCGGAAGTGATGGCGATCGGCGATGCGCCCAATGACGTGCATATGTTGCGTTGGGCGGGGCTGGCAATTGTGCCGGAGAATGGGTGGGCGGAGGTGAAGAAGATTGCCCATCATGTGGTGGCGTCAAATGATGCCGATGGGGTGGCGGAGGCGATCGGAAAGTTCGTGCTGGGGGCAAAAGGGTAAGCCATCGGCGGGATGTCGATGCCACAGATATGCCTTGCGTTGCCACGCAAGGCTGGACATGCTTTCGGCATGGTGCTGGCGGCGGTTTCATTTTCTGACCCTCTCATGCTGGCGGGTTTACTCGCAGCGGCAGTGCCGGTGGTACTGCATCTGCTGAACCGGCTGCGTGCTCCCGTGGTACCTTTTCCGACACTGCGCTTTCTTAAACTCACGGCAGAAAAAACCGTGCGCCGCCGACAGATTCAGCAGTATTTTCTGCTGCTCGTCCGCATCGTCGTCTTCGCCCTGATGGCCATGGCGGTGGCCTCCCCCCTGATTCGTGGGGGCAGTGCGTCCCTGGCTTACAGCATGGTCGGAATGGTGTTGGGCGGGCTGGCGCTTCTTGTGCTGGCAGGCGTTCTGGGTGCCGCGGCGGTCAATCCGCGTCGTAAGGCGGCCAGCATCGATGCCCCCCCACCAAAAGCAACGCAGAATAGCCCCAACTATGCTTTGCGCTGGTTTGCTTCAGGTGTCGTAATGGTTGCGGCACTCTCACTGCTGGGCTTTGGCGCCTATGGCCTCACCTCCGATCGCTACTTCTCCAGCGAACGCGGGGATTTCTCGGGACGTTCCACGGCACTCGTCATTATTTTCGATAACTCGCATTCCATGCTCGCCATGGAAGCCGGCCAGACGCGGCTGATGCGTGCCAAGTCTCAGGTGCGGCAACTTCTCGGCCAGGCCATTCAACCGGCGGAGGCAGCCATTCTGCCGACGAATCCGGCCGATCAGCCGGCACCCGGTCTCACCAGCGATATGGCACGACTGGTTGGTTTTCTCGATCGCCTCACGCCGCGCGGCGAGGCTCGCCCTTTACAGGAACGGATTCGCACTGCCCTTGATTTGCTCCGCAGTTCGCAGCAACCCGGCAAGATGCTTGTCATTGCGAGCGATTTTGCCCAGCCAGCCATCGCAGATGCTGAATTGTTAATGCCGTTGAAGACCTTGCCTTGGCGGCGGGATTTGCAGCTTATTCTGATGCCGATCCGTGGAAGTGGAAAGGAACACGATTTTCCGGGCGTGACAGACATCCCAGGTGTTGCGGATGTCGGCATTCTCAGCTTTGCGCCTGCCGCAGGCACCCAGCGACCCGCACTAGGCGCGGAGATGACGCTTGAAGCCCAAGTGATTAACAATCAAAACGAACCGGACGTGCGTGACTTTGTCCTGACCATGGACGGCAAGCCCATCGATGGCTCCGCTTCGCAAACACCACGCGTTACCCTCAGCGGTGCTGGGAATGGCGGAGCAGGCCGCGCGGTCGTCAAGCTGCCCTACCGCCCTGCTGAACCCGGAATGCATATCCTTGGCCTGCAAACGCGCGGGCAGAACGATGCAATGGCGTGGGACGATACGCGGGAATTTGCGGTCGATGTCGCGGATCAGATTCGCGTGCTGGTGATCGGCAGAGACCCACCGGATGCCCGCGGCATGCCTCCCACTCGATCCGCCGCCTTCTTCGCCATGGCGGCGCTGGCTCCATATGAAACAGCAGGACCGCGCGCCATACCCTGGGCCGTGAAACCAACCTATCGCGCGACGGATCAAGCAGGGACGGCACTGGACCTGCAGGAATACAGCGCGGTGTTCCTCTGTGATGTGCCGCAGGTCTCGGAATCACTTGCGGCCGCACTGACTGCGTATGCCCGTGGCAATCCTGGGCGACGTGGCGGCCGGATCGTGTGGATGCTGGGGCCAAACGTCAATGCGCAAGCTTATAACGCGGTTCTCCTGGGTGCGGGGCGGAATCTGCTGCCTGCTCCACTCGCACAGCCTGTGATAACCCCGAAGGCAATGCCGCTGAATTGGGTCGATATGCACGCCGGCATTTTCAGTGACTTATTTGAGAGCCAGGATCCCTTTCGCACGTTATTGGTGACAGGTCGCTGGTCATTCATCTCCCCTGCTGATGGTGCTGACATCCGCGGGAGCGTCATCGGAAAGCTTTCCGACGATAGTCCCTTAATGATGCAACATGACCTTTCCGGTTCGCCGGGGAGCGGACGCATCTTCACGTTGCTGACGTCTCCCGCCAGCGCGTGGTCCAATCTTGGTGGCACCGTGCTTTTTGTGCCGCTGGTTTCCCGCATGGCTTTGGGGGATTTTCGGGAGTCGACTCCGGGCAGCTACCAGGAAGGTGAGACGGTCACTTTCTCTCTGCCCGAGACGGTTGCTGCGGCACGACCGGCGGTGGATGTCACGATGCCTGACGGCGCCGTGCTCAACATCAAACCAACGGGATCGAGGCCGCGGTGGCAGTTTGACCGGACTTTCGCCGATGGCACTTATCGATGGAAAACAACTGACGGCAAAGCAGAGGGGGCTTTTGTCGTCAACCCGCCTGGCGACGAAGCGGACTTATCTCCCGGAGACATAGAAGCGCTTGCGCGAGAATCAAACAGCGGATCGCAGGCAGCGGAGAGGCCGGCAATCGTGGCTTATTCGGTGCCAGAACTCTTGGGACAGATGGAGCACCGCAGCGAAGGCACTTCGCTGGAACCAGGTTTCATTGCGATGGTGCTGATGCTGGCGGTGGTAGAGGCGATGATGGCCAACCGCGTGAAATGAGGACCGATTCCGCAGGCCTCTTACGGCTGCGACTTGGAATTGTAGATGTAGAGCGTCAGTTGTATTTCAATCCCACCGCTCATGTCGGAATCCGCATCGATCTGCATTTTACCGACGGAGCAAAGCCGCGGCAGATTTTCGAGGCGGACGAGGAAATCATGGAATTGTGCATATGTGCCGCGGCCGCGCACTTCGATGGGCAGCTTTTGAGAGTGACCCAGCGGTGTGGGCGGCAGGTTGTGGTACGAAATATCCTTCATCCCGGCTTCGCCGAATTGTTTCGTCAAATCGCCGAGGAAGGAGCCGAGATCCTGGTTGGGGGGCAAGAGCCGGTTCAGCGTGCTGGTTTCCAGCGTCAGCTCCGTTACCGTCTTTTTGATGTCGCTGAGTTCCCGCTGCTTGCCATTGCGGGCGGCAATCTCCGACTCCAGCTTCTGGCTTTCCGCCCGGGCCGCACGCACACCCTGCACGGTGGGAATAACACCGGCGATCACGAATCCAAGCACCAGTGCCGCATAGCCGCCGCGCAGGACTAATTTGCGCGTTGAAAATGCGTCATTTTTGGGATTCATCATGGTCTCCCGGCATAACGACAGGGGCGGAAGGCATTGCGGATGCCATGGCATTGCCGTTGTCTTCCGTCGTTAAGCGCTCCAGATCCATATCGAGCTGAATTTCAAATTTTCTAACCGCGTAGTTTTGGAGCGTCGAGGTGCGTGTGAAATCCAGTGTCACCCCGGCAAAGAGCGGATTCCGCGAAACCTCTTCGATGAATTGCGTGATCTGGCGGTCGTTTGGGGCGATGCCCAGGACATTCAGGTGTGCCACGTCGTGATATTTGGGTGGATTGTGCGGATCACCGACAAAGCCGGAGCCCTTGACCGGTTCCGAGCGGACATCAATGGAAACATTCGAAAGCGCCATCCCTGGCGTCATTTGATTGCGGAGCTGCTGGACCACAGCGGACATCGGCACCGTGTTGCCCAGTTCCTTGCGAGCCAGGCGAAGCTCTTCCAGACGATGCAGGTCGTCCTCCATGGCTTTCAGTTCAGCGGCAGGATCTTTGGTCATTTCCAATTGGGCTTTCAAGTGGTCGCGCCGTGTGGCATCGGCGGCCAGTTTTTGCCGGCCCAGCCATGTGGCGCTGAACATGCCCGTGCCCAACAGGATCATGGCGGCGATATGAAATTTTATCCGTTTCTGGCCGTGGCGCTGATGGACATACCACTGCGGCAATAGATTGACGGTCTTCATGCCGCCTCCTGCCGCGCCACTGACGCGTCTGAATAGAGGCTAAGCCCCGCGGCGACGGCCCATTCGCCGGAGCGATCCGGCCGGGCAGCCTCGCCGAGGTCCTGCACACCGCGCATCGGCTGCATCTCTTCGACTTGCAGGCCCAAGGCGGCAGTGAGCGTCTCGCGCACCTGCAAGCATCCGGACTGGCGCCCGGAGAGCAGAATGGTTTCAGGACGAGAGCCGCGGAACGTAACCACGAAGTAGCGCATGCACATGTCGAGCTCTTTGGCGAGCTCTTCAAGCGGTGCGCGCATCGCGTCGCGCAAAGCCTTCGTCAGGGGTGCATTGTCTTCAGAAGCGGCGGAATCCATAATCAGGCGCGAGCGCATTTGTGTGGCTTCGACGGGCGTAATCCCCAGTTTCGTCGCCACCGCTTCGTTGATCTTCTGTCCGCCGATATCTATGAATTTGTAGAATACGAGTTCTTCACCACGCGTGATGAAGATCTGCGAACCTCTATGGCCGATGTCGAGCATCGCACCCAGCCCAGCGGAAGGCAATGTAACGCCGGAATGCGTACGCAGGGCCGCGCGATAGACTGCGCAAGGGGCCAGATCCACCGCTGTTAAGCGCAGCCCCAACCCCGAGACGGCCTCTACATAGCTGGCCAGAACGCTCCCTTCGACGGCGAAGAGCAGAATTTCATCTTTGACTTCCGTACCGCGACGAACTTCGCCTGCACGGAACCAGACAAGCTGTCCGCCCGATGCGCCGCCGCATTCAAATCCGAAACGATCTTTCGCCTCCCATTGCAGCGCCTGGTTCAGATCAGAATCAGGCATTTGTGGGAGGCGAACGGACTTGGTTTGCACACAGTCCGCAGGCAGGGAGAGGACAACGGACTTGCCTGAAAAAGGCTGCTGGGCGAGCGCCTGCTTCAATGCCGCGGCAAGACCCGGGGCACCGGCAACGCCCGAGCCCACGGATTCCAGCTCAACGCGGCAAGCAGCCTGCAGTGACAGGGCAGCCCGGTCGTCCTTGTGCCGGCGAAACTGCACCATCCGGATTGCCTGCGATCCCGCATCAATCCCGATGGGGCAGAGTCCTGAATCGAACCATTTGAACATGCGCCTGCCTCATATGAAACGGGCTTGCATCCACACGCCGCGGTTGGCCTTGTGTCGCTTATTTCTCAGCCTTGGGCATTTCGGTGACGGCAACCTTGAGCTTGCCGCTCTCGAGGAAGCCCTGCAGCTTTTCAATCTTGGCGTTGAGCTGCGTGAGCTGGTCAACTTGTGCCTGTAACTGGGCTCCCTGATCAGGCAGGCCGGCCGCGACGGCCGTGCGATCCTGGTGAACATTCATTAACAGATTGGCGCCCAGCAGAAATGCAATGACAGCCAGCAGAATGCGATTGGTGCGATCGTGACGAATCATGGGTGATCCTTTCAGAAAAGGGAGCCCCTCGACCTTTTGTATCGGACATTCGACCCAAAGGGTTGAAAGACCTCAGGATGATTCAGCAGGTTCAGCCTCTTCGGCAAAGGCGAACAAACGCATCGCCCGGGACGGGCGATTCTCAATAGTCAATAATAGGCCTGCCCGCAGAATCACTGATGGAATTATTGGCCTTTATCAGGCCGGTGGAGGGTTGATAGAGCCAGCCGGTGGAGTCGTCGGGCGTGAAGCTGTCGGTGTCAGCAAGGATCTTCAGATCTGACTTCCCATTGATCGGATTCACCGGCCATGCATCCAGGTATGGCCCCCATTGGTAGAACGACGATTGTGTCGCTGATGTCTGCCCGGTGGTTGAGCTGTACTGCTGAAGCTGTGCCTGTGTGGCCGCGGCCGTCGGAGTCTGTGCGGAATCCCCGTTGGGGTAACCGGGATAGACTGTATGCTGCGATTTGTAGACACTCAGTTGCGTGCGGAACTGCCGAAGGTCTTCTTTCAGGGAGTTTTCCCGTGCCACCTGGGCGGCGTTGGACATCTTGGGAATCGCGATGGCTGCGAGGATGCCCAGGATCATCACGACGATGAGGATCTCGACAAGGGTGAAGGCTCGCGTGGGCCTGCGATTCATGGCCGAGCCCCGCTTTCTTTTGCGGGAACAAACGGATCCGTCAGGTCATCCTGTTTCCCGCCGGAGAGAGCGGAAGCGGTCGCGAGTTCTTCCACATGCTTGCGGAGATTCTTTTGCAGCCGGTAAAGCTGCCCGCGCGCCATCCGCGCATTGGGATTGCCAGGTTCGATCAAGTCGGCGATTGCCAGATGATAGGCCGCTTCATCCAGCGAGTTGGTATGCTGCCAGAGGTTGCGTTCCATGAGCATCCTGGCGAACTCGCAGCGTCCATCGATGCTTCCGCGCATCCATGTGAGGTACACGCGATATGTTTCAATCGCCTGTTCGAGATTCCCGCGTTCATACTGAATCGCCGCCAGTTCAGCCACGGCTTCGTGAAATTGATCCCAACCATTTCCGCGCCGTTCGCGTTGCAGGTCGGCAGCCTTAAGAGCATTGGCCTCCGCTTCATCCCATTTGTGTTGGGCGTGATAACCCAAGGCGAGCGCGAGATAGGCTGTGGGATCATCCGCGTGAGTTCGCTGATGTTCTTCAAGAACGGGCATGTAGAGGCCGGGATCGGTCATCCGGAGGTCAGAGAGCACGGCAAACATGGCGGCGCGCGTCTGATGCCGGCCCGGGTCCTGCTGGGCTGCTTGCGCGAGATAAATGACCGATTTGCCCAGTTGCCCATGAAGACCGTAATACTTGGCCAATTCCCAGTATGCCGAGGCGTAATCGGGGACCAGCGAGATGGCACGCTCAATGAGTTGCCTGCCGAAATCGGCGATGGCCGGATCCTGGCTCATGATCAGGATGCTTCCCGCCCAGGAGCATGCCTTCGCACTTTGCAGATTATCCCGCGCGGTGCTGACCGCCAGCGCATTGTTGTCCGCCCAATCCGGATTGCGAAACCAGGTCCGTAATCCCATCAGTCCGGTCACAACAACCATCGTGCCGGCGGCAACCGTCTTGAAGGCAAAGCCGCCTCTGGACGTGCGAATCTCGCTTACGGTCTTCACGTAGAAATGAACAGCGCCCCACGAAAGGAGCATCAGGATAAAGGACCCCGGCCAGTAGAAAAGCCGTTCCCCGAAAATCGTCCCGATTCGAAGAGCATTGGCCACCAGCAGGTAACCCGCGAAGAATAAGCCGACAATCAGCGCAGCCTGCGGATACTTCCGCCTTGTTTTGATCGCGACAAGAATCAGCAACCCGACAGCCAGCATGCCTGCAATGGGAGGCGGCTGCATGGTATTCCCGAAGAATAAATTGGTCGTCGGCATCAGGCTGGGCTCTGAATAATCCGCCGATAAACGGATCGGCCAGAACATTAGCCACAGGTGCTTCGCCAGCAGCATGAAAGGCGTCACGATGCGTTGTGGAATCGTCGCGTCCACCAGAGGGTTGACGATATGATGCGTCAGCCGTATGTCCGCCATCAGCGCTCCGGCCCCCCGGCGAAGATTCAGGTAAAGAGCAACCATAATCCCAAACGGAGCATAGTAGCGCACCGCGCGCGTCGCGAACCAGGCGAAAAAACCTGGCCGATCAGACGACCAGCGCAGCCAGCGCCAAACATCAATCATCAGAAATGCCAGGAGGAGCGTTGTCGGTGTCTCCTTGCACAAAATAGCGATCAGAAAGCAAAACGCAGCCAGACAACCGTGCCACCAGGGGCGGATCTCCGGGACGCCCCACCGCGAACCCATCATGCGCTGCAAAAGCCCCGCTGCCAGCAACCCGACCCCCATGCCTATGGCCGCGCCATTCACCGACCAAGGCAGAATCAGCATCTTAAAGTTTGTAGGCCTGCCATTGATCAATATCCCCGCGACGCACGCCAACCCGACAATCCCCAACTGGATCAGGGGAAGTTTCGCCGTCATCCGCGGCGCCTTTTCCTGGATCATGGGTTGCCCAGGCAAATAGACCAGCAGCGCCAGGAGGGACCAGAGCGCCGCCAGCAGTTCCGCCCGCCCCACAATGTTCGACACTACTTCCGTATGGGCTGGATGCACGGCAAAGAGAATACCGGTAATCAGTGCCACGCGCCGGTCGCCAATCAACCGCCACGCCAGCAATGTAAGCAGTACACTCACCAAGGCGTGCAAGGAGACGTTCACTAAATGGAATGCCCACGCGGCACCGGGGAAGAGCGCCTCATTCGCCAGGTAGCTCCATAGGGTGATGGGACGATAAAGAATGTCCGGTTGGACACCTTCCGTCCTCGGCCAATAGTTGTCATACCAGATCGCAGTCCATTCCAGGTTCACCACATGCTGGCTGTCCCTGACGATGGCGATATCATCAAACGAAAACCCATTTGTAATGCTGTTGGCATAAACGGCGAACGCCAATAAGGCGACTAGTGCCAGCATCCACCAGGCGGGGCGATGATGGTCCGCCGTACGTGAGATCGACAATGTGGGTGCCCCTTCGGACATACAGCCGTACCTTGGGTTATCAACGATACTCCCCATAAATATCGGTCGATCCGCCGGGCTACTAAAGAATCGGTACTTCCAGCAGAGGAGATCTCACGCAAAAATGAATCGGCCCGAGAGAACTCGGGCCGATCGAAACGTGTGTTCAAAAACTGTTTAAGATCTAATTAGTAGGCGAGGGTTCCAGTGCCCGTTGTGTCGGAAGCGGAAATCGTATACGTACCGCCGGTCACGTTATACACCCAGCCATAGTTGGCCGCCGGTGTGGTCGTGAAGGCGCTCCAGTTGTTGGCCGGGTTGGTCGGGAAGGTCTGCACATAGGGACCAAACGCGCCACCGGCAGCGGTCTGCGTGGTGTCGGTGGTGTTGGTCTTGCCCGTCAAGACCGTCGAGAGCGCCGTGGCAGCCGGGGGCACGTCGCCATGCTGAATCTTGAACAGCTCGACCTGGCTGCGCAACGTCTGGAGCGTCGAAGCCACAGAACTGTTGCGGGCATCGTTCGACGCGTTCGTGAACTGCGGAATCACGATCGCCGCCAAGATGCCCAGGATGATCACCACGATCAGAATTTCAACGAGGGTAAAACCTTTGGAAGTCTTGCGCATGAGAATGCTCCATGAAGTACGAGTGCCAATGGTCAGTTCATCCGCCGCGACCCACACAGCCAGGGCGACAAGGTTTCGGTTCCTTCCTACGTTCAGCCGTTGCCGCGAGGCGTGGTCCGAAACGTCGATTGATAGACAAAACTTACGATTCACCTTAATGGGGGCAAGATGCGCCGCGTGAAAACAGTGAGGTTTTCAGTTATCGGTGGAGGTCTCGTTTGAACGCGCGCGGCATTTCATCGCAGGCGTTTTCCTATCGGACCTTTCTTCCCCGCAGCCTGTACCATCGGGGAGTTTATGAGCGGCTTATGAATTTTTTGTCCCCATCAACCATACGGACAAAAGAACCAAGGCAAACAGTTTCCTGGCGCAGCCTTCATGACCGTTCCGTTAACTGTTCGAAATATGGAGCGCGATATTCCCACGTCGCGATTGCTTAACAATTGAAATACGTCAGCAAAAAAGAAATCGGCCCGAGAGGGGCTCGGGCCGATTCGTGTCTTTACCAAGTCGGGTTGATTAATAGGCGAGGGTGCCAGTGCCTGTCGTGTTGCTCGCCGAGAGCGTATACGTACCGCCGGTCACGTTATACACCCAGCCATAGTTGGCCGCCGGTGTGGTCGTGAAGGCGCTCCAGTTGTTGGCCGGGTTGGTCGGGAAGGTCTGCACATAGGGACCAAACGCGCCACCGGCAGCGGTCTGCGTGGTGTCGGTGGTGTTGGTCTTGCCCGTCAAGACCGTCGAGAGCGCCGTGGCAGCCGGGGGCACGTCGCCATGCTGAATCTTGAACAGCTCGACCTGGCTGCGCAACGTCTGGAGCGTCGAAGCCACAGAACTGTTGCGGGCATCGTTCGACGCGTTCGTGAACTGCGGAATCACGATCGCCGCCAAGATGCCCAGGATGATCACCACGATCAGAATTTCAACGAGGGTAAAACCACGGGAATTGCGTTTCATAGTTAACTCCAATTAGAAACAGCCTTTTGAACTCACAGGAAAACAAACTCTCACGCGTTGATGTTGGCACTTGTTTGGCATAGCCCTCGCACCGGCAACCGCCGGCCCGCACCAGCCCTCCTTCGATGCCGGCAGGAGGCCTACGCCAAATCTTCCATTCCTTTTTCAGCCCAGCCACCTCCTTTCGAGGTTTCGGTCGCGAGCCGGGGTGTGCGCGTCCAGTGCTTTCTTCGAACTTGCCGGGCAGGCAATGATCGAATTTCATCCCGCTCATGATCGGACGGTGAATGCCGGCACTTAACCGGAACATCATCCGAAACGGTCCCCTTTTTCAGCGAGTGTCCCTCCCACAGAGGAGACACGGGCATTAAAAGGTGATGAAGAAACATACGATTCAGGCAAGGCTGGTCAAAAAAAATAACGTTTCCGTAAGAAACGTTTGTAAGCGAAGGTTTCAAAGGGAAATAGATAACCGCAAAAGGGCAGTGAGGACTTATAATAAGGACGATGTTTGTGCCGAGACGAAGCGCACAGCGCCTGTAGCATCCTTAATGATCAGGCCTTGCAGGGGACTTATGTCCTCCACGTGGCCGGTCACGGTTGCGGTCCCCGAACGCAGTGAGATCAGCTTACCAAGCAGCGTGCAACGTTGTTTCCATTGAAGTATCCAAGCATCTTCATTCAAGGATGATGCATGGCAAAACTCCGATAACGCATCCAACAATAAGGCCGCCACACTTAAGCGATCGGGCGCCGGACGAACCCCACCAAGAAAAAGAGACGTAGCGCGATCGCGCAGTTCCGTGGGAAAATCAGAAATTTCCTGCTTGACGTTGATGCCCACACCGATCACCGCCGGCGCCTCCTCCATGGACGAAAGGGGACGACGCTCAACGAGCACGCCGGCGATTTTTTTTCCGTGCAGGAACAGGTCATTGGGCCACTTGATCTCGACGCGCGGTGGAGGCAGCCCGGCCCTTTCAAAGACGCGTTCCAGCGTCAATGCCGTCGCGAGGCCGGCAAGAAGCGTCAGGCGATTGATCGATATCGCCGTTGTGCGTGCGATCAGCACGGACAACAGCACGGATTGCCCCGCATGCGCCAACCACGTATGCCCTGGCCTGCCGCGGCCGGCCGTCTGCTCATCCGCCAGAACGGCCAAGCCGTCGGCATCCGGCGCGGACGCATGCTGCCAGGCGGTGTCGTTGGTCGATGTCGTCCTTGAATGAACCAAGACCCTCTTACCAAGCACCCGCCCCGACCGTTTGGCCTGATCTTCCAACACATCACGCCAACACGAGAGTGATGCCTCCAGCAAGACCACGCCTGCGGGAGACCGCTCCAGACGACAGCCGCGCGACTCCAGTGTTTCCAGACTTATCTGGACAGCGGGTAAGGGAAGATGGGTTTGCGTAACGATTGATTGAATGGGAAGTGGAACACCCTGCTCTCCGCGGGCACGCCAGAGCGCCAGCAGAACGGCAGTCATGTTGTCTTCAGCCGCGTTCAGGAGAGGAACTCCATCGACAGATCCAAGGTTGGCGCGGAGTGTGTAATGGCGCCCAAAGAGATGCGGTCAACGCCGGATTCGGCGATTGCCGCCACTGTATCCAGCGTCACCCCACCAGAGGCCTCCAATAGAATTTTGTTCCGCGGTTGCTTGCTCTTCTTACCCATCGCCCGATCGCGCAGCTTCACTGCCTGAGCCATCTGCTCTGGCGTGAAGTTATCGAGCAGAATGATGTCCGCTCCGGGAGCTCCATCCGGCGCCAGCACGAGCGCCTCCTTCAATTGGTCGAGTGTGTCGACTTCCAGCCATAACGTGATGCGAGGATCGAGTTCCTTGCGAATCCTGGCCGTCAATTGAGAGAGCGATTCAGTCGCGCCCTCCTTTGCTCCATCGCGAAGAGCGGCGAGGTGGTTGTCCTTCAGCATCACACCATCGTAGAGCCCGAGGCGATGATTCACCCCCCCGCCACAGCGCACGGCATATTTTTCCAATGCACGGAATCCGGGCGTTGTCTTGCGGGTGTCACAAATAACCGGACGGCCTTCATGCTTCGCTGCTATGGGAGCCACTGCATCGACGAAACGCCGCGTCATGGTGGCCACGCCGGAAAGCCGGCTCAAAAAGTTCAGCATCACGCGCTCCGCTGAAAGCAGCGTCCGCGCCGGGCCGGAGAATTCCGCCACAGACTGATCCCGCGCCACGCGACTACCGTCAGCAGTCTGGAGGACGCAGGAAGTCCGGGCTTCCTGGGGCTCGTACTCGCCCAGAATCGCCGGCAAGAGGTACGTACCCGCAATAGTCCCTGGTGCACGTACCACGATACGTGCCGTGGCGTTCTGCTCGGCAGGTATGGAAAGCTGGACCGTTTTGTCTCCATGCAGGCCACCGCCCGCTGGATCTCCCAGATCCTCACGCACCGCAAGCTGAATCAAGGTAAGCGTGTGAGCATCAATGGGCAATGGCGAAGGGGGTAAGGTCACAATTACTCCAACGGCGTAGGACGGTTCGTCGCGGTTGCGACAGGTACCGGGTCTGCAATCGCATTGTGGGTTGACCTTCTGTCCCAGTCAACGGCACTTCTGATGTAGGCGCCGGCAGGTTGGCAAAAAGACCGCTATGGCTATACTGCCGCCGTATGAAACGAATCATGCGATGGTTGGTCTCCTCGGCAGCGCTTCTCATCGCCGCGTCTGCTGTGACTGCTGCCCCGCCGGGGTGGGAATTACGCAACGGCACTTGGGTGCCCATTGTTGAGCCAGGCACCGGTACGCCGGAAGCCCAGGTTGCCCGGATGATTCAGGAATTAAGGGACGGCCAGTCGGCGCAGGTGATTAAAGAAGCGAAAGAGTGGGTGAAGCACAACAACACCCACCCGCTGATGCCGCAGGTCTTGCTGCTGCACGGTGATGCGGAAGTCATGCGTGGGAACAAATATGCCGCGCTTTATCCCTATGAAGATTTGCTGAACAATTATCCAGCCTCCGACCTTTTCACACCCGCGCTGGAGCGCGAGTACCACATTTCAGATGCGTTTCTCAACGGCTACAAGCGCAAGTTTCTCGCGTTGCGTGTGCTGCCGGTGACGGAAGATGCGATCGAACTGCTCGATCGTATTCAGGACCGCCAGCGTGGGTCAGCCGTTGCGGAGATGGCGGGCCTTCGTATCGCCGATTATTTCTACAGCGCCGGCCGCATGGCGGATGCAGCCGATGAGTATTCCCTCTTCCTCACGCGTTATCCCTTCTCTCAATATGCCCGCAAGGCCGAGGTCCGCCGGGCGGAAGCGTTGCTGGGCAGTTTTCGTGGCTTGCTTTTCGATTTCACGCCACTCTATGACGCCCGCCAACGGCTGGCGACGGTGATTCAAGCCTTTCCCCAGACGGCAGAAGATATCCAGGCCCGGGCGATTGACGATCGCATCTATCAGTTGGAAGGCCAGAAAGACCTGGAGATTGCGCGTTATTACTACCGCGCCGGAAAAAAATATGCCGCCGGCTATTACTATCGCCGCGTCATCACCAACTGGCCCGATACGACCTTTGCCGCCACGGCGCGTAAGGAACTAAGCGCCCGCGCCATTCCGGAGGTGGCACGATGAAAATGCGATGCAGTATTTTGCTCGCCGCGCTCTTAGCCTTCAGTGCCTGCGGCTATCAAACGCGTCCGCTCTATAATCGCGCCTATCACACTGTTTCGGTACCGATTTTCGGAAACAAAACTTTCCGGCGGGAATGGGAATTCCGCCTGACCGAAGCCCTCGTGAAAAATATCGAAGCCAGAACACCTTACAGGGTCGCCAAACAGGAGCGGGCGGATACGGTCCTCACCGGAGAAATCACGGAGATTCAGCAAAACGTATTAACAGAGCGCACCGGCACTGACCTGCCGCGCGAATCTCAGTTGACCGTGGCGGTTAATTTCACATGGAAAGACCGCACCGGACGCATCCTGGTCGAGAGAAAAGGGTTCAACCGATCATCAACCGAAATCCCACAACTCAATGAACGGGTTGAAGATGCGGAACAGTTGGCAATTGAGCGTCTGGCGGCGGCGATTGTCGACCAGATGCAGACTGAATGGTAGATATCCTTAAAATTCTCATTTGCGACGACTTAAATGCCGCTGAATCCTTGAGATTTTGCAGCCCGCTTTCTATACTGCTCGATTCCTGATTTTCGCCCAAACCGTGGAGATACCGCATGTCCCTCGATCGCAGTCTTAAAGGCAAGAGCACTTTGGAACGCCACCGCAATGTGTTGCGTCGTTCAGAGCGTATTGTCATGTTGGAAGACAATGAAAAGTGGACTGAGGAGAAGAGCTCCGTGTTCGGGCTGGTTAAGGTCGCTCACCGCAAGCAGGCGGCTGCCAAGAAGGCACCGAAGGCTGAAGCCGCCGCTGACGGCACAGCTGCAACACCGGGAGCCGCAGCAGCTCCAGCAGCCGGCGCCAAGGCCGCAGCCGCCCCGGCAGCCAAGGCACCTGCCAAGAAGTAAAACCTTCACTTGATGTCGTGATGGAATCCGTCGCTGGAAAAACGCGCATAGCGCGTCACAGTGGCGTTTTAGCTCAACTCGCGCGTCCGGAAGAGGGCGATGCCAAAAGAGAGCACCCCGCTGATGTAAAACGCGGCATAGACTGTGGCAAGCCCCACATATTTCCAGATCGTGCCGTAAGTTGGAAGGCCCAGCTTCCAGTCACTGTCTCCCAGGATGTAGTCTCCAAAGACCAATCGCTGATTCAAATCCAGGACCCCCAGCCCCGGCAGCAAATAGGTAAGTCCAGAGACGGCCACGCGAACAACTCCGGGCAGTTCCGGAGCGTTTGCCACATACCGCCCCAGATTTGCTGCGATGTAGATCAAAACGACAGTCGCGATGTTAACGGCGAGGCCATAACGGGTGGAAACCGCGACAGAAATCGCGGCCAACGTGGCGACTTGCAGGAACGTCAGGACCGCTCCCGGAAGGAACGCGAGTGTGGCTTTATAGTTGTCAAAGATGAGGCGGGCGTGTTCCTGGGGCGCTGCCAGGCGGAAATCGATCGACATGTCGTCAAAATAACGGAGGTAACTGCACGTCCCCGCCATGATCCCCAGGATCCCAACGCATACCAGGACAATCATCAGGACGCCCAGATACTTCCCCAGCACCACCTGCGTGCGGGAGACAGGCTTGGACATGAGCGTAAGCATGGTGCGGTTTTCAATTTCTTCATCGATGACCTTCGTGGATGCAAACACCATGACGGGGAGAGAGAAGAGGCAGACAAAGGATGCCGCCATATCGCGGTACATCTTGAAATCTTCGTTGTAGGTAAAGAAACCCAGGCGAGCGCAGACGCCGATGCAGGCAATCCCGGCACCCAGGACAATGATGGTGAAGGGTTGAAGGATGGCCTCGTAGTATGTAATGCGGCTGATCGCACCCAGACGAAAGAGCCCCAATAATCGCATCAGCCCGAATTCCATGATCCCGAGAAAAACTCCCATGGCGGAGAAGGCCATCAGCAGGATGCTGGTGACATAAAAGATGCCCATGTAAAAATCGACATTGCGGGTAAGCCGCCACGCGATGAATCCGATGGCGCCGGGGAGGACGGTGCAATAGATGTAAGTAACGAGCTCCCAGCCAAGTTTTTTGCGTTGTACGAAGGTAGCAGTCAGGATGCCTAGCGCAATGATCAGCGCCAGGCCAATGGAGCCCCAGAGGCCCAGATACATTTGAAAAAAGTCGGCAGGCATGCCGGTGGGAGGTACCATAGTGTTCCTGCAAATCAGTGAATGATCTGAATTCTACCGCCGCGCAGACCGGTGGCGGGAGAGGTGCGTTGGGAGATATTACGGATAAAAGTGCCGAAATGTTCGCGCAGGCGCGTAATAAGGGTATCAATGACGTCCCTTTCGCCTTCAGCGATCAGCTCAACACCACCATCGGGCATATTCTGGACCGTCCCGGCGAGGGGAAGGTCCTGAGAAAGTTGCAAAACCGTCATACGAAAGCCCACGCCCTGGACGCGACCGGAGAAGAGGATGGTGCGACGTTCGGGCACAAAGGTCTCCGGATCAGCGGAGAGAATTATAGGTACTCATGAACGTGTTGAGTAGCGAGCGCCAGGCGTCTGCCGTCTGATACGGTAACCGCATGGATTACTCGGTCAATGTCCCTTTTGTCGAAGGCACCGCTCCGCCGGCGCGGGAGTCGGGGGAAATGCCCTGGCGCAAGGCTTTGGCGAGAGCCTTGAAAATCGCTTCGGCAATGTGGTGGGAATTGTCCCCGTAAGGAACGTTCACGTGCAGGTTCATCTTGGCGGTGTTGGAGAGGGAACGAAGGGATTCCTGGATGAGTTCGACGTCAAAGGTTTTGATCTTCTTGCTGGGGAATTTGACGTTGAAGACAAAGGCCGGACGGCCGGAGAGGTCGAGGGAGACATTGGCAAGGGAATCCTCCATGGGAATGGATGCCCAGCCGTAGCGGAAGATTCCGGCTTTATCGCCAAGAGCCTTGTCGAGAGCGCTCCCCAGCACCAGCGAAATGTCTTCGACGGTGTGGTGATCATCGATGTGCGTGTCGCCCTTGGCGGCGACGGTCAGGTCCATCAGAGAGTGCTTGGCAAGGTGGGTAAGCATGTGGTCAAAGAAGCCCACACCCGTGGAAATGGTCGATTGGCCGGTGCCGTCGAGATTAAGCTCGAGGGAAATGTCGGTTTCCTTGGTCTTACGGGCGATATGGGCGGTGCGAGGCATGAGAGCTCCGGAATCGGCTGAAAGTCTCTTTATCGGCTAGGACATGGAGAATGGAGAATAGAGATTGACGAAGTCCGATGAATATCGAGCGCCCCTCAGCCGCTCAGGGCTGGCAAACGAGCCTTTAGTCCGGCAATCTCGTGGTCTTGCGCGAGCGTGGCATAGTATTCCGGCCACTTCCAGGCGGCTCGTTCCTGGAAAGAAACAGTTTGAGTACTCATCCATTCGCCCAGCACGATTCGCAGGTAGATGGCACGCAAATGCTCTCCCTGAGCATGAAATTCTTCGATGGCCTCGCCAAGAAGGCGGGCGTCGGAAGATTCCCTGGCATCGTCAGCAAAAGCGATCTCCTTGCGGCGCTTCCAGACCGGGTGATTCGGATTGGAGGCTGCGGTATCCGGCAGTTTCTTCAAGGAGGAAATCATCTTCTTGCGGTCGCGCGCACCGAAGGAGATGGGTGCCGTGAGGGCCTGAAGCGTGTAATCCACCGCGGCCTGCTCATTCCGCGCCTGACGGTTAAGGTTTGCGAGCAGTTCCCAGCCATCGGCATACTCCGGCAAGATTTCCACGGCACGCAGCGCCAATTTTTCCGCGCCCGCCAAATCCTTGCCGCGCATTTCGCGCGCAGCCGCAAGCAGAATCGAGGGCGAAGCATCATCAAACTTCATCAAATCGCTGCCCCGGACGTTAAAGAATGGAACCTTTTCATCCGGCTCGGTCCTGGGAAGTTTGGTCAGCTTGATGCCAAACGCCTTTGCGAGATCTTTGAGTTCCTCCTCATCCGCGATTTCTGTTGCACGCAAAAGCCGCAACGCACGCTCGAATGTGGAGGTCATCGGAAAGAGCAGACGGGCATCATGCATGAGCGTGCAGACAATGGGTGGCTGATCTTCTTTGCCGATGGGCCAATAGAAGCCATAGGTATCACCGTTGCCGACCTCCAGCACATCCCAAGGCAGATAACCGGGTGGCGGATACATGGTATGGCCATGCGGTTCTTCAAAGCCACCCACGGCGAATCCTTCCGATTCATCGAAGCCCAGCGATTTGCCAGACCGGATGGCGAGAGCGATGTTTTCTTCGAGACGCATAAGAAATCAGAAACAGAAAAGCAGGGAACGGAAAATAGAAAAGGAAACGATCAAACCAACTTACCCAATTCGTCCAACAGATGATTGTTTTGCTCCGGAGTGCCCACGGTGATCCGGAGCTTGTCATGGATGCGCGGCAGGTCCCAGTAACGGACCAGAATGCCACGCGATTTCAGCGTTTCATAGAGTTCCTTCGCCCCCCTGCCACCGGCGGGCGGGGCGGTGGCCAAGAGAAAGTTGGAGTGAGACGCCGGCATGGAGAAACCGAGCCTTTGGAGTTCAGCCGTCAGCCGCGTGCGCTCGGCAATCACCTTCTGCCAGGTGATTTTGGCGTAAGTATGATCTTCAAGGGCGGCCGTGGCGGCGCTGATGGCGATCGCATCCACTGGGTAGGAATCACGAACTTTTTCAAGCTGCTTCATGAGTGCCGGCTGGCCAATACCGTAGCCAAAACGCAGGCCGGCCAGAGAGTAACCCTTCGACATCGTGCGAAGGAGAAGGATATTGGGAAACTCTTTGACCAGCGAAAGCGCCGACGTGGGGGCGAAGTCGACATAGGCCTCGTCGATCACAAGCAACCCGGAAAATCCTGCTGCAATGTGCCGCAATGTCTCCAGTGGATCAAGGTGTCCGGAGGGTGCGTTCGGATTAACGATCAGAAGGACCTTGGCGGAGGCTTTTTCAATTCCTTTTGGCAGCGACCAAATCGTGCCGTCAATCGTGTAGGAAAACTTTTTCGCCCGTGAGCCATTGAGGTCTGTCAACACGGGATAAAGCGAATAGGACGGCTCAAGAAACGCGACATCATCCGTCTGCCCTGCCGCGGCACGGATGGCCACAGAGAGGAGTTCATCTCCGCCGTTGAAAGTAAGGATATTGTCAGGCGAGATGCCGTGGACTTTGGCGGCGGCCTCCCGGAATTTCTGGCCGCTGGGTGAGGGATAGCGGCGGAGCTGCTCGGCAGTAACCGCCTGGATCGCTTCCATCACTTTGGGCGACGGGGGATATGGATTTTCGTTGGTGTTGAGCTTGATGGTTGTGGTGTCCGTGGGCTGCTCACCAGGAATATATCCGGCGGTCTGGAGGATATTGTCGCGAACGAGGTTCATGCGGTCCTTCAAGGTTAATGGTTCAACATTGGGAATCTGGCATTATAGGGAATTGGTCAAATGGGTTCGAGGTGCCAGGGTCTGCAACCCTCTGCCTCGAAACAATCTCGTTTCTGGCCATTTCTCCTGATAGCAGGAGCGCGTTGGTGGAATCCAGCGATTAAAATGAGAATCAGAATTGAAATTGATCGGCACGCAATCCGTGGAAGGGCGTAATATGAGCGATGAACAGGAAATACGAAACTTGATTTCGACGTGGATGTCGGCAACGAAGGCGGGGGACGTTCAAAAGGTTCTGAGTCTGATGACTGACGACGTGGTCTTCATGGTCCCAGGGCGCGAACCCTTTGGGAAGGAAGCCTTTGCCGCAACGAGTACGGGGATGAAGGATATGAAAATCGAGGGGACAAGTGACATTGTGGAACTGAAAGTGCTGGGAGACTGGGCGTGGGCTCGGAACAAACTGCGGGTTGTGGCCACGCCACCTGGTGGCGAAGCAATTGCCCGCAGCGGCTACACGTTAACGATTTTCCGCAAGGAAAACGGGCGTTGGCTGCTCGCGCAGGACGCCAATCTGCTGACCGCCGAGAAAAAGTGATTAACGCCGCCTGCGGCGCAGCAGCATGGTGACGGCCGCGCCGGCAATTCCAATCGTCGCGGGCTCCGGCACAGCGGCAATGGAAGTGATGCGATAAATGATGCCTCCGCTGCCACTAGGCGCAGTGTTGGTGGCGAGGACATAGAGTTCGCCATTGGCGTCCTGGCCAAAGCCATGAACGGTCAGCCCGCTGGGCAATATGCCATTGGCGAATTGCGGGAGGAGGAATTCCCGGATAGCCCCCGTATCGAGGTCGGCATAGAAAAGCCTCCCATCGGCACGCGTCGGGTTTGAATGCAGAGCAAGATCGCCGAAGACATATTTGCCGACGAGTTCCGGAATTGCCGTGCCACGATAGACAAATCCACCCGTAATTGAAATGCCATCGCCATGGTCATATTCCAACGTCCCGGCAGGACCGGAAATCGGGTCGGTCAGCCCTCCCGGATTGCCCGGACTCCGCACGCCGACAGCGCCAGTTGATCGGTTAAACAGGAAATCGCCCTCCTTCACGGCCCACCCAAGGTTCGCACCTTTGACGACGCGGTCAATCTCTTCAACAGAGTTCTGCCCCACGTCCGCCACGATCAACTGCCCGTTGGCCTTGTCAAATGAAAAACGATAGGGATTACGAAATCCGTAGGCAAAGATTTCCTTGACTTGCCCCGCGGCCTGAAACGGATTGTCGGCCGGAATGCGGTATTGGCCGTTGGCACTCATGGCGTTGGGGCCGCCGGAAGTCAGCGTGGGATTCAGGGGGTCAATGCGCAGCATTTTGCCCAATGCAACGCTTAGATTCTGGGCGTTCCCTCCGGGCTCGGTGTGGCTTGGGCCGACATCATTGGAATCGCCGCCGTCACCGGTGCCAAGATACAGATAACCATCAGGGCCGAACGCAAGGGTGCCGCCGTTGTGATTGGAAGCACTTTTGCCAAAGGAAATAATTTCCCGGCGCGACGCCGGGTCGATCACATTCGGATTGGCGGCATTGATTTTCCATTCTGTAATCACGTTCCGGTAATTTTGCTGAGCACCATTGGGGGCAGGATAGGTCGGCAAATTGCCGCCGGAAATTGGTTCGCTTTGATACGTATAAAGTGTGCGAAAACCGGGCGCTCCAGGCGTGTTGAAATCCGGATGAAACGCGATCCCGAGCAATCCGCGCTCGTCAGAGCCGTTATTGACATTTAAGGGAGGCGAAACGGTGGTCCTCAGGTCGAGTGCCGGCGTCGGCAGCATGGCACCGTTCTGAACGAGGCGGACAAGTCCGTTCTGTTCCAGAACAAACAACCGCGTGGGATCATCAGGTGCGTTGATCGCGTAATCCGGAGCGCCTAGTCCGGTCGCCACCGATTGCAGGTTGATGGAAATCGTCCCTTTTGGGATCGATGGCAGAAGCGGACCTGCCTGAACGCTCGTTGCGATCGCCAAAACCAGGACACCGGCCGTCAGGCTGGTATGTTTCAATGTCATGTTTGGAACTCCCACAATAAACCGGTTGAGACTTCATCGTTGATACCCGTGGGCAGCAGTCCGCATGCTGCACGCTGGAGGTGTGGACAAAATCCCCACGCTACAGGGAGTGCCGGCGCGGTTCCGGTTTATTCATTGCCAGGTGATGTCTCGTGGAAGTGGGATGCCAAATGAGGAGAACCCGTCATTTTTCAATGGCTGATCCAATGCACGCATCTAATAAAAAATGACTCAGACCTTCGCGTTTCGGCGGCGAGCACGGAGGAACAGCGGCACTGTGGCGAGGATCATGAGGGTGGAAGGTTCAGGCAAAGCAACAATGGTAAAGGTAAATTGTGTCGTAGCCGAATAGTCGCCTGCCGGCCAGGGCGACATCCCGCTGCCCGGGGCGTGTTCGACCAAGATGTCGTGAACGCCGCTTCCGGCGATATATTCATAATGTGTAACGCCGGTAAGACCCAGAGATTCAAAGGAAAGATTGTTGACGACTCCAAAACCCACATCGTGGTTGACTGACATCGAACCCAGAGGATCTCCACCGGTGCTGGTGGTGATGACATCGATGAGGACTTTATAGGAGGAGGTAGTAAGGAAGGAGTATTGAAAAAACGTATTGCCGCTGAAACTGCCGGTGTTGTTGATATCGCCTGGGGAGAGGCTATTGGTCGATACCCAATGAGTGAACAGCGTGGCATTGCCCGAAAAGCCGGAGGCATCCACATGGGCCGTCGTGCTGCTGTTAAGAGTGGAGGAGATGGTGGGCGTTCCCGAGGCAGGAAAAACACTGGATTGGGAAGCTGCGGCAGAGAAGTCACCGGTTGTGCCGAAATCAGTGTGATGGTCGTTAGGCTGAAAAGCGGCCTTGGCGACCTGCGTGTTGGCATCGGCCTTGAGAGAAGAACTCACAGGAAAAAAATCAGCGAAGACGGTCATGGGGGTCAACGACAATAACGTAGCGGCAGCAGCGCGCAAAATAAGTTTGGACTGAACCATGAAGACGTTGCCTCCCAAATTTCATGCTTCTGCGATGATTTGCACTTATGAAATTACCCTTAAAGCGAAAAGAGTCAAATAATAGATGTGTTTTTAATGTGGATTAGGATAATACTTTAATGATATTAACTTTTGGTTACCTAGAGGGGCAAAACTTCATATTACGCTTTTTCTGATGCCAGTTTCTTTTCCAAGGCTTTAAGGCGTTTAACGATGTCTGGCAAATTCATCTGATGGATCAGCATGCGTTTCATTTGCTGGGCGTCGATCGCCGGGCTGCCGAGGATTTCGGAATTCGGCTCTGGATCGGTCATGACGCCGGCCTGAGCGCCAATTTTGACGAAATCTGGGATGTTCAAGTGACCATTGACCGCGACTTGTCCCCCCATCACGACATATTTGCCGGTGGTGGTGGAGCCTGCCATACCTACCTGTGAGATAAGCATGTTGCCCGGCCCAATCTGGCAGTTGTGACCGATGACCACGCAATTGCCGATCTTGGTGCCTCGGCCGATGGTGGTAGTCTTCAGAGCGGCCCGCTCGATAACGGAGTTAGAGCCAATCTCGACATCATCTTCAATGACAGCAACACCCGATTGAGGCATTTTGTGATGGACGCCGTTGGCCTGCGCGAAGGAAGTGCCATCCGATCCGATAACAGTGCCGGCGTTGATCAGGCAGCGGTTCCCAATGGTGCAACGTTCATAGACGGTCACACCGGGGTAGAGCACGGTGTCGCTGCCGATACTCACATCGTGCATCAGCGTCACCTGGGGGTAGACATGCGTGTTGTCGCCAATGCTCACGCGTGGTCCGACCACGGCATATGGATGGATGTGCACGTTCTTTCCCAGTATCGCCGACTTATCGACGCACGCCAGCGGCGAGACGCCCACCGGCTCATGCGTGCGATGGCCGTGCAGCAGCACCATCGCCTGCTGCCAGGCGTAATACGTGTTCTTTGCCTCAATGACCGTAAGCGGCGGCAAGCCGGCAGCACGTTTCGCCTGCGCCGCCGCGCCGGGCGCAAGGATCACACATCCCGCGCGTGTCGTGTCGAGTTCCTTGGCATACCTCGCGTTGTGCAACAGAGAAACCTGCTCCGGCCCCGCTTCCATCAGCGAGTTGCACGAATGAATCATGTGCAGACCATCACCGACAACAGTGCCGCCGATTTTTTGAGCGAGTTCCGAAACAGACACAGCGGGCATGGCAGATCCTCAATTGGAAAATAAGCGAGAAGCGCAGCCTACGGCATGTCGCGGGCGCGAGTCAATTAGAAGACAAGGAGAAGGGCCAGAAGTCAGATATTTACCGTCAGCTTTTTAGCGGTCGTCCTTGGGCGACATCGCCTTATTAAAACGTTCCATCACTATTCTCCCTGCCCTTCCCCCACCACTCCTGTGCGAAAGGCATCAGTGCTTCAATAAATTCCTCCGGAACTTCCGTCGCCATCAATGTGCCCCCTAAATCCGGCAGCACAGCACGCACAGGCACACCCGCCAGTCGCGGCAATTCCTCCAGATTGCTGGCGATGGCCAGGTCGCGTTTTGAAAACGCCGGCACTCGGTTCAGGACGAGACCGGCAATCGGAAGATTTCGCTCGCGGATAGCGTGGACCGTCAGGAGCGTCATATTGATCGCACCCAGGCTTGCCGGCGTGACGACGATCACCGGCAGACGCAAGGCCGTGGCCAGGTCCCCGATCATAAAATCGTGTCGGTCAAGCGGCACATACCAGCCGCCGGCCCCTTCCACGATCAACACATCGCAGTTCTCCTGCCACCAGTCGAGTGAGGATTCCACACGGCGCCAGTCCGGCTCGCGCTCTTCCATGCGCGCCGCGATATGAGGTGACACGGGCGCCGCATAACGCAGGGGCGAAAGGTGTCGAAGCAATAACTCATCCGATGGATCAAGTCCTGCCGCCCGCGCCGTGGCCGCGGCATCGGGAGATTGATAATCGTCGTTCTGCAAGGGAACTTTCGGGTCCTTGCCGCGGTGCGAAAACTTCGGGCAACCGGAAGCGATGGGCTTGCAGACGCCCACGCGCAAGTGCATGCGATGAAACGCTCCGGCCATCGCCGCCGCGACCATCGTCTTGCCAACATCCGAACCCGTGCCGGTAACAAACAACCCGCGACCAGCATAAGGCCGAAGCGGAGCGTGAACGGCGTGAGGGGAAATACTCATGAACTGATTTTAGCGTAATTCCTCGCCCGCAGTACCGCCTTTACCCGGCGGATTCATAATAATCCGCAATGCCCATGCGTTAAAGCGCGCCTTGCCTGGCAGCCACAATCTCTGGAATCCATTCCAGCGAACGCAACACCCCATCGCAAAGAAGCCGCATGCTCTCCACACTGATTGCCAGCGGCGGCATGATGACAAGCGTATCCGCGAGCGGCCGCATCATGAGCCCCAAAGCCCTCATACGCGTGCATAGTTCGCCGCCAACACGCCAGTGTGGCGGAAACGCCTGTTGCGTCTTCGGGTCGCAGACATCGATCGCGCCGATGAGGCCAATCTGTCGCGCATCGGAGACACCGGGAACCTGGCGCGATTTTTCGAGCGCGACGTCGAGGATCGGCCCTAATGCCGCAACATGAGCCAGCAGATCATTCCTTTTAAACAAATCCAGCGACGCCAGCGCCACGGTACAGGCCAACGGATGACCCGTGAAAGTGTGGCCATGAAAAAAGGTCTTCCCTTCGCGGGGATCAGCATAAAACGCATCAAAAACTTTTTTCGTCGTTAGCGTTACTCCCAGCGGCATATATCCTGCCGTCAGCCCCTTCGACAGACACATTAAATCCGGCGTAACCAATTCGTGCTCGCACGCGAACATTTTCCCCGTGCGGCCAAAGCCCGTCATCACTTCGTCCGCGATTAGCAGAATGTCATGCTTTTCCGATAAACGTCGTACCTCGCGCAGAAAACCCGGAGCGTGCATGCGCATGCCCCCAGCCCCCTGGATCAAGGGTTCAATGATGATTGCGGCGTAGATATCTTTCATCATCTTTAAGCGATGATCCAGCGTGTCGATATGTGCTTGCAGTGTCGCCTGATCTGCCGTGTGTGGAGGAGCGCTCAGGTAATCGACCGGAAACGTCATGCCGCGAAATGTCTGATGAAAAAGCGGGATCCCCCCCACCGATACCGCTCCCAAGGTGTCGCCGTGGTAGGCGTCATTGAGCGTCAGGAACTTTGGCCGCGGCGAACCTTTGTTTTGCCAGTACTGATAAGCCATCTTGCACGCCACTTCGACAGCCGTGCTTCCGTTGTCGGAATAAAACACGCGATCCAGCCCCAGCCCGCAGCGCCGTGCCAATTCCACCAGCCGCTTCCCCAGGAGCACCGATGGCACATTCGCTAATCCCAGCAACGTGCTGTGCGCAATCTGCGAGAGTTGTGTCCGCACCGCTTCATCCAACTCCGGCACGCAATGCCCATGCACATTGCACCACAGCGAAGACACGCCATCGATATACCGTCGTCCCTCCGTGTCGATCAGAAACTCCCGTTCTCCGCGCTCGATGACCACAATCTCTTTCCCCTCACACCACGGCTTCATCGGCGTGAATGGGTGCCAGAGAAATTCGCGATCCCAATCAGCGAGTTGTTGCGTGTCTGGACGGGTGCCAGATGGTTCAATTGACGTTTTAGGGAGGGGATTCGAAGGATTCATCTTCCTATAATGACGGGAGGGTGCGCAGGAGGTCAATATGTTTGGCCGCGGAAAAATGTCAGCCACCGAAAACCGTGACCCCTACTACGCCGCGCGCGAATACATGATAGAAGAGCAGCTCCGCCGCCGGGGCGTTGTCCGCCACTCGGTGCTGGAAGCGATGCGCGAAATTCCCAGGCATCTTTTTGTTGCCCACTCCTATGCTCAACACGCTTATGCCGACGAGGCCCTCCCCTCGCAGGAAGGCCAGACCATTTCACAGCCCTTTATGGTCGGCCTGATGACTCAGGAGCTCGACGTGAAACCTGGCCAGCGTATCCTCGAAATCGGCACCGGCACGGGCTACCAGACCGCTCTCCTTGCCTATCTGGCCGGCACGGAAGGTCTCGTTTGCACCATCGAACGCGTGGAATCTCTTTCCCAGTCCGCCCGCCGCCGTCTCGACGCCATGGGCTTTCACAATATCCATTATTTCACGGGTGATGGGTCCATGGGTTGGCCGCAGCATCTTCCATGGAATGGACCACGCGGGCCAGAAGGCCAGCCGCTCTTTGAGCGTATTATGGTCACGGCAGGCGCCCCAGACACGCCCGCTCCCCTGCTCCATCAGCTCGCGGATGAAGGCGTCATGATTGTCCCGGTCGGATCCTCACAGGATCAATCTCTCCTGCGCATTGTGCGCCATGGTGATGTCCTGGAGCGAGTGCCGGTGCTCGGCTGCCGCTTCGTGCCGCTGGTGGGCGAATATGGCTGGAACGCGCCCGGCCAAAACTAAATGTCCATGACTTCGAGGCACAATAAAGGTGGAATTATTTCTTCTTTTTAAAGCCTTCGCGATTCTCGAACTGATAATGCACGCGTGCAGCCAGCGTTTCGATGTCAAAATATTTCTGCGCAAAAGGTCCCGGCGCGATCAGAGCACCCCCGAGCATGGAGCGCTCAAGCCGTCCCACCTGCGGGTCTGGCATCATCAAAAATTCCATCCGCGCCCGCGCAAAATCCAATCCGGTGGCATCCAGATATTTCGCCAAGCTCATCGCCTCAATCATCAGGTGACTGTTGTCTTCGAATACTTCAATCGACGGTTTGGCGCCGTCTGCCGGCGCTTTTAATGTAAACGCGTGATCGGCAAATCCTCGAATGCCTGCCGCATCCAGTGGCAACTGTCCGTTGTCCGCCTGCAGCCGGCTGAATGCCTCCGGCATGCGCACGCTGGTCTTAAACTGACCAGCCACCTGTGCGATGTCTGTGCTCTTCGTCGCGGCATCTTTTACTTCCTGCAACCGGGTCTCGTACGTCTTAAGCTTTTTCAAGTCATCAACGACTTGCGATTTCACGGTCACACCCGGCTTCACAGTTTCATCGAGACCTGCCGGCTCATGCGATTTATCCGCCGCAACCACGCGGTAGATATAAACATTCCCTTCCGCATCCTTTAACGGCTGCCCTTCCGCTCCCACCTGCAGGTTCAGGCGGCTGAGAAGATTATCCTTGTCCAGTGTCGCCACTTCTTTCACATTCACCGCCAGGTTCGCGAATGGCACCTGCCGTTGCGAGACCATCGCAAATGAATCCCCAATCCCCGGCAACTCGGAGAGCTCGGTCGCATCCATCAACCGGCCACAGTTTCCATACTGCGGCATATAACCATTGAAATCCGGCGTCTCAGAAAGCGATTTCGCCATGGATTCGTACGGCACCCAGGCCGCAGGCTCGGGAGTCGCATTCTTCCAGGGCACCGCGGCCCGCGTCGTGATCTGGTCCAGCATACGCTTCATCAACGCATCGGTGCGCGTGTCGATCTGGGCATCCAGCAACATGGTCCGGGCAAGCTTGTAAAGCGAAGGAATATCGCTCGGCAAAGTGGAGGCAGGAGCCGTTGCGGTGCTGGCTGTTTGCGTGGAAGGCGCAGTCTGGGCCGGCGCCGTGGCCGGCTGGCCAATGCCGGCTGCCGTCAGCATCTCGCGCACTTTATCCGGGTTCTCTTTCACGAACTGATAAGCTTTCAGCTCATCATCATCCACCTTCGGAACCTTGGCGCGGACTTCCGACCGCTTCAGCTCCAGCCATTCCACGCGCACACGATCGGGATATTTGTAGCCGAACGGATAGTGGTGCCCATTGATTTCCTTCGGCTCAGGCCCCGGCAATGCCAAGAGTTGCACCTTGCGGACAAGGTCGTCACTCAACTGCGCCTTCTTCGCGGCATCCAGTGACCAGACGTCATTGAACAACGTCTTCCCGCCACGTTGCGTGATCGTGACGACCACACCCTTCTCCGTCTGCGCAATCTGAAAGTTGTACTGTCCATCGCTTTCTTTACGCGGCTCCTTTGGAAGCACAGGCGCCACTTGTGATTTATAAGCTTCAAACTGCGCTTTGATTTGCTCCTCCGTCGGCGCCGCGGCGGACTGCCAGCCGCTTGTCCCATCCACGTTGGTAAACGTCACCAGCGCCTTGCGCATCGCCCGATCCCCCAGCAGTTCCAACTGGGATACAGGCTGCGGCACATCCAACACCATGCGAACGTACGTTTCCACCGACTGAAGCCGGCGGACGATATCCACATACATTTCGTGGTTGATTTGCGTGGACTGGATCACTTCCTCCACATCCTGCGACGACAAACCAAGCCCCGCCGCACTTGCCGCGGCTTCTTCGTAGGACATGAAAGATTTCGCATACTTGCCTGCTTCGTGGCAGAGCATCAGCCAATAAGCCGCCTGGTCGCTCTCTTCCACGTTTATGAACAGAATGGAAGTCTGAGGGAATTGAAAACTCGGATACGGCCATTGCTGCCCGGGAAGCAGACGAAGCTGGCGAAGAACCCCCAGTTCATATTGGGCAGTCTGGAGTTGTCCGCCGGTGATCTTTTGGCCATCCATCGTCGCAACTCTGGCGCCGCGAACATCTTCCGCCGTCTTGTTGCGAAACGTGGGAAGCGCAAAAATAAACATGAGCGCCACGCTCAGGACGGTCATGATGGCCTTGCCATACTTACGTAGGAATTCCCTCACTGCTTAAGCTCCGCGCAAATAAAGTGAATTCATAAGGATAAGGGAAGTTCTGCGCCGAATAAAGCGATTCGCACAGAGAGTTTTCCAACTGATGAGAAAGACGACTCCCTATTTTAGGCACTCGGGATTTCACCTAGTGAGCACTCCTCCCTTTTACCCATTGCGAAAACTACGAGCCAGCCCTAAAAAGTGCATCTGAAGCCGCAGCATAGGCGGATTCTTGTGTAAAATATGCGTCCGCTGCCCCTACACAGATTCCAGCAGTGGGACACCTTTCCGGAGTTTTCTCCATGCGTTATCGCTCTGTTCCCGGCACTGGCCCCGACCTCGCCCCTGTTTCCGAGCTTTCCTTCGGCAACTTCATCTATGGCTCCCACATGTGGGGCAAAACCCCCGCCGACGCCCCCGAAGGCATCCGTCTCCAAAACCTCGCCTTCGACTTGGGTGTCAATTTCTACGACACGGGCGACGCCTACTCCAACGGCCATGCCGAGCGCATGATGGTCGATACCCTCAAATATGCCGGCCGCGACAAGATCGTCCTTTCCACGAAATTCGGCTACGACTTTTACACCGATCCCGGCACACCTGGTTCCCATCGCGAGCGCAAGCAGGACTTTTCCGAAAAGTTCATCACCTACGCGCTTGAGCAATCTCTGCAGCGCATGCAGACCGACTACGTCGATCTTTATCAGGCCCACAACATGAAACTGCCCCAGATGAAAGGTCCGGCAGGCCAGGAATTCGTCGCCGCCATGGAAAAGCTGGTCAAGAGCGGCAAGGTGCGCTATTGGGGGATCGCACTGGGACCGGCCATCGGCTGGCGCGAAGAAGGCGTCATCGCCCTCAGGCAGTGGCCCGGCTGCAAAACGGTCCAGACCGTTTACAACATGCTCGAACAGCACCCCGGCCGCGAGTTCGTAGAGATCGCCGCGAAAAACCATAACGCCGGCATCATCGCTCGCGTCCCTCATTCCTCCGGCATCCTGGAAGACAAATACTCACCCAATGAAACCTTCGATGACCACCGAAAGTTCCGCGACCGCAATTGGCTCATTTACGGCCTGCAGAAGGTCGAAAAACTTCGCCACATCCAGAAAGCCCACCACTGCACCATGGGTCAGCTCGCCCTTAAATGGCTTCTTACCTGGCCCGCACTTGTCAGCGTGCAGCCCAACATCACGACAGAAACCGAACTCCGCGAATTCGCCGCCGCATGTGATGGCGACCAACTCTCTTCTGCTGAGATGAAGGAAATTCAGCAGCTCGTCGAAACCGACTTTGGCTTCGGCCCCGACGCCCACGCCTGCAATCTCAAAAGCAGCGTGGACAAGGAGGGCCATACCACCAGCCGCTATCAGGCGAATGAGCCGGTGCCCTCCCTCACATAAAAATCCCGCGGCCCGTGAGACGCTTGTGTGCCATGTTCAGCGGTGCGGAAAAATGCCGCTGAGCATGTTCAGCGGTAACCCTATTTCCCAAACCATCCGCTCCGCCCATCCGCATCTCTACGACATCCGCGCCCGCCGCACCTTCTCCTCAAACAAGCCAGAAACCCCCGCCAACTGCCGCGGACGCAGATGCCGCCACAGATATCTCCCCAGCCCTTCCCGCGCAACCAGCGCATGGCGCGCCAAAGGGTGCCGGCGATCCGTCAACTCCAGCATCCCTTCACCCTCCGCCTCGCGCGTGCCGACAAATGCATTCTCCGGCCATATCCGCATCAGCAGCCAGAATGCCACTCTTCCCAGCCGCGTACGGCACAGTCGAAAAAACAGCTCTCCCGCGACAAACTGCCGAAGATCGAGAAACCCCCGTCGCCGGCTCCGTTTCCAGATTGAAAAGGCCTCTGCGTAAAATCCCTCTTCCGCCGCCAGCGTTGCCCAGCAAAGCACATTGCCCAGGATTAATTCGCGCTGCCGTTGTCCGAGTGCATCTCGAGCGCGCAGCATCCGGCGCGTGCGCGCCACGCGCCGCATATGGGATTCGAATACAGTGGCATTCAATGTCTGATTCCCAATCGTCTCGCGGCAATCCTCTGCCGTGCGATAAAAGCAATCCGCCGCAGGCACCCACCGATAAGCAAGCCCCAGCACCAGCGCCCGGCTGAAATAATCCATGTCCTGCCCTGCGGCGAGTTGTTCATCCCATCGCCCCAATGTTTCCAGGCTGCCGCGCCGCCAAAGGGCGCACATCGTCTGCCAGGGCGCATCCAGATTTAAAATCCGCTCCAGTGGGTCTTGGCCATTCTCACGATTGAGGGGCTCGCCCCGATCCCCGGGCACGCGATCAAAAAGCTCCGCCTGAAAGACTGCATAACCCAAATCGCAACGCCCCTCCAAAAAGGACACCCGCTGTTGCAGGCAATGAGGCGCCAGCAAGTCGTCAGAGTCCATAAAGATGACATAAGCACCACGAGCGATTCCCAGCCCTTCATTGCGGCAAACGGGTGCACCCGACATCCTGCTCTTTCGCCGGAACGGTTTAATCCGCGGTTCCCGATTTGCAAGTTCGACGAGTCCTTCGAATGTCCCGTCCTTTGAGCCGTCATCCACAACAATCGCTTCCCAGTTTCTATACGATTGTGCGACGAGAGAATCCAATGTCTCCTGCAAAAGAACTCGCCGATTCTTCGTTGGGATAATAATGGAAACCAAAGGAAATAAGCTCATTCCTGCTGTCCGTCTCTGGTGTTAAATTCTCATGAGGGGGCAGCAACAATAAATCAGGGGCCGCTAAATGGCGAGATTATTCTTGGAGATTCTCTATTATGAAGGACATCTGGTGGCTAACGCACTTGATTGTTCATTTGCTCATTATTTCCTTGGAAGAACGCGCAATTTCTGCGCCCTTTATTCGTTCAACTTGATTCGGCTCATCTTGGTGCGTTGGATGCCGTTCCCCGAACAAATCCAACTTCGCCACATCGTTTTTGAATAACAGCGCCACCGTCCAATCCATCACCACACGCAGCTTGCGCTCAATCCGCGGCATCTGGAGCATGTAATACGTCCGCCACACCCACCACGCCAGAAAACCCCGTACGCGCACCGGTCCGATGCGCCCGACACCATCGTAGTGCCCCAGCGACGCCAGCATCCCCATCGTCTCATAGACAAACGGCTTGATCTCTTTTTCCCGCCCCAGGATGGCCGCGGCAACGTTGTGCGCCAGTACACGCGCCTCCCGAAGTGCATGCTGTGCCAGAGGTGGATAAGGATTGCCTTTGGGATCCGGGATAAGCGCGCAATCTCCCAGCGCCCACAGCCACGGGTGCTGTTTGCTCCGCATTGCCCCGTCGACAACCACACGACCATTGCGCGCTTTTTCCACCGGCAGCGTCGCCAGCAGCGGATTTGCCGCGATCCCCGCCGCCAGAAGAATCGTCTCTGCTTCAATTTCGACCGACTGACCGTCGCCGGCTTCCTTCGCAGGCAGCACAATTTTCCCGCGCTCAATCCGCTGCACGCGCGTCCCCGTGATCAGGTTAACCCCGCGCCGCCACAACCTTTCTGCGGCATACCGCGCCAAAGACTCTTCCATCTCCGGCAGAATGCGCTCATGCGCTTCCACGAGCACGAATCGCACGAACTCCCGCGACAGCCTCGGATAACTCCGCAGCAGATTGTCGATAAACTCCGTCAATTCCCCCATCAACTCCACGCCCACCAGCCCGCCACCGATCACCACAATGGTCAGCAACCGCCGGCGAACTTCCGGGTCTTCCTCCGCATCTGCCCGTTCAAATAAATCAATAATCTTGTTTCGCAGAAAGATCGCGTCTCCCAGCGTCTTGAACGCAATCGCCTGGTCCGCCCCTGGGATCAGCGATCGGTTTGTCACCCCACCCAGCGCCAGCACCAGATGATCAAATTCAATTTCGTATTCATGACCGCCCGGGGCATGCCGGCCCAAGGCGCATTTCTTCTCTAAATCAATCTTCTCGACTTCCGCTTCAATGAAGCGCGCTCGTTTGAAGATTCGCCGCACCGGGGTCACGGCATGGCGAGGTTCCAGCACCCCACTGCCCGCCTCAAACAGAAAGGGCGTCATGAGAAAATAATTGTTCCGGCTCATCAGCGTGATTTCGACGCCCGCATGATGCTTAAACAGCTTCTCCAGCCATTGCACCACATACAACCCCGCAAATCCGCCTCCCAGCACCACAATGCGCTGCACCGTGCGCTGGCTTTCAGAATGAGAGTTCGGGCGCGTTATACCCGGCGTTGATGATGTCACAGGTTGGGTCAAGGAAGCAGCCTCCATGCCCGGGATTGCCATCCGATGATAGCCGGGGAATCCAAAGGAAGCGATTTTGCCTTCGCATTAGGCAAAAAGCTGGCATATTTCGCTTCAAAACGCCGATCAAACCCGTTAGGCTAGCTGCCACATGATCAGGAAGGTCTGTCAAAATTTCGACCCCCGCAGGCAAAACCAAGGGAGAATTCTGCGGGTGGCTGCGCTTCTTGCCTTGGTCGCCAGCGCTGCGCTGTTTGCAGGCTGTAAAGGAAACACCACCGCCGCGGCATTGCCAGAACCGACCGTCGGCAAGCCCCCCACGATCCGCGCTACTCGTCTTCCTTCCGACCACACTGACGACCTCCGTACGAAAGACCCTATTGCTAACTCTCTCTGGCAAACAGCTCACTGGTCGCACTTTGTCCCACCGATCAACGCCGCCGGCACAACGCCACCAACAACCGGAGCCTTCCTTTACGACGATGCCGCTCTTTACATCGCATTTGTGTGCCAAAAATCAGGCACGATCTCGGGTGATGCCGCCGACACTGTTTCGGTCTATCTCGATCCACACAACGAGGGAAAAGAACTTCTCCAGATTTCCGTAAATCTTGAAACCCGCGCTTCGCAGGCGACGTGGTATCGCAGCACATTGACTGCTCAACCCTTGGAAAATGGCGCGCCCGATCTTGCTCTCCCCATCGACCGTTACCCCAACGTTTCGCTGAAAGGGCTCTCGTGCGACCTGCGGGAGACCACGAAAAACGGCGTCCCGGAATGGACGGCCGTGCTGGCCATTCCATTCCGCTCGCTCCCCGGCCCCCTGCAGGCGGCTCCTTCAGAATCGCACCCGTGGAAGGTCAATCTGATCCGCACTCTCTGCGTCGTCAACAACGGCCGCCGCGTGCCGCAGGTCCAATCCAATCTCTCTCCCGTTTATATGGACGCCCAGTACGTCTCCCCTTATCGCCTGGCCGAGTTGCAGTTTGTCAGGTGAAAGCCCGAACTGTGGGAAAATCTGGCCCATCACCAAAATAGACCAAACCATCCGTACGTCTTTTGACGGTCGCCCTTGGGCGATGTTCTTCCTCGATCACGGAAAATTTTAGAAGATTTAAAGCGTCAACCCATTGCTACGACGCGCGCCGAGGCATTAACAACCTCGCCGGCAACATAAACAGCGCCCGCAAAAGCGCCAGCATCGCTTCCGCAACAACGAAGGCAATACGAAATGGCAAAGCGATCAGCCACAACAGGGGAAAGGCCACCAGCACGAACAGCGCAAGCGGCCAGCAAAGCCAAAAGAGGATGCACCACAGGATGAACACCGCGAGCAATATCATCGCTTCTCCTTGAAAAAGCCCCAGCGCCTTCCATTATACGTCGAGGTTCTTCACTTCCAGCGCGTGCGTCTCGATAAAGAGGCGCTTTCCAGCACATTGGGATCCTAAGCTTAGAATTCCACGTGGACAAGTTGTCGCG
>JADMIO011135769.1_pt1 | contig 48809 bp, 37 predicted proteins | sample 8958161 | NCBI WGS metagenome assembly JADMIO01 (sample SAMN16585339, study PRJNA669376) | soil metagenome | isolation source: Crop rotation soil | place: USA: Cullars Rotation, Alabama | collected 2011
GCCGCGACTTCAAGTCACGTGAATTCCAAGCTTCGGATCCCACTGTGCTGGAAAGAAAGAAGCTGCTGCGGATTGTGTTTCCGAAATCGTAGAGGATTTCTTTTTTACGCTGAGCAACGCGTGAATATTCGACGGAATCCGGACGGAGCAGCTAAAGGTTCTTGTTGGAAAGTCGTCCGCCGGTCCCTGTTGTTCATGTTCGGCTGCGCAGCTGCGCTAGTCGTACTAGAACCATTGTCGCGCGATATCCCCGCTGATTGGCGCAACTGTTTCATTGGGCTATTAAGCAGTATTTGGGCCTATGCGCTGACGTGGGTGTTCGTTCGGTGGGACTCGCTGCGACTAGCCGACGTGGGCGCTAAGATCGGTGGCCAAAGTGTTCTGCGCTTTGCCGTGGGGTTTGTGCTTGGATTACTGCTCGTCGTGCTATCGGTTTCGGGATCGGCCGCGGCCGGCTATGTGACTTGGGTGCGCACTTCGAGTGTCGACTTAGGGCAAGTAACAATTGCAATTGCAACGTACATACTTTTAGCGTGCCGAGAAGAGCTTGCATTTCATGGCTACCCGCTGCGCAGCCTGGAAAAGTGCGTCGGCGTTTGGCGTGCGCAGTTGTTTATCGCGATTGCATTTGCCGCTGAGCATTGGCTCGGGGGCTATCCATGGCAAACTGCGATTTTCGGGGCCGGCGTTGGCTCGCTGCTGTTTGGCATGGCCTCGATTTCTACGCAAGGGCTCGCAGTTCCGATCGGTTTGCACGACGCGTGGAATTCGGGGCAGTGGATACTCGGACTGAAGGGGCAGCCGGGTATTTGGGAGGCCGTAGTCGTTTCCGACCGGACGGCGGACCTGCTCTCGATGGTCGACTATCTCGTTGTTATGTGTGCTGCAACGACCGCGTTCTGGTTATGGTATCGTCGATCGGTACGACGACTAAATGCAACGATCTAAAGTCGGCGATCGCACATTATTGATGTGACGCTCTTTTAATTCGCGCCGTCGACAATACCACGATTGCACCGAATGCGAGAAACAGCGACGTGGGTTCAGGAATTGTGCCGCCGCCGAGTCCGCTGCCCGGTGTGTTTGTGCTGCCAAAATGTTGCCGCCATAGTTGCAAATGTGCCTGGCCGACAGGGACGCCGAGGCCGTTGTCGTTCAGAAGGGCATGATTGGTGCCATTGGCTTTTTGCCAAGCAACGTAGTCGCCCATGTCGACCTTGCCATCATTGTTGAAGTCGCCCGCGAGCGGTGTGTTGGAAACAGGCGGTTGACCGGTAAGGACGTTCAACCTACCGGCGCCCGTAAACAGGGCGGATTCATGGTCGGCGCCCGACCCGATTGCGCCCCAGGTGCCAAGAAATTGAGAGACGCCGTCGACGTAGAAAGCGTACACGGTGTCAACGACGCCGGCTGCAAAATTCAGGTTCAGTTTGGCGGCCGAGTTGAGTAAGACCGCAGCCGAGTCGGCGAACGTGGGATTCGTTACGCTCAGCGTGCCTTCGCAGATGCTGGTGTTGCCCGTGTATGTGTTGGCGCCGGTGAGGGTCAGGGTGCCGTTGCCGAATTTCATGAATCCGCGACCGGGCACGTCTTCCGCGATCGGTTGATTAATCGTTACGCCATAGCCGCCGGCGATTGTATGGACAGTGATTAGTCGTTCGCCACCCGTGATCGTCCATTTGTTGGTGCCGCTGGCCGTCCATGTAATCGAGCCGGGGTTAGTCACGAAGGAATCGTTGATTGTGATGTTGCCATTAAGGGTGACGGCATTGTTGAGGGAGACGGCCGTGGAGCTTGGGGCGGCAAGAGTTGGGCTATTGTTGACGATGAGTGTTCCGGTGCCGAGCGCGGTATTTGTGCCGACGCCTAAGGTTCCCGCATTGAGAGTGAGTCCGCCGTCAAAGGTTGCCGAGGTTGGGGCGAGCGTTAGTTTGCCTCCGCCATTTTTGATAATCTGGCCGCCGCCTGTGCCGGTGATTGCCGCCGAGTAGAGTTCGTTGGCCGGATTGTTGAGAGTCAGCGTTTTTGTCCCCAAGGCGATCGTGCCGGAGGCGCCGCTGACGGACCGGACGGTTTCGTCGAAGCCGTTGAGGTCGAAGGTCGCGGAACTAAATAACTGAACGATCGAAGCGTCGGGGATTACGCCAGAGGCGCCGAGCTTGAGCCGGCCTCCCGCGCCAATGGCGGTGCTTCCTGTGTAGGCGTTCGCGGTGTTTTTGAGGACCCAGGTTCCGGCGTCAGTTTTGCTGAGAGTCGTGGCGCCAGTGGCCGAGTCGGTGATTGCTTGCGACAGTATGTTATCGCCGGTGCTTGTGCCGCCGAGGACGAGGCTGTGGGCACCGGGGCCGCTCAGGACAATCGGCGCGGTGTTGGTAAATGTGAGCGCTGCATTGTTTGCGCCGCTGGCATTGATGTAGCCGCCCGCGAAGTTGGACTCGCCAACGGTTATCGTGAAATTGCGGTCGGTAGTCGCGGCGCCGCCGCGGTAAAGCAGCGTCCCGCCATCGAGGATAAGATTTGTGGCGGCGTTTGAGGAGGAGCCAATTCCAGAATTGATGTCGCCGTTGGTTAGTAGGCCGACAGATAACGTCGCGCCCGCTCCGATTAGCGTGGGCCCGTTATAGGTGTTGGCGGCGTTCAACAATACAGGTCCGGTGCCAGTCGCGCCGACCGCATCGCGGGGCGCGATCGAAAGAGCGCCCCCCAAAGTGCCGGAAATGATTCCGTCATAACTAAGACCGGCGCCGGCGAACGAGAGATTTCCGCCGCCGGCGCCGAGCGTGATGCCGCGCTTGGCATTGAGCGTGACGCCGGTGACATCGCCGAAGAGACCTCCGCCGTCGAGCGTGAAATAATCGGCTTGTGTCGTGGCGGGCAGCGCACCGAGCCGGTCTTCGCTCGGAAACACCAGGCTGCCGGCTTCGACGATGTATTTGCCGGTAAAAGTGGTTTGCGCCGTTTGCAGCCTGAATCGACCATCGCCCGTCTTGGTGATCGTTCCGCTTCCGCTGAGCGCCGCAGCCGCGGGCGCGTTGGCTGCGAGAGCAAAGGTCGTGCTGTTCAAGACTTGAATCGTGCCGCCATTCGGACCAATCGTGACACCGCGCTTCGCAGCGAGCGCGATCGCCGAATTGCCGCTGTAGCGCAAGGTGCCGCCGTTGATTGTTAGCGCTGCGGCATTGTCCGACGCCAACGGAACGGCGCCCAAATTCGCGTCGGTCTGGAAATCGACGATGCCATCTTTAATTGTGAGATATGCCTGGCTGCCAGAGCCGGTGCTAGAGAACGTATTTGTTCCTCGAAGCGCGAGAACGCCGGCGCCGTTTTTTATGACTCCGCTCGTGCCGCTAATGACGGCCGAGCTGCTGAGTTGTCCGAAGCCGGCGCCAGTTTCGACGTTGAACGAACCAACAGTGGTTCCGAAGGCAAGATTCCCATTGTTTTGCGCGGGGAATCCTTCTTCCACGACGATGGCTCCGACGTTGACTGTCCCCGAGACGTTGACGGTATAGGAGCCCGTCGCGTTAGTCCCGGCAGCAAACACAGCCGTGTTGCCGTCCGTCCACTTGGTAGGAAATCCTAAGCCGGTTGAATCGGAGTTCCAACTATTGGTGAATGAGCTCCAGACGCCTGTAGGAGTAGCACTTCCGGCGCCGGCTCGGCTTAAAGAATCAATATCCCAATACTGAGTCAGAGCGTGAGCCACGGAGGCGCCTGTGATGAGCGCGAACAGTAAAGCGATAAGCGAAGTATGAATTCGCATCGGCGAATAGCTCCGGCGTACGAGTTGAACGCCAAGGTTAGTTGTCGGATGCGCCAAATCGCAGCCGTTTTCCATCCGCAAAATTGCTGGGCAAATTGACGGCCTCGGCAAGAGAGGGCGAGTGGTATCAAACCCATGCCGAGGCGTGCAAGAGCGGCTGATTCGAATAGTGCTGGGATAGCGCGATTTCGGCCGCTAGACACGTTTTTCGATTTGTCACGCTACAAATTATAGTGAAGACCGCGGTGCTGAAACATCCAATATAGCGCAAAACACCAGGGCAACGGCGGCAAGCTTGACCGGCGCAACGGAAGCCACAACGTCGCGCGAGGCCAGCGTGTGGGTTCTCCGCCGGCGCGGATCCATATAGTCCTCGCGCGTCGCCCACACCGCCAAGCATGTGCGCGATCACAAACGAGTGATCAAATAATCTTAGCGCGAGACGCGGCGCGAACCAGCCAGCGCCGCAACTCCCATGAGGACGAGCAGGATGGATGTCGGTTCTGGCACGGTAGCACCATTTGACAGAGTGCCGCTGCCTGCGCCAGTTCCGGCACCGAAATTGGACCGCCAGGTATCATAGTCGGTTTGACTGTTCGGATTGGGACTTCCGCCCTTGCGCCAAATGACGTAGTCTGCGGCGTCAACTTTGCCGTCACTGTTATAGTCGCCAGCGAGCGTCGCTCCTGCGATGGTGAGCACGATATCTTTGCCGCCGTTGGCCGAATGCAAGGAGGTATTGGCCCCGTATGCGCTAAGGCCTGTGCCGATCGTCAGACCGCTAATGATCAACGTTGGATCGGTCCCGTCAAAAGTGAGACCGCTAAATGCACCCGTGCCTGCTAGGTCGGTAGTGAACAGCGTGTAGTTGCCGCTCCCCAGAGTGTTTCCGCTTGTGAGGTCGGTGAAATTAACGACCGTATTGTTGAAGACAACATCGCCCGACTCGGCGCCAGTGACCGCGGCTCTGTCGCTCTGATGTGAGTTGTTAAGCTCGGCGAGCATGGTGCCGCCGGTGACGAAATCCAAGATAGGCGCGTTGGCCGCGGCGCTGCTATCGAAAGTTAGTGTTCCGATGCCGCCTGAACCTGGAGCAAGGACGCCGAGAGCGCCGATGGTCACTTGTCCTGGTCGGCCGGATGTGACAGCGGCCGTTGGCACAATCGTCCCGGTGCCGCCGAGAATGCCATTGGTCACATTGATCTGACCAGTTCCGGTTCCCGATCCCGAGGTGTTGTTCACCAGCAGCGTTGGGGTTCCAACTCCGCCCGTGCCGATCTGGACGGTTGTAATTCCCGTGTAGGTATTGGCGTTGGTAAGCACGACCGTGACGCCGTTTTGCACGTTTAACTGAGTCGAGGTCACTGCGATCGAGCCCGTAATCAAATCGTTGATAACGGTTTGTCCGCCGCCTACACCGGAAGTGCCCGTCTGAGTTTGGAACCCTAATGTATTCGTGCCGAGCGCTAGAGTCGATGGACTGCCGGCCGAGCCAAAATTGAGCGTGCCACCGGCAAGAAGATTATTGGTGATCGTGCGATTTCCAGTTGGTGTGATGTTCCCGGAGAATGTGAGACTGCGGACGGTTGAATCAACTGCGGTCGGCGCCGTCATTACAAAAATTCCAGCGGTCGCATTGATGTCGTTTGCAACCGTGATATCGCTTCCAACTGGTTGGAAAATCGGCGGCAACGCTCCCGAGATGCTGATGGCGCTCGTTCCAAACGGGCCGGAAGTAATTGAACCGGGGCTGCCCCCCGAGCTAACGCCCACTCGAATGACGTTTTGAACGGCGGTGATGATGTTTGTACCGCCCGCGTACGTATTCTGGCCGTTTATCTCGGTCGTCCCGGTGCTGGTGTTTGTCACGGCGCCACTACCGCCAATCGCACCGTTCAGAGTAATGGTCCCCGCGCCGGTGACGGTTAGGCCGCTGTTGTTTGTGACGGCAGAAACGATGGTCAGCTTGGCGGCGGCGCTGTTATTGGCGATCGACATTGAGCCTAACGCATTGATTTTAGCGCTGATTGTCTGGGCTGTGGTGACATCCGAAGCAACCGAAATCGCGCCGCCGGCGTCCACGTCTAATTGTTCCGATGACGAAGAGCCGATGGTGTATGCTGCAGCGGTGGCACCACTAAATTGGATTGTGCCGATCGGTCGCGTGCCGCCCAAACTGATTGTTGTGTTGCCGTTGCCGGGACCGTCGAAGACAGCCGTGTCACCGCTAACGGGCACCGCATTTGTGTCCCAGTTTGAGGTTTTGTTCCAATCGGAATCTGTGGTGCCGGTCCAATGTGGTACGGGAAAGATATTGGCGAGGAAACTGACATTATCGATCGCCAGTCCATCATCGGTAACGGCAGGCTGCGGGTCCGCCCAGCGTAGCCATAAATCGGTGCCATCGGCCCAGGAAATATTCTTAATTGTGATCGGGTTAACCGTAACCTTACCGGCAACGTTTCCAACCACGGCGGCGGCCGTGGTTGTGTGTACCGGCGCAGTCCAACTTAAGGCAGGAACATTAGTGAAAGAGGCTGTTGTTCCCCAAGTTGTTGAATCAGCCGTCAAGCTGTACCCGAAGTTCATGGTTTCCGGGGTTCCCACGCCGCTGTCGCGCCATTGTTCGCCATCGAACGACAGGGTAAAGCCGGTTAGTGTTTGACCGGTGGTGTTGGTTAGCCGGAGACCGAAGTAGAGGTTGCCGCCGTCCGGTGAGAGTGTGTTGGCACCGACGTCACCCAATGCGCGCTCGGTGCTACTATTCACGCCAAAGCTATAATATGATCCTGTGCCGGAGCTACCGGAACCATTGCGAAATCGCTGATGACCGTTGAAACCACCTTCGGTGACCGAGGTTGTGTGGAAGAGATACCAGCCTAAAATGCTAAAATTCCCAGCGCCTGGGCTGGAGGTGTCATCGGTCCAGCCGGTTGGCGAGTTACCCAGAGTCGCGTTAGTAGGTGAGTTTGGCAGAGTGTCAAAATTCTGCGAGTACGTGCTACCCGCGGCACTGTAGGTGACAGCCGCTACTGCCGAATTGGCTCCAAGCATCGCGACACAGCACGCGAACGCGGCGATAGGCGACGGATAGCCGATTGCCAGAACATTAAACTTACGGGAAGCTGTGGACCATTTCATGATTTATGTTGCCTGTTCACGTCGGTGCAAGTTTGCATTAAATCAACCGAGCCCCAATCTTTGATGCTAACGGCGGGGTAATAAAGGGTCAAACAAGCGTAGCTGTATAGGGGCCCGAGGTTGGCAAATCTGACGTGCGAATTTGTGGGTCTAATGATTCCGTGTTGGCGGAGTGTGGTCGATAAGTGGCGGGGAAATAAGGGGTTTGACTAAAACTTACGCTAGGCCGCAAGTGGTTCGGTGAAAGGAGCTGGGCTGGCTGCCAGGCGAATGGCTATCAATTACAATGGTGGCAGTCGTCCATTGGCGGAATTAGCCCTGAGAATAGTGAGATCGGACGACTTGTAGCTAATTGCGAACAAACTTCCATGGGGACTCTATCATGATGCGGATTGTTGTGATGTCGGTTGTTTTGGCGGGTCTTGGTGGAAGCGCGTTAGCCGAAGACAAGGTGGATTTTGCGAAGCAGGTGCTACCGGTTCTGCAGGAGAATTGCGGGAAGTGTCATGGCGAGAAGAAGGCTGCGGCCAAGTTGCGCGTGCACACGGCAGCAGCGCTCAAGGAAAAGTGGGACGAGCAAAAGGGATTGATTGTTGCTGGCAAGCCAGAAGAGAGTGAATTGTACAAGCGGATCTCGTTGCCCGCGGGCGATAAGAAGCTGATGCCGAAGGGTGGAGAGCCAATTGCAAAAGATAAGATCGAATTGATCGCGCGGTGGATTAAGGAAGGGGCGGTGCTGCCCATCGTCGCTGCAGCTATTGCTCCCGCGAAGCCGGCCGACGCGGCTGCTCCAAAGAAGGAAGAGCCGAAGAAGACGGTTGAGATTCCGTTGCCAAAGGTTTCGGCGGCGCCGAAGGAAGCGGTCGACAAGTTGACGGCGGCCGGTGCGCAGGTGATGCCGCTGTTCGCGGATAGCTCGCTATTGCAGGTTTCGTTTGCGCATCGCAGCACGCCGGCGGGCGATGCAGAGGTCGCGCTCTTGTCGGGCGTGGCCGAGCAAGTTTATGCGCTTAATTTGGCAGACACGAAGACAACTGACGCCGGGCTTGCTCCGCTGGCCAAGTTGAAAAACCTGGCGACGTTGCATTTGGAGCGGTCGAGTGTGTCCGATGCCGGCCTCGCGCATCTGGCAGCTCTCGGAAATCTCCAATATCTGAATGTGTACAGCACTGGAATCACGGACTCCGGATTGAAGCAGCTTAAGGGACTGAAGAATCTTCGCCGGCTGTATTTGTGGCAGACGAAGGCCTCGTACGATGCGGCAATGGCAATGGAAAAGGATCTGCCGGGGCTGGAAGTAAATCTTGGGTACAACCACCCCGTCGTGATGAAAATGCGACTGACGAAGGAATTGGAGTCTTCCAAGAAACAAGCCGAGGAGGCGAAAGCGGAATTGGCGAAGGTTCAGGCGCAGCTAGACTCGGCGAAGAAGAATGCCGATGCGACCGGAGCCCACGTAACAGAAATTGAAAAGCAACTGGCGGAATTGGACCCGGCCGCGGCGGCAAAAGCGAAGGAGACCGCGGCTAAAGCCGATGCTGCAAAGAAGGCAGAGGCCGACGCGAAACCAAAGGCGGGCAAGGGCGGCAAGAAGGCAAAGGCTGCCGCAGAGAAAGCCGCAGCGGAAAAGGCGGCAGCAGAAAAAGCTGCTGCGGAGAAAGCCGCGAAAGAGAAAGCTGCCGCGGAAAAGGCAGCGGCCGAGAAAGCGGCGAAGAGGGCTGCGGCAGAAAAGGCTGCAGCCGATGCGAAAGCGGCCGCCGATGCAGCTGCCAAGGAGGCTGCCGATGCCAAAGCGGCTGCAGATGCTAAAGCCGCGGTTGCCGCCAAAGCAGCTGCCGCTGCTAAAGCTGCAGCTGAAGCCGCGAAGGCCGAGCAAAAGTGATTTAATCTGAGCAGGCGCTCTCAATGCGCGTGCGTGTATTCGATAACGGAGTGTGGCGATGTCGTCTACGATTCGTCGGCGTGATTTTTTGAAGGCGGCGGCCGGAGCGGCGGCGATCATGGCGACGCCGACCATTCTTACGGCTAAGAAAACGGGGTCTCCCATTATCATGGGAGAAGGCGAACACAAATACGAAGTGCACCACAACTGGCCGCAGTTGCCGGACAAATACACGTGGCAAACGACGCACGACGTTTCGTTCGACAAAGCCGGCAACTTGTACGTGATTCATCAAGGTGACACGGATAAGAAAGACCATCCGGCGATCTTCGTCTTCGACGACAAAGGCAAATTCATTCGCGCCTTTGGTGAGGAGTTTCAAGGCGGTGGGCACGGCCTCGAAGTTCATAACGAGGGCAGCGAAGAGTTTCTGTATGTGACCGGCTACCAGGGTCTTAAGAAGTTCGCCAAGCTCACGCTCAAGGGCGAACCCGTTTGGGAGCGGCACGCGCCGATGGAATCGGGCGTTTACGCCGCGGGCGAAGATAAAAGCACGAAGGCCGGCATGAAGACACGCAACGTGTTTCAGCCGACGAATATTGCGTTTCGGCCGGATGGCAATGGGTTCTACGTGGCCGATGGCTACGGCGCGTATGTGATTCATGAGTACGATCAGGAAGCGAAGTACAAGTCGACGTTCGGCAAGCCGGGCAAGGGCAACGGCGAGTTCAGCTTGCCGCACGGTGTGTGGATCGACAGTCGGGCGCCGGGGCGCGCGGCGTCGGTCGTGGTAGCCGACCGGGTGAACGGCCGGTTGCAATGGTTTACGCCGGATGGCGAGCACATTCAAACGTTGGACGGCTTCTTATTGCCGGCGAATGTCGATACGTATCATGGCCTGATGCTCGTGCCCGAGTTGTTGGCGCGAGTCACTCTGCTCGATTTCAACAACAAAGTTATTGCTCGATTTGGCGACGATGCGGAGTGGCGCGATAAGGTTGGGAAAAAGAAAATCCGCCAATATCCCGATCAATGGCCTGAGGGGAAATTCATTCACCCACACGACGCCTGTTTCGACGCGCACGGCAATATCTTCATTGCCGAGTGGGTGGCGACGGGGCGGATCACGAAGATGCGAAAGGTGAGCTGAGTTGTATCCCTCTCGCTCCGCGAGAGGAAAATTCATCTCGCGGAGCGAGTTGAGCACACTCAATCTGGCGTTTTTTGCCGTGCCGGTTATACTGCGAGCATCGGCCCGAGTGTCGGCTCGGGCGGGTGGATTCTCTTCTTTACTTTGTCTATCTAGGCGCATATGAGACGTCGTCGAACCTTAGTGGGTCGGTGCGGCTTCACGCTGGTCGAGCTGCTAGTCGTAATTGCAATTATCGGGATCTTGGTAGCTCTACTCTTGCCGGCCATCCAGGCGGCGCGCGAGGCAGGGCGCCGATCTGCTTGCCAGAACACGCTGCGGCAGTGGGGCATCGCGATGCAGAATTATCATTCGGCAAAGAACAGATTGCCGGAACCGCTTCGCACGAACCCGCGGCGAGTATGGGTGGTTTATACGTGGCCTTATTTGGAGGCGGCGAATCACGCGGCGCTTTTCGATCAGACTCAACCTTTCCATGAACCGCCAAACACGTATCACCCCCAAAGTCTCGAAGGCGTGTACGCCAAGCCCGAGTCAATTTACTACTGCCCGAGCGATCGACCCGGCGCGATGTGGATGGGGGATGACTACTGGCGGTGTCGGGGAAATTGGGTGCTCAATTGGGGCCAGGTGGCGATGAACGCCGCGCCGCCCTACAACCCGCCGAATCCGGAGTGGTCGACAAAATATGGACTAGCTCCGTTCGGGCTCAAGGATGTTTCCGACGCAAAGAATCCTCGGGTTGTGCGCTTTAAGGACATTACCGATGGCACATCGCATACGATGTTACTGTCGGAAGTTGTGTGTACGTCGACGGATAACATTTGGGATGTTCGCGGCGACATGCTCAATGACGGTGAAGGCTGCACGCAGTACATGACGATCGACACGCCGAATACCAGTGTGCGAGACGTAACGCCGTACTGCATTCCTAGCCCAGCAACTGCCGACAATCCGCCTGGAGAAGTAGGTGCCTATGCTCACAAGGCTGCTCGAAGCCGGCACCCGGGCGGCGTTAACGTAATCTTCGCCGATTGTTCACTGCGGTTCGTGACAAATGACATATTGCAACCGGTATGGCAAGCGATGGGTACAATGAACGGCAGCGAAGTTACGTCGGATGAGAATTAGGATATGCCGCTGATGAAGAGGAAGAGCACGCTTTCTATCTTGCTATGTTGGACGTTGATCGGTTTTTCGCTGGGCTGCTCAGCCGATGTGAAACAGGGCACGGTCTCAGGCACAGTGACGCTTGACGGACAACCTCTCAAGTCGGGCACTATTCGTTTCGATTCGGCGGATGGCCACGCCGCCGCTGTGGACACGTCGATTACGGATGGAAAGTTCGATGTAAAGATGGCGCCGGGGGATAAGCGTGTTACGATTACATCGCCGAAGGTGATCGGTAAGAAGAAAATGTATGACACGCCAGATAGCCCCACCTACGACATTACTGAAGAGCAGCTACCGAAGCGGTACAACGCTAATTCCGAGTTAAAGCTGACCGTGAAGGTTGGCAAACAAGACCCTGAGCCAGCGTTTGATTTAAAGAGCAAGTAGGCTTTGCCGTTGGTACCGCTTAGGCTGCTTTCTCAATGTTGGGATGCAGGCCTATTTGCATGGCTTTGCTCTCCGGCGATAAATAAAGCATGGATAAAACTATGCTCGCCGTTGTCGTCACCATCACGTTCAGCATTGTGGGCGTCGTTGGCGACTACTTTCTAAAGCTCGCCAGCGCGAAGGACGAGTCGCTCAAGTCGCCCGCGTTCTACGTCGGGTTTGTCCTGTATGCTTCGACAGCGTTCGGCTGGGTCTTCGTGATGAAGCATCTTAAGCTGGCGACAGTGGGTGTAGTCTACAGCATTTCGATGGTGCTGCTGCTCACGGCCGTTGGCGTCGTGGCGTTCAAAGAATCGCTCAATGGCTACGAAATCGCTGGGCTCGCGATGGCGGTTGGATCGTTGTTGCTGCTCACTCGATTCAATTGATTTGCAACGACTAAATAACCACGAAAAATGCGAACCAACACAAAAAATTGAATCGAATGACCTATAAAACTTCTGTTCTTAAATGGTTTTCTTTTCGTGTCATTTTGTGTTTTTCGTGGTTACCTCTTGGCGTGGCGATCGCCGCAGATGTTAGTGTTCGAACGGCAGACGATTACGTATTCGGCGGCTACAAGGGCGAATTCAAAAGTCCGCCGTCGGCGGATGGCAACCCGCGGCGAGCGATCATTGTCGAGTGGGCAGGGCGGCCGGAGCGACTCGTATTCTGGCACGAAGCCAGTTACTGCCCATTTTTCGAACTCGGCGACGGGAGCGGTGCTTGCTTTCAATTCTTCGAAGGCAACGACGGCTGGGCCGAGCTGTTCAACGAGTTTGGTCGGATGGATAAAAACTCGGTCGTGGAAGTCGTCAAAAATGGACCGAAACAGGTTCATCTGCGCTGGACTTATTACGGCGTCAATCAAAAGAGTGGCGAACGAGCTTTTCGAGGCAGCGAAGACTTTTATTGTTTGGCAAATGGCCTCGTGCTGCGTCGGCAGTCCTATCAATCGCTGATGCCGAAACGGAACGAGGGATACGCGCGCGAGCCGATTGAGTTGATCGCGATGTCGCCGGTCGGAAAATTGTGGAAGGACATTCTGCGATCGGATAGCAAATCGGGCGAGCGACATGCACTGGCCGTGCTTGATCCTTTTTCGAAAAACCGTTACGACACCTATTGGCGGCCGACCGCGGGATCGCTTTGGCAGTCAACTCCGCGGCGCGAGGGTTGCGCGTGGCAAGCTGTCGACGACGCGCCGGGCGTCGTACTCGTACTGCCGCTGGGAGCCGGCTCTCCATTTTGTGCGTTCGGCACGGCCTCTGGCTTCGACGCGCATACGACTCGCATCAAAGATCACAGTTTCAAAGACACCGGCGGCGTTGGCTGGATTTCCGCGTCCTGGGATCACTGGCCAATCGGTTGGCTCAACAGCCAACTGCACGAAGTAGATTCAAACTCGCTGGCAAAATATCCGAATCACTTTTCACCGGCAGGCATGGATTTTTTCGCTGTGCCCAATGAAGAAGTGGCCCGTGGTGAATACTGGTCACTTATCGGCGTCGGTGGGACGGACTTGGAAATCATTCGACAAACGGTGCGTGATTGGCTCGACCTGGGCAAGAAAGGTTGCCGAGAACCGGATCGAGTCGACCGCTTGCCCGCGATTCATTCAGGACGAGTTAAATAAAGGGAGTATTATGAAAGCTGCCGAATCGGAAGATGGATTGCGAAAACGGTTGGGGTGCTCGGTAGATCAATTGACGCCGCGCGATGGAATCGCGGCGATGTGCGATTTCTATGCTGACGAGCGGGTTGATGGCGCCGCTATTGAGAACGATCGAGACATGCTGCTTTACCAATGGGGCGTCGACACGTTTAACGCGCCGGACGTGTTTCAATTGAGCATCACTCGCCAGATCAATGTGACGGGCGAGAGCCAACCGTACCAGCTCGGGTTGATCTTCAGTTTTTCGTCGACCGGCGCGCTACAGAAGATCGACATCGGCAATCAGTGGTGTCGCTCGCCGAGTGACCTACGGGCGTTTCGACAGTTCGTTGAGTCATCGGACGCATACAAAGCCGTTGCTGATGGGAAAGCAACTCAAGTCGAATTGAAATGTGAACGCCGCGGCTGACCGTGCAGGCGGGCGCTAATTCAATCGCCGACCGTCCGACGCCGAGAACAGATGAAACGCGCCGGGACGAATCGCCAGCGGCAGGCGGTCGCCCGGTTGAACTCGTGCGTCGGCCGGCAGACGTGCGACGTGGTCGCTGCCCGCTAGAGTGAAATGGGCCATTGTCTCGTGGCCCATGTGCTCGACAACGTCGAGAGTTACGGTCGCAATCCGCGGGGATGAACCCCGCGGCTCGCCGTCGACGAAGAGGTCTTCGGGACGGATCCCTAATGTTGCCGGGCCGTTGGGAGACCCATTCACTTTCACATCGCCGCCGTCGGCGAATTTGAACGAACCGTTTTCGATCTGGCCAGCGATAAAATTCATCGCCGGGCTACCGACGAACGACGCCACGAACTGGTTCATCGGCCGCTGGTAAATGTTCATTGGTGTATCGACTTGCTGAATCACTCCGCCGTTCATCAGCACGATCCGGTCGCCGAGCGTCATCGCCTCGACCTGATCGTGCGTGACGTAGATGATAGTTGTCTTGAGCCGCAGGTGCAGCCGCGCGATCTCGGCTCGCATCTGTACGCGGAGCTTGGCATCGAGATTCGAGAGCGGCTCATCGAACAGAAACACCTTTGGTTCGCGGACGATCGCCCGGCCGAGGGCGACCCGTTGCCGCTGACCGCCGGACAGTTCGCGCGGGCGACGGTCGAGCAACGTTTCGAGCGAGAGAATCGCAGCCGTTTCGTTGACGCGCTTTTCTATCTCGGCCTTCGGCGTGCGGCGCATTTTGAGGCCGAATGCCATGTTTTGCCGCACCGACATGTGAGGGTATAGGGCGTAATTTTGAAAAACCATCGCGATGTCGCGCTCGCCGGGCGCAACGTCGTTCACCAATCGGTCGCCGATAAAGATTTCGCCGCCGGTGGCTTCTTCCAACCCGGCGACCATTCGCAGCGTTGTCGACTTGCCGCAACCGCTGGGGCCAACAAGGACAATGAATTCGCCGTCCGCAATCTCGAGACTGACATCACGAACGGCGTGGAAGCCGTTCGGGTACTTCTTATCCAGATGCTTTAGGACGACATTGGCCATTGGCGTTCAAAACAGAACTGTTCGGAGCCCGCAGCGCAAGCAAGGGTCTACATGGAAACCCTTGCTTGCGCTGCGGGCCCCGATCAGATTTCAACACGCTCAGGTAATCTTCACTTCCGCAGATTGCCGTGGTGGCTTGCCTTCGGGCGTTTCGCTGCGGGCCGGGTCGAACCAGGCTGGGTCGAATTTGATTTTCTCCTGCTTCGCAATGGCGATGTTGCTGGTGAGCGCGATCACGGCGTCGCCCAGCGCGACTTCCGGCGTGCAGTGTGGCTTGTTTTTTGGATCGGGATTGCGAATGCACCAAGCCCAGTGTTCGATCTCTTCTTTATATCCGCGGCTGACTGGGCCGCTAGAAGTGGCTGCTTGGGCGACTGCGGCGCCGCCCCCTGTTTCGTAGGTTTCCATGGCTGCCTTGCCGCCTTTGTGGGAGACTCCGATCTTTGTGCTTGTATCGGAGCCTTTAAAAAGGAAGGCGTCCTTTTCGCCATCGAGGATCAGCACTCCCTTTGTGCCGAATACAATTTCACCGTACCCGCCGTAGCCGCTGCCGTTGATTGACGAATAACTGACGACCGTTTTCTTATTCTCGTCGGCAACGTCGTGCGTTCCCTCTTTGTAGTAACCTTTGGCTGGAAATTCGAACATGCAATGCACATGGTCGTCGCAATCGCGGTCGGCCGGGAAGACGGACCGAACGCCCATGCCGGAAACCGCAAGCGGATGCACGTGCGTCCCCTTCGGCGCTTGCGCCGAAATGAAGATGCTCGCAGCATCCAATTGGTGGCTGCCGAGTTCGGCCATCAGGCCGCCAGCCGTCCGTTGCCAGAGTCGCCAGCAGATCAGCTCCTCGAGCGCGGTCCGCGTCCGCGGCTTCGGCTTCAGGTCGGAGAGTTCCTTGACCTGGTAGCCGTATTTCTGCGCAATTTCTTCCGTCGCATCGTTCATCTGCGCCTGCTTCTGTGCAATCTTCGACTTCCACTCGGCGACGTCGTCTGGGTTGCTCGCGACCGCAAGCTGCTTTTGCCATGCAGCCAGCTCTTTGGCTAGCTTGGGGTCAGCGGGCAGCGGCGGTTGCCAGCTATCGTTGCCCGGCAAATTGGCCCGATGCCATTGGGCACGAATGTGGTGGATGTCGCCAATGAGCCCCTGACGAATTTGTTCGACGGCATTGTCATACAGAATGCTGTAATGCCGCTGATGGCCAACCGCCATCACGATCGGATTGCCACCCGTCGCTTTCACACTCGTGTCGGCAGCTACACGGCACATCTCCTTGCACAGCGCCGTGTCGTGCGCCATCAGCTTCTCGGTCAGCACATGCTTTCCCTTCCGCATCGCGTTGATTGCGATCGGATGATGCATGTGCAGCGGGGCGGCAATAATCACCGCTTCGACGTTTTTATCATCGAGCAGCTCGTTGTAGTCCGCCGTATACACCTTCACGTGCTTACGAGCGTCGTCTTCGGTCTTCCAACCTTCGCGATCTCCGAACACGGAGAGCAACCCCGGCCGGGCGATATGTGCCGTTGGCGAATACCAGTCGCCATGAAACGCACGGTGTACGCTATAGGGCCGGATGTCGGCAATCGCGACGACGTCGACGTAGTCGGGATTCAGCGCGCCGATCAACACGTTCCCTTCGTCGCCGGTGCCGATGATGCCCACGCGGAGTCGGTCGTCGAGCTTCGGGCCGTACTTGAAGTACTTGGAGCCAAGCCCGACTGCGGCCGCTGTGCCGCCGACAATGCCGATCGTGGCCAGAAATTCGCGGCGTGTACTGCCGGTGGCCTCGTCGAAGTTTTGTTTTCCAACCGCTCGTTCTTCGGGAGTCAAGTCTTTCATCGATTTCTCGTTAACAAGGCGATCATTTAGCCACTATGTGGCAATTTCTTGATTTTGATCTATCGAACCGCGACTTCGCGGTCGCGGTGAAAAATTGCATACGTAAGCGCATCGAGCCCCAACCAGCGGCCCGCGCCAGTGCCAGCCAAAGCTAACAGCCCCGCACACTCGATGCACTGGTTAATCGTTGGTACGGATTCAGCGATCCAAAATGGTTGCGAAGCGATGACGCCGAGCAGGAAAATTGCCCCCACGACCGAAGCCGTTCGCGTGAAAAAGCCCAAAAGCAGACACACACCCACGCCAATGGTTACGATCGTTACAACGACGTTAAGCCTGTCCAGCCGCACTTGGGTCGAATCATAAGTCGCGGCATGCAAATCATTGACCGCGGACTGCTGCTTGAGCTGTTCGGGCGTCAATATATGCCCCAGATCGTCGTAATAGCCGGCATCGAGCGCCGCGATCTGCGTACGCCATGTCTTCAGCTGACCATTTGTCTCGGTATTCTTCGTGGCAATGCGAGATTGAACAAACGGAACTGCCTTCGCTTCCGGTTCGTCGCGCCAATTCTTTAAGCGGTACAACTCATGCCGGTAGGCGGTTATTGCTTCCTCTTCTCCCTCGAGGTATTCGCTGAGCATTTCGAGCCGATGATGGAGAGCTTGATCCGCTTTTTGCTTCTGTGCCTCGGTAAGGCCCGAAATGCGTTTCACTTTATCCAGGACTGCCTGCCAGTCCGCGGCGATTTTATTCGCCCAATCTCGATAGGGCGCGGTGGGTGCAAATTCGACCGGCGGTGGGTCTTTCTTTTTGTTCGCCTCCGCTCGGCGGGCATTATATTCGCGCAGCCATTTCGCCTTCGCTTCGGCTTTCTCGGCTGTCAGCGGGACGTTTTCGCGCGGCGTAGCGAGGAGCGTCCGCCAATCGTGCCCGCCGGGAACATAGGCAAAGTACCAATCCGCCAATGGTCCCTTCGCCTTATCGAGCAGTTCGGTGTCAGCCGAGAAGGCCAGATGGAACCCACCGTCCGTCCGATCATATTGAATCTTCTTTGTCCCCTCGCCAAAGAAATGCCACCCAATCACGAGCCGCAAAACGACGAGGCCAAAAATTCCGAAGGTCCCTAGAATTCTGCGACGGTCGACAATCATGGGGCGCGGGTGGGTTCGAGGGGGGTAGGGGAGGAGCAGCCGTGCCCCACCGCTATCTACGTTAGCGCTCGCGAAGTGGGTCGCACGATAGATCCGCCCTGCTTGGACTTGCCAGGAAGTGCGCGTCTGGCAACAACCTATACTATGCCAACCCAGCCCCAATCGCCAGCGCCTGGTAACCCTCCGGTTTCCGGAAACAAACGGATCGTCCTCTGCTACCCGGTCGAACCCCGCCACGTCGCCCAAATCGCGAAAAACGCCCCCGGCTACGACGTCATCGACGCCGGTCAGGAGCATGTTGCCAAAGAACTGCTCGATGCCGACATTTTCTGCGGCCATCCGAAAGTCCCTGTCTCGTGGGACGACGTCGGCCGCCGCGAGCGGCTGCTCTGGATCCAATCTTCGGCCGCCGGCTTGGACCACGTGCTGGTTCCTACCGTGGTCAACTCGAACATCATTGTTACGAGTGCCTCAGGTGTGCTGGCCAATCAGGTGGCCGACCACACGATCGCCCTTACCACTGGCCTCCTGCGCAGCTTCCCCACCTACTTCCGAGCGCAACAAAAACGCGAATTCATCCGCCGCCCCACCCGCGACCTGCACGGAGCCCGGATCGGCATTGTTGGCCTTGGTCGCAATGGCCGCCGACTGGCCGAGGTCTTCAGCGCGTTCCACTGCAAGATCGTGGCCACGGACTGGTGGGATGGACCCAAGCCGGAGCAAGTTGAAAAGCTGTTTCCTGCCGATGCCGTCGACGAGATTCTCCCTCACATCGACATCCTGGTGCTGGCCGCGCCGCTTACGAGTCACACTCGCAATATGATCGACGCCCGCCGACTGGCACTTCTTCCGAAGGGCGCGCTAGTGATTAACGTGGCCCGCGGTCCACTCGTCGTCACCGAAGATTTGATTGCAGCGCTCGAATCTGGTCACATCGGGGGCGCCGGCGTCGATGTCACCGAACCCGAGCCGCTGCCGGTCGAAAGCCGCCTTTGGGATCAGCCAAACGTTATCATCACGCCGCACGTCGGCGGCCAGTCCGCCACGCGTGCGGACGACATGACCAATTTCTTCTGCGAAAACTTGCGGCGTTATCTCACCGGCCAGCCGTTGATCAATCTCGTCGACAAAACTCTCGGCTTCCCGTTCGTGGATCTGACGCCGTTGCCGCTAACGAAGTAACGTTGGCGCGGACTTAATCACGCGTCATCGGCTCGGAGCCCGCCGCGCAAGCAAGGGTTTGCTCTGTCCCCTCGACCGTCCTATTGCCGATCAGCCCGATGTTCGCCACTAGCGGCGACCTGCGTCGTGCTCATTAGATAGGCCATCAAATCACGCACTTCCGGATCGCTTAGCGGCGTGAGCAATCCATCTGGCATCATCGAATTTGCCGTTACCTCGCGCGAGTCGATATCGCTTTTAGCGACCTGGATCAATTCCATTGCAGTCTGTACTGCCAGTCGTCGCTCGTCCTCCGACTTAATGATTCCGCTGATTACTCGGCCATCGGCCATCACGAGTAGCGTCATCTGATAGTCTTTTGCCACGACGGCACTCGGATCGAGCACGTTCGAAAGTAAATAATCAAGATTGTTCCTTTGAGCACCTGTCAACTCAGGTCCAATTTTTCCACCGGCGTCGAAAAGCGTGTGGCACGCAGCGCAAGTTCGATCGAAAACCGCGCGGCCTTTTGCAGGGTCCGCCCCTGTCAGCGCTGTTGGCGTGAGCTGCAGTTTATACTTCGCGATCAGCGCCGCCCGATCTGCTGAGGTCGGCCGGAACTTTCCCCAAACTTTTTCCAGCCGGCCGCTGATCGACGCATCTTTCAAATTCTGCAGTTGCTGCACATGAAATGCCGACAAGTCGTTGGCCGGGAGACGTTTTTCCTCGACCGCATTCAGTAGAATCGTCGCGTAGGTTTTCCGCGAGGAGAGTGTGCTGATTGCTTCCTGCCGCGCCGCCGCATCGAAGTCGCCATATCTCTTCAGAACTTCAATCGGCGTGGCGTCGTCGTCCAATGCCGCCAGGCCACGCAGAGCGGCAATCCGCACGGCCGGATCGGCCAGCATACCGAACAGCTGCTTTGATAAGCCGGTCACTTTTGCCTGAGTCAGCGCCAAGATTGCCTGCTGGCGTGCCTTGGCTGGCTGATGGTTGTCGGCCGCGATTCGCTGTAATTCTTCCACAACTCGCGGATCACCTAAGATCAAAGCCAATCGTCGCGCCTTCTCGATAACTGCGGCCGACTTGCTCTGCGAAAGCATCGGGTAGACATCCGACCACGCCTTCGGCATCGGCACCTCGCGCCTGCCTTCGAGCGCTTCGAGTATCCCTGACAACACAGATTCGCGGAGCCCATCATTTCCGTTTTTTAACAACGGCACGAGCGCCGTGAGAGTTTCTCCATACTTGGCCGCTGCAATTCGCCGGGCCAGCAGTTTTCGAATGAGCGGGATTTGCGCGCGTTCGATGAGTCCGACCGCTCGGCCCCGATCGGATGCAACAAATGGCTCGATGCCGTACCAAATCATCAGCGACAGATTAACATCGGCCGCATCCTGCGAGCGCGCGATTAAGCCCTCGGCGATCTCCCAGCGGTCGCGGACCGGCAATCGCTGCAGCACCGACGCCAGCGCCAGCCGTACCCACGCCGACGGATCATTTGCTGCCAACTGCGCGAGCCGCCGGACGACCTCGGGCGACGACTTCTTATTCTCCACGGCCAATTGAATGGCCCAACCACGAACCACGTCCGCTTTGCTGTCCATCTGCTCGAGCAACAGTGACTCGGACGTCAGCCCCATCGCATGCAGCGACCACAACGCCGGCAATTGCAGCGTCGCATCAAAATCGTCATTAAGCATTCTGACCAGCAGTTCTTCGGCGCTACCCGATTTTCTACCGGCCACGCCATATCGCTCCTGTAGCAACCGCCGCGCGTGGTTCGCAACCCAGGCGTTCTTACTCGTCTGCAGCCGCACGAGCGCTTCGTCGTCCAGCTTCGCCAAATCCGTCGTCCAAGGCTTTGTTTTGCCATAAGTGATCTTATAAATCCGCCCATTCGACCGATCGACCACCTCATAGTTGTGGCATTCGCCCGTATCAGTCCAATCACTTATGTACACGCCGCCATCCGGACCATACTTGATCGCCAATCCGCGAAACCATGGATCGCCGGCCAGCAGGAAGTCGGCCCCATGATGGGCCACGTAACCGGAATCCTTTCGCTCCAGCACATCCTGATTCACCCGGTTTCCGTGGATATTGCACGTGAACAGATGATTGCGATACTCGTTGGGCCAGTTATCGCCCTGGTAGATCATCGCGCCGACGTGTGCATGGCCGCCGCCGTAGTCGTTGTGCTTTCCGCCGCGCGCCTCTGTCCAATTGGTCCCGGTCCAATGGAGATGGTCGGCGCACGTGTTCATGAGCTCATACGTGTAATGGTTGAGGTCTTGGCCAAACATTCGCTGAAAATGAGCGCCGGGCACGACGTGCCACAGATGTTGAATCACGCAATTTGTGATAAACGCCTGCCCGTATTGATCAAAATCCAGCCCCCAAGGATTCGTTGTTCCGTTCGCGACGACTTCGAACGTCCCGCGCGTCGGATGGTATCTCCACACGCCGCAATTAAGCGCCGTCCGCTCATTTTTCGGGGACCCAGGTTTGCCGACGACGGAATTCGACAGAATCCCGTTGCAGCCATACAACCATCCATCAGGGCCCCAGCACAACGAGTTAAAGACATTGTGCTTCGCATTCAGGTCCCAGCCGTCGAGCTTGACGACAGCTGGCCCATCGGGCACATCATCGCCGTCGGCATCGGGAACAAACACAAGATTTGGCACCGAACAAAGCCAGACGCCCCCGAAGCCCCACTCAATCCCGGACAGGTTGCTACCGTTGTCAAGAAAGACTTTCCGTTCGTCGAATTGGCCGTCGCCGTTCCGATCCGTGAATATCAGTACGCGGTCATGCGCTTCGCTGTGCCAGCCAGGGTACGAATGATTCTCAACGACCCACAACCGGCCCCGATCATCGAACGTGAACGCGATTGGCTGCACAATGTCCGGCTCACCGGCAAACAGCGTGGCCTGAAAACCAGCCGGCAACTTGAAATGCCGAATCGCGTCCGCGGCAGGAATTGGACGGTCTTGCGCAAGGCCCGCCGAAGCGAAAAGTACAACGATTAGACAAGCGATGTAATGCATTCGACCACGCATGAGCCGGTTTCAAGTGCGATTGTGTGAGGCCCGAAGTGCAAGCAAGGTTGTACGCTTGGCGAAACATCCAGCTTACCCATCCACATTCGTCTATCAAGAAGATCAAAACATGATTGCCGCAGCACGCGGTATTTTGGGTGAAAGTCACTAAGATGGGGCTAGCCGCGGTACAAGTTAAGAAGTATTAGTTGGTGATTTCACAGAGTCGTCAATCGCCACGAAAGTGGCAATTGAAAAGACCGACATTAGGAGCCTGAAGCAAAACCAGTTCGAACGAACCGGACGCTAGCGCGTTCCGGCTGATTTTATCAGGCGCAGGGCGCTGGCCCCCGCCCCCGGTTGTGGTACAGCCTCTAAGTCAGTGCGGACACGCAAAAGTGACCCCACGTCCCGCCCAGGTTAGTCGGTCAACGACTACGGAGCGAGTCGTGTCTCTAGCTAGCCGTCTCATTTGATATCTTACCACCGCGCCGCGCGGATATGCCTGGGTAGTGGCCATATTTAGTGGTGGACATAAGTTCAATAATCGGCTAAGATCATGAGGTTTCTTGTTGCGGCTCACAATCAATCGGCGAGATCTGTGCTTCGTGTCCGCAAAGTTGATCTTTTTGGACATAAGACCAAAAAACTCACACCATGTCGAACCAAAATCGCTACCCTTTTGCCGCCCCAATTTTGCGAGTCCCTTGGCCCAACAAGACTTGTGAAAATTCGCACAGGGCAGAATCAGCGAATTATGTAATTAAAAATCGTGTTGCGCCTGCCGTGCCAAAATCGGATCGCTCTCTTTGTCGTCGCAACCGCCGTATCCACGGACAGAAGAGTGCACGAACCGCATTCGCCTGGACGAATCGCCGTGCTGGCACGTAAAATGAAGGCAATCTTAACAATTCGGGTATACTGCAAGCTTGAGCAACTCCACACCTGAGAATTCACCGACGAGGCACACCATGAGCATGACGACCGAGTACTTGCACGGCACCATGACCATCATGCCAGGGGGCAAGCGGCCGGAGAACCGCGTCAACGAGTTGCTCGTCAATTATCTCAAACTGGTTCAGCAGGAGAAGTTAGGTTGGACCGAGCACTTGCGACTGAGCCGCGTGCTGGGGCGGGGTGGGCAGGGGATCGTCTACCTCAGCGAGCGACGAGGGGCCGACAATTTTACGCTGCCGGTCGCTCTCAAGTTTTTCTCGCCTGAGCGGTTCCCTGATGAGCGGACCTACCGCGAAGCAATGGAGCGAATGGCCGCCGTCAGTTCCGAAGTCGCTCAAATCCAGCACGACAATCTGCTCGATGTACAGAACTTTATCGAACGCGGCAGCATCCGCGTGCTGGAGATGGAATGGGTCGACGGCTACGACCTGGATTCCCTCCTTTCGCCCGGAATGCTGGAGCGAGCCCGCGCACGAGTTGGCCAGAAGCGCTGGGAATACATTAGCAATGTGATCGCGACCGCCGGCGAGTCACGCACTCGCCTGAAGCCGGGCATTGCCGTGGCGATTATCCGCGAGTGTCTGGCCGGGCTGGCTGCGCTCCATCGGCAAGAGATCGTTCACGGTGACATTAAGCCGTCGAACATCATGGTGAAGCGAACCGGCAACGCAAAGATCATCGACATCGGCTCGGCGCTTGACCTGAACGACATGCCGCAGCAGAAGACTTGCACGCCGCAATACGCGGCCCCGGAGATGCTCGACCGCGAAGAAATCACGCCGCGGTCCGACTTGGCCAGCCTCGGATACGTGCTCATCGAGCTGCTGGCCGGCAAACCACTGTTCGCTGATAGCCGCGACTACCAAACTCTGCTTGATAAGAAGCGGACGTTGCCGCAGTGGATTCATAAGGTATTGCCGCCGGAAGTTCGGCACAGCGACTTGTTGATGACGATCTGCCGACGCCTCACGGCGCCAGATCCGATTTTGCGATACGCAACGGCCGAGCAGGCTGACACGGGCAGCGAAGGCCTCGCCGAGTTCCAGCGAACGCTCGTCCGCGGCGATCTCGCGAGCGAATACGAGAACGAATTGAGGCTTTGGTTAGAGGAGTTGGAGTAATCGCGTTTATTTCAGCCGACAAGCCGGCTGCAGCATGGAGGTCGGGGGATGTTTAATTCGCTAGTCGTCATCGCTCTAACGTTAGCCAGCCAGGTCGGTGGCACCGACAATCGTTATCTCGGCAATACAACCGGGCAACCGACAGCCTCGAATGCAGCGCCCAGTGGCGCGCCCGCCACGGTTACTCCCTTTAACACGCCGGCTGCAAGCAGCGCGACGCTGAAATCCACATCCGCTCCGAGCAGCAGTCCGTACAAACCGTCACAGCCTTCCACCTTCGGCGGTCAGCAGCCGATGCAGCCGCTCAATCTAAACCGAGCGCCGGCAAACACGGGCGGAGTGCAACCGCCGCCCGGCTATCAACAGCAAAGCGGTCTTTTCGGCAACAGTACTCCCAACACGGCCAGCACACAGCAGCAGCCCTCGAAATCGGCATTGATGATGCAGGCCATGCTCACACCTCCTACTGGCAGCCAACTTCGCGGCGAGCCGGTGCGATTGTTTGATGTCGTCGGCAGCGGCCGCACGCGAAACGAACAGACACAGCGCATTGAAGCGTACTGGGACCTTTGTTCCAGCGTGGCCGACTACTATTTGAGCGTCCGCGAGCAGGAGGAACTGCGAGGTTTGACGTCGGTCGCTTCGCGACAAAGTGCCGCCCTCCAGGAGTCCGAAAAGAAGATGTCCGTGCGGACCGCCACGTCGCTGAACGCCGCCCGAGCATCGCAGTTTCGCTTGGCCGGTTTCATTGGCCGCGGCGCGAATAACTTGCCCCTTCCCGCCGACATTCCGCACTGTGGCACTTACAACAGCCGCTACGATCAGCTCTTTGCCGGTCGGAACTCGCCTGAAGCGCAGACCTTAGCCCAATTACTTCCAATGCGATATGCCGAGCTCGACGATGTGGCCGTGGGCGTATTTAGTGCCGAAGATTGGCTCAAAGGTGTGATTGCACGCAACGAAAACTCCGATGCTGTCGGCAACCTGCGGGCGCTGGAACTCTTGGCGCTGCAGCGGCGCGCCTTTGTGCAAATTGCTCGTGATTACAATCGGCGCATCGCGCGATATTCCGAGCTGGCGACCCCGGGGCAGATCGATCCGGATCGATTGACGGGAATGCTGATCCGGCGAGCCGGCACGGTGACGTCGACGCCGCCGATCCGGTCATCGGGCGGCGCTGAAGGTTCGCCGCAGCGAACTTTCGTAAACACCGCAAATACCGACAACTGGTTGCCACCGGAGAAACCTGCTTTGCCAAGTGGTGAGAAGGTAGATTCAGCGGTTCGGCCGGCCTCGGGAACACAGTCAGGCGAAAGCAAAGAACGCTCGGTGCTCGTTGTGCCACAGTAGCGGTCGCTCTGCGAGGCGTGAATTCCTCTCGCTGAGCGTGAGGAGTACACTGATTTTTATGGGCCCGCTTGCAGCAACGCGACATCTTCGGACTTCGAATTCAAGCGAAACGGTGGACGCAATTTCGCTCCCCGCGCCCAACGTGCGCCCGCTCTGGATCGGTCCGCTGTTGGTCGATCCGCCGATTCTCCAAGCACCGATGGCGGGTTTCACAAACTACGCCTTCCGCCAGATTGTCCGCGAATTCGGCGGAGCCGGGCTGCTCGCGACTGAAATGGTCAACGCCAAAGGCTTCGTCTGGATGGCCGAAAACGAGGCAGAGCATCCTGACCGACTCTGGGGCGTCGCCGATGAGCCGCGTCCACTGGCGGTGCAAATGTGGGACAATGACCCTGTCACACTCGCAAAAGTCGGCGAGCGACTGGCCAATGAATATAAGGTCAGCGTCGTCGATATCAACTTCGGCTGCCCAGTGCGTGACGTTGTTCAGAAAGCACACAGCGGCTCGTACCTGCTCCGCGAGCCAGAGCGGATGGGAGCGATCATCGAACAAGTCGTGAAGGCATGCGCGCCAACACCCGTCACGGCAAAGATTCGGTTGGGTTGCTCGCGGAATAACATTAACGCGATCGAGATCGCTCAAGTGGTCGAGGGAGCCGGTGCCGCTGCACTTACGGTTCACGGGCGCACAGCGGCCGATATGTTCCGCGGCTCGGCCGATTGGGATCGCATTGCGGAAATCAAACCCCACTTGAAACGGATTCCATTAATCGGGAATGGCGATCTTAATTCGCCGCAAAAGGTAGTCGACGCGTTTCGCCGGTACGACATCGACGGAGTAATGATCGCCCGGGCATCGCTAGCCAAACCTTGGCTGTTTCGGCAAGCGGCAGCAGCGCTACGCGGCGAGCCAGTGCCCGCCGAGCCCACTTTAGCGGAAGAACGCCAGCTTTTATTGCATCACTTCGAACTTATCTGCCGGCGGTTTGGCGAAGCGAAAGGTACGCTGCTGATGCGCAAATTTGCCTGCTGCTACGCCCAGGGACGGCCCGGAGCGAGAGAATTCCGCAGCCGGGTCGTAAAAGTTTCAGCCCCGGGCGAGTTCCAGGCGGTCGTCGACGGCTGGTTTCCGACTGACGCCAGTAAGTCTGTACGTGCCTCAACGTCAACGTTGGTAGCCGGCTGATTCGACATTCCGTCGACGGCGACTTCGCCCGAAATTGCTAAAAGTGGCGCGGCCGTCAAATCGCCTGTTGCGACACGCTATCAACAGTCATAAGTTATTATTAGCAAATGGTTTATGCCATTAGATATTTTTCAAATAGCAGGTTGTCAAAAATCGGAAAACCCGTAGGATTGTAGTAAGCGGCGAAGCACGTTAATCGAGCGACCTACTATGCAATCCGAAAGCTCTGACAAAGCGATGTTGGACGTACTGCGGCGGAACGGCGCCGTGACTATTTCGGCACTTGTAGCTGAGATGGGTGTTACCGCGACGGCGGTTCGGCAACGATTGCAACGTTTGATGGCCGACGGTTTGATTGTCCGACAGGCTGAGAACAAGGGCCGCGGCCGGCCCAATCATCGGTATTCCCTCACGCAGAAGGGTGAGCGATCGGCAGGAACGAATTTTGCCGATATGGCGGACGTGTTGTGGGATGAAATCAAGTCCGTGTCAGATCCAGAGATTCGCCGCGGTCTATTGAAACGCATCGCAGGTCGGTTGGCAGAGCGGTATCGGAATGAAGTGGGCGGCGAGACGCTGGGTGAGCGAATGACGGTGCTAGCTGATGTTATGGGCGAGCGCGAAATTCCATTTGTGGTCGACCAATCGGGTGCACTGCCGGTGTTGTCCGCGTTGGCTTGTCCCTATCCGGAATTGGCCATGCGCGATCGCAGCGTGTGCACAATGGAAAAGATGATGTTGTCGGAAGTTTTGGGAGAGAGTGTGCGACTTTCGGAATGCCGATTGGACGGCGGGTCGTGTTGCACCTTCACACCGAGCGCGTCGTAGTGGAGAATCGTGGATTCGACGAAGTTGAAGGATTCGCAGTTGATTGAAGCGTGAATGTTGGGTGGCAGGGTCCATCGTACGGAGTGAAATGTGGAAAACGATAATTTTCAGCCATGGATTGAAGGACGGTTCGAAGAAAACGTCATTACGACGACCGTCGAGCAGGCGATCAACTGGGCGAGGCAGTCGAGCGTTTGGCCGCTGACGTTTGGATTGGCTTGTTGCGCGATCGAGATGATGGCAGCCGGGGCGAGCCGGTACGACATGGACCGATTTGGCGCCGGCGCGTTTCGGGCGACGCCGCGGCAAGCTGATTTGATGGTGGTTGCCGGGACGGTAACGTACAAAATGGCCAGCCGAGTGCGGCGGCTTTACAACATGATGCCCGATCCAAAATTTGTGATCGCAATGGGGGCGTGCACGGTTGGTGGCGGGCCTTACTTTAAGTATGGCTATCACGTGGTTAAGGGCGTTGACCTTGTCGTTCCGGTGGATGTGTATGTACCCGGTTGCCCACCACGGCCGGAATCGCTGTTGGAAGGCTTGATGCGGATTCAGGACAAGATCAAAGGACACAAGATTGCACGGGCTCGCGGCGCTGCGGTCGGGGTGAAGGTGGATGACGAATTGCCGGTGCCGCATCACAGTGGCTACGTCGCAGCGCCGGCCGACAATGAGCCGGTATTTGACCATCAAAAGATTACGGCGTAGTTCAACTTCGCCTTGTTTGACGAACGACTGATTGAGAAGAAGATTGGGGTGTTTGCAAAGTAAGATGACTGAGACATTGGAAATCAAGGACCTGCACGTTGCTGTTGCAGGAAAATCAATTCTGAACGGCGTGAACCTGATCATCCGCCGCGGCGAGACTCACGCGCTCATGGGACCGAACGGCTCGGGCAAAAGCACGCTTGCGGGCGTGATCATGGGGCATCCGAGTTATGAGGTGACCGACGGAACGATCGAGCTGAACGGCGAGAACATTTTTGATTGGGATGCGACCGAGCGGGCGCGGCACGGCATTTTCATGGCCTTTCAGCGGCCGATGGCGATTCCCGGCGTGAAGATGGCTGATTTTTTGCGGCATGCGACGACCAACGTTCGCAATCCCGAACGAAAAGAGGGTGAACAGCTTATTCCGATGCGCGAATTTCGCAAGGAGCTCAAGGAAAAGATGAGCCAGTTGCGGATTGATGAAGAATTCGCGCGGCGGTACGTGAACGACGGCTTTTCCGGCGGTGAGATGAAGCGGGCCGAGATTTTGCAGCTAGCGATGTTGCGACCGAAATTTGCGATTCTTGACGAGACGGACAGCGGACTAGATGTGGATGCGGTGAAATTGGCGAGCCAAAGCATTGCTGAGATCGGCGGCGCCGATATGGGGATTCTCATCATCACCCACCACGACCGGCTGCTCGAACACAACGTGCCCGATTTCACGCACGTTATGTTGGGCGGACGAATTGTGGAGACAGGCGGTGTCGAGCTGGCTCGCGAGTTATATACCGAAGGTTATGACAAGGTTCGGGCGCGGCATCCTGAGGATGCTGAGAAAGAGAAAGAGATGGCCGTCGCGGATAAGAAAGTCGCGATCGGCGCTGTTTAAAAGTATTACGAATTGAAAACGTTGCCGCGGGGCTGCGAAATATTGCGTTGCCGCGCAGAGCGTGGGAACGAGGATAGGAATAAGCAATGGCCACTGATTTAACTTCGGCTCCTGATGAAACGGGTGTTGGTGAAATCAACAAGTATGATTTCATCACGCCGTCGCATGCCGTATTTAAGGCTGAGAAGGGCCTGAATGCGAAGATGGTTGCCGCGATTTCCGAGATGAAGAAGGAGCCCGCCTGGATGCGAGACTTCCGGCTGCGGTCGCTCAAGATTTTCGAGTCGAAGCCGATGCCGCGCTGGGGTGGCAACATCGCGATCGATTTTCAGGATATCTACTACTATCTGAAGCCGACCAACGAACAGGGAAAGACCTGGGACGATGTGCCGGCTGAGATCAAAGAAACCTTCGACAAGCTAGGCATTCCCGAGGCCGAGAAGAAGTATCTGGCCGGTGTGAAGGCTCAGTTTGAAAGCGAAGTGGTTTACGGCTCGCTGCAAGAGGACCTCGGTAAGAAGGGTGTTCTGTTTACTGATACTGATACAGCCTTGAGAGAACACCCCGATTTGCTTCGCGAGTATTTCGGCACGATCATTCCGCCGGAAGACAACAAGTTCGCGGCCCTCAATTCGGCCGTGTGGTCGGGTGGCTCGTTTATCTATGTGCCGAAAGGCGTAAAGATCGAGTTTCCGTTGCAGGCTTATTTCCGCATCAACGCGGAGCAGATGGGGCAATTCGAGCGGACGCTGATCATCGTCGACGAAGGCGCGGAAGTGCATTACGTCGAGGGTTGTACCGCTCCGATGTATACGAGCGAAAGCTTGCACTCGGCCGTGGTCGAAATTGTTGTGAAGCGCGGCGCGCGTTGCCGATACACGACCATTCAGAACTGGGCCAACAATATTTACAACCTGGTAACGAAGCGAGCGGTAGCCTATGGGGATTCACTGATGGAGTGGATCGACGGCAACTTGGGTAGCCGACTGACGATGAAATATCCGGCCGTCTACATGATGGAGCCGGGCGCTCGCGGCGAAATTCTTTCGATTGCGTTTGCATCGAAAGGCCAACATCAGGATGCGGGGGCGAAGGTCGTACATTGTGCGCCGCATACGAAGAGCCGGATTATTTCGAAGAGTATCAGCAAGAACGGCGGTCGCGCCAGCTACCGCGGTTTGTGCAAGGTGCAGGACGGTGCAGTTGGGTCGAAGAGCAACGTCGTATGTGACGCGCTCATTCTCGATCCGGCCAGCCGGAGCGATACCTATCCGTATATCGAAGTCGAAGAGAAGGACGTGCAGATCGAGCACGAGGCGAGCGTTTCGAAGATCGGCGAAGAGCAACTGTTCTATCTGCAAAGTCGCGGTCTCAGCGAGGCGGAGGCCAGTTCCATGATCGTTAGCGGATTCATCGAGCCGCTGGTGAAAGAGCTGCCGATGGAATACGCGGTTGAGATGAATCGGCTGATCGAGCTGCAGATGGAAGGTAGTGTTGGTTAATTTGTTACGCTCGGTCTGAGCATTTGATTCAACGAATTTGTCAGGAGATCATGTCTACCGCGGTTGTTTCGACAGGTTTTGCTCAAGAGGCATTCGACGCCTTTCTTGCTGCGCGCGATGAGCCGACATGGCTCGATGATATGCGCCGTGCCGCCTGGCAGCGATTTCTGGAATTGCCGATGCCGAGTGTCCGCGACGAAGAGTGGATGCGGACGGATATCCGGTTGTTCAAGCTGGATCGATTCAGTCTGCCGGAGCACGACGGGCATCGTGCCGCGGCCGAATTTGCGCACCCGCATGCGCTGCTGGCCGAAGGCGTTGAATTGGGGGGCCGGGCTGTAAGCATGAACAGCCACGGTGTGACGGCAGATCTTGATCCATCGCTGGCAGCAAAGGGCGTGTTGTTTGGCAACCTGGCTCGTTTGGTTCGCGAGCATAGTGAGCAATTGCGACCTTTCTTTGAACGTCGCGTTGTTAACCCAAATCAGGATAAATTTGCCGCGCTCAATACGGCTTGCTGGTCGGGTGGCACGCTGTTGTACGTGCCGAAAAACGTCCGGATTGAACTCCCTTTGCACTCGCTGTCGGCAATGACCGCCAACGGCGTCGACTTGGGCAAGACAATGGTCATTCTAGAGCCCGGCGCTGAAGCCACGCTGCTAAGCGAGACGGCCAGCGCGACACTTGAGAGTGCTGGGCTTCACTGCGGTTCGATTGAGTTAATCCTAGAGCAGGGTGCGAAGCTGCGGTACGTGAATCTGCAAAACTGGGGTCACGAAGTCTGGCATTTCGCCCATCAGAAGGCGCACGTTGCACGTGAAGGGCGGCTCCAATGGACGATCGGTGCACTTGGCGCACGTCTTGCTAAGGTGAATCAGCACGTGGCCATGACTGGTCAAGATGCCGAGGTACAAGTCAACGGCGTTACGTTTACCGAAGGACGGCAACACCTTTCTTACAATACTCATCAGCATCACATGGCGCCGTATTGCAAAAGCGATTTGTTGTATAAGACAGCGCTGCAGGACCGTTCGCGGACGGTGTGGCGTGGCATGATCAAGGTGGACAAGCCCGCGCAGCGAACCGATGCTTATCAGCGGAACGACAATTTGATCTTGTCGCGCGACGCGCGGGCCGATTCAATTCCGGGTTTGGAGATTGAAGCGGACGACGTGCGGTGTACGCATGGGAGCACGAGCGGCCGGGTGGACGAACATCAGTTGTTCTACGCCATGACGCGTGGATACACGCGGCGTGAGGCAGTGAGGATGATTGTGAACGGGTTTTTTCAACAAGTATTCGATCGAATCACGATCGAAAGTGTGCGAGACGCTTTGGGGGAAGCGATTGGCCGGCGAGTTAGCGATATTAAGGATTTGGTGTGACCATGAATGCGCTAAAAATGTTGGGCAACGCGATGTGTGTGATCGGTCTAATGGCAACCGTGTTTGGTCTGTGGTGCGTGGCCGGGGGACTGCGGGTGATTGTCTCGCGACGGCCCGACGAGCGACAAAGAAGCGTTTTGTCAGCTAAGGTAGGCGTGCCGTTTGCCGTGGGCGGCATGATTCTGTTGTTCGCGGGCATGTGGTTGGCGAATAATTGAGTGTGCCGATGAGCGACTATGTGGATGCCGCTAAATTGCAGGAGATTCCCGATCCAGGTTCTTTGCTCGTTGAGGTTGGCGAGCGATTGGTCGTGTTGATTCGCGCCGCGGGTCATGTCTACGCGCTCGACGACATCTGCACGCACGATGGTGGACCACTCAGCGAGGGACCTATTGATCCGGTGTCGCATACTATTGCTTGCCCACGGCATGGCGCGAAATTCGATATTCGAACGGGCTCCGCTGTTACGATGCCCGCGACCAAACCGACGCGATCGCACGAAGTGAAGGTCGAGGGCGGTCACGTTCTTGTACGGCTAACTGGTTAGACACCCGATTTGCCTCGCGTATAATTGCACCCTGAGGACTTTTGCAATGGCGATAGCGGAAGATAAAGTGCGCGAGGCGCTGAAGGGCGTCGTCGATCCTGAGTTATTCGTGAACATCGTGGACTTGGGCCTCATCTACGACATCAAGATCGACGAGCAAGCGGAAGGGAAATCGAACGTTGCTGTCGAGATGACCATGACAAGCCCGGCATGTCCGGCTGGCCCGCAGCTCCTCAGTCAGTCTCAAGACGTGGTGAAGCGACTCGACGGTGTTAACGAAGTGGATGTGAAGCTGGTTATGGAACCGCCCTGGACACCAGACCGGATGACGGAGGATGCGCGAGATCAGCTGGGAATCTTTTAAGGCAATTTCGGATTGGGGATTTCGGATTGCGGATTGAGTCAAACTAATCCGGAATCCGTAACCTGATGCACGTCTTTCTCTACGAATGGGCCACCGGCGGCGGATTGGTGGACGAGCCTGGGCCTGTGCCGGCTTCCTTGGTGCGGGAAGGGACGGCGATGATCGGCGCGCTCGCGGCCGATTTCTTGCGGATCAAGGATTGCCGGGTGAGTGCGCTGCGCGATCCGCGCGTGCTTCAACTTGCCTTGCCGGGTTGCACAGTGATTGACGTGCACAGTCGTACTTCCCACCGCGAAGAGTTGGAACAGTTGTCGTCTGTGGCCGATGCGACCATTCTCATCGCGCCGGAATTCGACGACATCTTGCTGAAAGCTGCCCGATGGTCGCTTTCGAGCGGCGGGCGGCTGATATCGCCGGCGCCGGAGTTCGTTCGCGTGGCGGCGGATAAGCAACGGACATGCGAGGTGCTGGCGGCTGCGGGCGTGTCTGTGCCGAGCGGCCGGTTGCTGGACTCCGATGAGCCGTTGCCGTCGGACATTCAATACCCGGCCGTGCTCAAGCCGGTAAATGGCGCCGGGTCCCAAGATACGTATATGGTGACCGGGCCGTATGATGCGCCTCCCGCGTATGCGTGGCCGCGAAGGCTGGAGAGTTATGTGCCAGGCTTGGCGGCGAGTGTGGCTGTACTGTGCGGGCCCACCGGGCGAGTTCCGCTGGCGCCCTGCAAACAGCGGATCTCTGAAGATGGCAGGTTTCGATATTTGGGCGGCGAGTTACCGCTTGGCGCTGGTTTGGCGGAACGTGCGCGTCGGTTGGCCGAGCGAGCAGTCACTGCAATGCCAATAGCCGTGGGTTACGTTGGCGTCGATCTGGTTTTAGGCCGCGAGCCGGACGGATCACAAGACGCAGTGATCGAGATCAACCCGCGGCTAACAACTTCGTACGTCGGTCTACGCACGGCAGCGACCAGCAATTTGGCCGAATCGATGTGGCGTATTGCGCAGGGCGAGTTGCAGCCTATCGAGTTTTCCGATCGTGCGATCGAATTCGACGCAAGTGGGAATGTGAGTTATCTGCGATGAGTTGGCTCGGAGTCGATATTGGGGGCGCGAATCTGAAGGTGGCCGACGGTCATGGTTGGGCCGAATCGGTGCCATTTCCGCTTTGGCGAAATCCCGAAGGATTGGCCGAGGCGCTGAGCCCACTCGTTGATGGAGCTCCGCCGTCGGACCGATTGGCCGTTACGATGACGGGCGAGTTATGTGATTGCTTTTGCAGCAAGGCGGACGGTGTTCGGCATATCTTGTCTGCTGTCCAGCAGATTGCTCGCCACCGCGACGTGCGCGTTTATCTTGTCGACGGCCGATTGGTTTCGCTCGCTGAGGCGTACGAGGTGCCTCAGCTCGCGGCGGCCAGCAATTGGCATGCGTTGGCACAGTTCGCGTGCCGATTCGTATCGGGGCGCACAGGACTGTTGATCGACGTTGGCTCTACGACGACCGACGTCATTCCGCTCATTGATTGCGTAGTTGCGGCGCGCGGGCGCAATGACACGGAGCGGCTGTTATACCAGGAGTTGCTTTATCGCGGCGTCGGCCGGACGCCGATTTGCGCGGTGGTTGATTCGTTGCCGTTGCGCGGGAACCTGTGCCCGATCGCCGCAGAAGTTTTTTCGACGACGGCTGACGCGTATGTACTCACAGGCGAATTGCCAGAGGATCCGAATGCGAATTGGACCGCGGACGGCCGGCCGTTAACGAAAGAATGTTCGCAGCAGCGGTTGGCACGGCAGCTATGCGCGGACGCCTCCGATCTTGCTGCAGATGATTTGAAGAAATTCGCGATTGCAGTTCGCGATTCCCAAATTAGCCAGCTGATGCAGTCGATTAGGGCGGCGACGGCGCGGTTCGCCGAGCGCCCGTCAACGTGTGTCTTAAGTGGGGCAGGCGAGTTCCTTGCTAGAGTCGTCGCTGGACAAGTGTGCGACGGTTGCGGCGTGATCTCCTTGGGGAAGGAAATAGGATTTTGCGCCAGTCAGTGTGGGCCATCCCATGCACTAGCGGTGCTAGCAGCGGAAGACGAGGTTCGACTCCCAATATTCTAAACTCACCCCCCAAAGGAGGTTGTGAGGAGTAAAAATGGGCTAGATACTTAGCACGCCAGCGTACAAAACTCTACCAAACCTTGAAATCCATGCGTAAACGTTGACCTCGGTGTGGGATCAAGTACAATCGGCAGAAGTAACTTCACATAGGCAAATTCCCAAATTAGAAGGCAAGCTAATTAATCGCTGGCGCAGCTTGGGATAACGAGAGGCGACGAATTTAAGAACAACGATTGAACTCTTTTAGCGCAAGGATTCCGACTGAGCGCACGAAGGTTTCAATCGTTGTTTTTTTGACGGCAAGAAGATTTGCCAGACAGATTTTTAGACGTTTGCTGTCAGAGCAACGTGGTTCGTGTGATTCTAAAGGGGTAACAAGAATCGCACCCTGGTTGAGGCGGAGTAAGAACTAATGAAGTTGACACCTACGGCATTATTTCGCGGCCTTGCCGCGTGCGCCCTCCTTTTTGTGGCCGTGTCTGCGACACAGGCTGGCACAATCATCAAACTTAATTTAGGTGGCGTTGGCCCCGATGTCGGGATGGGGGCGCCTGCCGGACTACCAGCCGGTGTTCTTGGAACCGTCGACCAAACGGGCGGCGCATCCCCGGCTGGCGATCAACTCACGGATATTGAGTACACGGGCTTCCTGAATTTTATTCCGGATCTCAACACGAACACGGCGTCGTTTAGCCTGAACGGTCTTAATGCGTTCGGCGCAGCAAATGTGTTTGGATCGTTGGTGATTCAGAATTACACGGGCGGCGTGTTCAGCCTCTACGATCCTGCGGACAACTTGTTACTGCAGGGACCGATGGGCGCTAGCGCGCTGTCGGGTGTAGTGGGTCCTCCTGGAACCGGTGCATTGTTTACGACGTCGCTTACAACTGTAACTGGCGGTTCGTTGGCTTCAATGATTTTGCCGGGAAGCGTGTCATTGTCGATGAACATGACCAACGTAAATGGCGGGAATGGGTTTGTGGTTCCCGGTGGTGGTCCGCAACTAAACTCTTTCCTGTCAGATGCGAGTATCAACATTGCGGCTGAGCAGGTTCCAGAGCCGGCTTCCTTGCTGCTGCTGGGATTTGGCTCGGCCCTGGCAATGGCTTTCGGCCGGCGGCGTGCCGAATAGTCCCTTCTGCCGTGTCGTTAGAAACGATTCAAAGCGGATTCCTAATAATCCTCAGTCACCCTCTCCCATCCGGAGAGGGTGATTTTTTTTAGAAACGATCGAGGGTATCGATCCAGCGAGCAATTTGGTTGCGCTCCTCATCGGAAAGTTGCCCGGTGGCGCTCGCGGTCGTGATGGTCACGACGTTGTGGCCGGCATCGGCGAACTTGTGCAGGCCGAGCGAGATGGGGGCGGCCGATTCTTTGTTAGCCGGTAATGCTGCGAAAATCGCCAGCCGCTGCGACGGCTCGTTCGGCGGGACGCGCAAGGGTCGGGGAAGCGGCGTGGCCGAAGTGGCGACGCCGTGGAACAGGTCGCGACTGGAAAACGCGAATGGCCAGGCTAAGGCGCCGCCTTTTCCTTGGCCAAAGACGACGAGGCGATGCGGATCGATCTTGTATTGCGCGACAACTCGCTCGGCGAGGCGGCGCAAGTACTCAATCTCGGGACGCTCCCATTGATCCTTTCCGGACGGTGTCGGGACAATCAGGAGGATGCCGTCTCGGTCGCAAATGGTTTGCCAGTCGCGGATCGTGTCGTCGGGTTTGCTCTCGGTCGGAGACCCTAGCCAAAGCAGTACGGCTTGAGGTTGACCGGCCTCGTGCGAAGCAGGAACGTAGATGCGGCACTTGTTAGGGAATTCTGGGAGCTTGAGGTCGCGAGCCTCACCGGGTGCCGCTTTTTCAGTTGTATCGGTGGGGACAGACGCCTGCGCGTGAGCGGATGGCAAGGCGCCAGGGATGTTCGCAGGCAGCCGCGCGGCAGTGAGGGTTACCTCCTTCGATTCGTCGCCGCGAGTTAGTTTCACCAGCGTCTTGTTGCCCGGTGCGAGACTATTAACCGCATTGATCGCGTCGTCGATCGAGGCGACTTTGGATTCACTGATGTTCGTGATGCGATCGCCGACTTGAATGCCCGCTTCCGCCGCGGGGCTGCCATCGTAGACCATTCGGACAACTACGCCCTTCTCGGCGGATTGGGATTTGTTGTCGTCTTTCGGCGCCTTCTCTTTGCCTTCGCCGGATTTGTCAGTCGATTTTTGCTTGTCATTGCCATCGTTTGGTTTTTTGTCCGTCGAAGCTGGCGGCTCGATAGCTGGCCGCATCGGCAACAGGCCGAGGAAAGCGTGGCGGAACGGAGGTAATTCTCCAGCGAGCTTCAAAGTGCGCTCGATACGTTCCTTACCGCGCATGACGACGACGCGGGCTTCATCGCCGCCATAGGCTGTGCCGAGGGCGAATCGCAGATCGGTTTGAGTTTTGATTGGTTTGCCGTTGAGCTCGATGATTCGGTCGCCTTTTTTGAGTCCGGCCTGCCCGGCGGGAGCATCTGGACGGACCGCGGCCAGTTCAGCAGGAGACGAGTGCGCGTTCTTTGGGGACATGCCGATGCCCAGGAGCCCGGGCCGCTGGTCTTCGCCTTTTTTCATTTTTTCGATGCGATCTGCGAGGTCAGTGAGGGGCACGGCGAAACCGATGCCCGAGTCGTACCACTCAGTGCCGGCGACTTCGCTGGCTGCTTGCGGGGACATCGGCACGATAACGCCAAGCACACGGCCGCGGATATCGACAAGCGGACCGCCGTAGTTGGCCAGCGAGACATCGGCGTCGGTTTGAATCGCTTTACCGAACATGCGGCCCAAAGCGCTGATGATACCGACCGTGACATTTGTCTTGTCTGGGCGATACGTTCGACCGACCGCAACTGCCCATTGGCCGGGGCGTAAATCAGCGACCGGAGCCATCGTGGGAACCGGCAAATCACCGACACCGTTTGCCTTAAGGAGCACCAGCATGCGGCTGTGGTCTGTCGCGACGAGTTCTGCCGGAGTTTGCTTGCCTGAGGCAAATGTGATGAGGATCGACGCCGGTTGCTGAGCGAAATTGAACGCGCTGGAAATGATATAGCCGTCGGGCGAGATGATGAGGCCGGTTGTGGGGCCATCGGCGAGGATGGTGTTTTCGACGGAATCGAAGCCGCCAATCGTGCGGATTTGCACGACCGAAGGAGCGACGGTTTCAGCAGCCGCTTTGAGAGCGGCTTCTTCGCGAGTTTCGAGCGATTCTTCGGCGAAGGCGTTGAGGGGAAATGCAAAATGCAAAATGCAAAATGTAAAACTCAGGATGCAGAAGCACAATATTTTGCCTTTTGCATTCTGAACGTCGGAATTCGTCACGTCTTAGTTTTCCTTAACGGGCTTCTCTTTCGGTGGTGTTTCCTTCGCCGGTGGTTCTGCTGGCTTGGCCTTAAGCGTGACTTCGAGAAACTGTTCGCCGCGAAGCACACCGACGCGGACGGTCGCATCATGTTCGAGGCGCTCGATCGATTGGACGGCCTGACGGCAGGAGCTGGCCACTTGGGAATCGATCATGACGACGAGGTCGTCGGGCCGAAGCCCGGCGGCAGCGGCCGGCGAATTCGCGACGATTCGGTCGACGTAAGGCGGTGTACGGGTGACGACATCGGGGACCAATACGATGCCGAGGGTGGCAAGAGTCAGCGGGTTTGCCGGACGGTCGGCTTCCTTCAACTCGGCTCGCGTGAACCGGCCGGCGAGCATGTCTTCGACCGTGGGTGCGAAGGCAGCGACTGGAAGCGCGTAGCTGAGCCACGTGTCCGTGAGGTTGCTGCGAAGCTCTTTGCCGAGCATACCGAGAAGGCGGCCCTGCGAATCGGTGAGGGCGCCACCGGCCGCACCGGGATTATTGGCCGAGGCATCGACGACATAGACGTTTCCGTGAAAGTTTGTCGTGTAGGAGCCCCGCCGGGCTTCCAGTGGAGCGACGGCAGACACGACGCCGTGCAGCACGCTGACGGGCTCCTCGCCGGCGGCGATGCCGAACAAGTTGCTGAAAGCAAGCACTCGCGAACCCGCGTCGGCTGTTACAGCGGACGATAGGTCGAAATGCGGAACGTCGTCGCTGCCCGGATCGAATTTGAGTACCGCGATCTCAGTCAGCGGATCGGCGGCGACTTGCTGAGCTGTGAAGCGCCGGCCGTCGTCGAGGACGACGCTGACTTCATCGGAATCGAGGACGTAGCTCGAAACGGTGAGGACGTGGCCTTTGCCGGAGATCAGAATGCCGCTTTGATAGTGTTCGAGGCCCCTGATGCCGCCGGCGCCGTAAATTTTCACAACTTTCGGTTGCACCTGGCGGGCGACCCCGGTGAAAGACGCCGCGCCGTCGCTGGCCCGCGCGACGCCCGCCCCGGCGAGGAGGCAAGCGAGGGCAGTCGCAACGGCGCGGACGTTTTTCCGAAATGTGACGCTGACCGTTGACATTACTTTTTCGTTTCTTTAGCGGCGGGCGCGTTGCCAGCGGACCAATCGTACGACGATACTTTGATGTCTGCAAATACGTCGTCGCCATGGCGGACGGTCCAGTGGAACGGGAGCGATCGGCCGTCGACCTGGCGGATGTCGTCGAAATAAATTTCGCAGGGGTCTTCGTCGTCGGCAACGCGAAGTTCGACCCCTGTGCAGTCGCCTTTGACCGGGTCGAAATAGAAGCGGCTTTCAACGCCGGACGTAGTACCAACGAGAACGTCCGAAATCTTGTCATCAATATTCCAGGGCATCGTGCCCAGGTAGTAAACGTCGCCGAAGCGATGAGGGCCCAGCAGGAGCAGCCGTTGCCAGAGGTGCAGGGCGGCGAGGAGGCCGCCGGAGCGGGCGGGACTCGTGGTCTCAGTGAGCGATGGGCCGAACTCGGCTCCCGATTGGCCGTCAGGCATTACGATGTCGCCCTTCTTCTCGGTGAGCGTGATGGCGACGTCGCCGCCCGCGGCGGTCTTGCCAGCGATCTTCCAGTTCCAGCCAGTTTCGGCGAAATCGCCGTGCGCTAGATAGGCGTTCCAGACTCGCTGTTGGTTGTATCGATTGAACCAGTAGTTGGTGTAGCCGGGCGATTCTTCGTAGTATTGCCGCACGGCCTTGGGAAGTTTGGCTTTTGGTTTGGCGGCGCGCGCTTTACGGGGCTGGGGTTGCCGCTGGTCACCCGGCTTAGGTTCATCGCCGGGTTTCTTGGGCGAGCCGGGGATTTCTGGCGGCTTCTTGTCGCCGGGTTTGGGTTCCTTGCCAGGTCGTGGACGTTCGGGCCGCTCTTTCTCTTCACTCGTTAGTGCTTCGAGTTCGCCGGCGCGGTGCATGGCCGCCAAGCGGACACGAATGTCGAACTCCTTACCGTCGCGTCGGTATGTAAGTGGCACACGCCAATCGTTCGGGTACGTGCCGAGTGCGTTCTTAAAGGCGTTCGTCGATGCGATTTCGCGACCGCCAAAGCGGATGATTTCGTCGCCGTACCGAAGCCCGCGACGGTAAGCGTCGCTGTCGTCGAGGATGTCGTCGACCACCACACGTCGTTTGGAGTCGGTCGACACGGTGGCGCCGAGTGAGGCGTGGTCGACCATGCGACCGCTTTTTAACAGGCCGATGAAGCGCTTGATTTGATTGATTGAAATGGCATAGCCGACGCCGACGTTGACGCGGCCGCGCTTTTCGAACGAGCCACGGCCGTTGATGCCGATTAGTTTCCCGTCAGAGTCGAACATCGGGCCGCCCGAATTGCCCGGATTGATGGCCGCGTCGGTTTGCAGGCAGTCGGCGTATTCGAGCAACGTGCCGGACGGATATTGGTAGCGGTGTACGCCGGAGAGGATGCCATACGTGACTGTTGGTTTGAAGTCTTCAGCGAGCAGGAACGGGTTGCCGACGACATAGACCCACTGACCGATCCGGCATGTGTCGCTGTCACCGATCGTAGCAGTAGGAAATTCGCTTTTGCCCAGGAGCTTGATGACCGCTACGTCGCCGCTGGGATCGAGGCCGACGAGGACGGCGTCAACGAACCGGCCATCGGACAGGCCGCATTTCATCGCGGCGCCGGTCCCGCCGGCGACGTGGAAATTGGTCAGTGCGTAGCCATCGGGCGAGATAATGACCCCGGAGCCACCGCCCTGGCCGTTGGGATCGAAGATGGCGATTGTGGGCAGAGAAATGCGAGCGATGGTTTCAACGCGAGCAGATTCGGCAGCGAGAACGGAGGGATCGGGATCGGAGGCGAGGGCGGGAATCTGAGCGAGCGCTGTTAATAGAAGCAGTAAGGCAGAGAGAATCGATTTCGGATTTCGGATTTCGGAATGTGGGTTGAAATGCATAATCCGCAATCCACAATCCACAGTCCGCAATTTTGCTTTTCGCCTTCTCACTTGGCGATCCTCGCATCGCAGAGGTTGAGCCAATCGCCTGTGTCGAGATTCTGGCCGTAGTCGACGACGATCTTCAGTCGCTTCACGTTCGCGATATCGAGTTGAATTGGCTGGGGCGGTTGGTCGCCGGCAACTTCGGTTTCGACGAGTACGCGATCGTCGCCCAAGATCGAGAGACGCACATTTCCGGCGGAGCTCGTGGACGGATCGATGCCTGCCGTAGTGACAAAGCGTTGGAACCCGGCCGGGAGGCGATAGACGATTTCAGTGCGGCTGCGGATTGCCAGGCCCTTGGAGAACGTACGGGTGGCGGCCTGAGCGGTGGGCGAATCGCTCTCTTTCATCAGCAGCGAGAGCGGGCAGCCGAATGCGGATTTGTCGCGGCGCGGTTTACCGTATTCAGCGGCAAGAGTTGCCGAGGCGGTTAGGCCGATGAAGGGAGCCCAATTCGACGAGGCCGGCTCGATGTCGCTCAGGTACATCAACTTGCCAGCGGAGAAATCGGCCAACGAGATGTCACTGACAGGCCAGGTTACTTTGACGCCGGCTGCGGTCGTGAGTTCCAGGACTGAATCTTTGAGTTCAATGTGCGCGGCACTGATTTTCAAACCCGAGCGGCCTTGGATCGACGCTTTGGGCTCCTCCTTCATGCGGCGATCGGGGCGATGGTAAATCGCGCCGGCGATTTTTGCCCGATCCACACGTTGAGTATCGCCGTCGAGTTTGAAGTCGATTTTATCGTCGGAAATGTCGCCCATTACGCCTTCAGCGTAGTCGAGGCTCTTGCCATCTTTTTTGAGTACGGCGATGACGTCACTGGCGAGGTTTTGGCGACGCATTTCGTCCCACTGCGCGGAGAGGGGGCCATCCAATTGCCGGAGGCGGACCACAGCTACTTGCGCGATTGGCAACGTCAGCGGCCTGTCGACCGAAGCGTCGGGAGCTGCGAGCGACAGTTTTGCGTCGGAATTTTCGACGTGGATTGTCTTGATGGGAAGGATCGAGCCATCGATCAGTTCCACGGTACCAGTCATTTTGTCGGCAGCAGGCGGAGCATTCGTCGAGGACTCCCAGCGGAGCGAAAGCAGCTGATTGGTGGGGATTTGTTGATCGCCCGCTGACGTTTTCAGGTGTAGTTCGTCCCCGCCCCACTGTTGTAAATCACCGGCTACGGTCGTGCCGTCGAGCTTGGTTGCCGAGACGTTGGCGGCTGTGGTAATTCGAGCCGGCGCAATCAATGCGAAGACGCAAGCGGCGGGTAACAGCAAACAAAAGAAGGGAGGCGATTGTCGGCGGATCATGGGTGATCGGCCGACTCCTCGGCCGCTAAACGGCGAAAATATTCTTCAATGACTTCGCGGTAATGGGACGGAAACTCGCGGCCGATTTCCTGCATGGCTTTTTCGCGATCTTTGTCGTTGAGGTTGCCCCAATTCGTGCCGCGACCGATATCCTTCTGTTCGACTTTGCCAGGGCCTTTTAGTTCGGCAATTCGGCTATCCTGCATCGGCGTGGTGGGCGGTGTTTTCGCCGAGCCGGCGGCCGATTTGGATTGTTGTTGCTGCGCTTGATCTTCGGCCTTCTTGATCAATTTGTCGAGGGACTCGATGACGCCCTTTTCGACTCCTTGCACACGCTCGCCCGGTCGGCCCTGGGCCAGACGGCGGCGGACGTCTTCCATCCGGCGCGAAATATGGTCGAGCGAATCGTCTTTCAGGCCTTCCATGTCGTGCCGCATCAGGTCGGCCAGTTTCTGGTAGCGGGTCGGCAGTTTTTCCTGACCTTCGAGCAGTTGGCCAATTGCCGTATCGGCCTTATCGGCTTGGACGAGTTGATGATGGGCAATGGCGCGATAGAACAGGAGTGACTCGGGCGAAGCGACCTGCTCTGTCGTGAGCCCATCGGTCCAGGCGATTGCTTCGTCGTAGTAGCCCTGTTGGACGAGCCAGCGGGCCAGGTAGAGACGCATGTTGCGGCTGACGAACTCAGGCGTTTCGCTGTCGGCCAACCAGGAGAACTCGGGTAGCTTGTGGCCGCGGTCGCTGGTTGTTGAGCAGAACGTGACCAGCTCGGCGACTTGTTCGTCGGCCTTGGCCAATGATTGGGCGAGGCGTTCTAACAGGTCGGTGCCCGTCTGTTCGCCTGCCGTTCGCCAACGATTGCGGACTTCAGTTTGGACTTCCGGCGAGATGTCGGACGACTTGAGGTATTCGTCGAGGCTCGTGCGGACAGCCTCGGCTTTTACCGGTTGCCAGGATGGATCTTGAGCCGGGTCAGTGCCGGCGTAGGCGGCCGCCGCGGCAATGGGGATTAATAGTGAGAGAGCGAGCAAGCGGCGGATGCTTCGTTTCGTCATAGGGAGAACCGTGAGCAAGAATCTGCGATAGGGCAATAAGTCGCCTACCGTGCCGCCGCAACTAACATACCTTAATTATTCACCGTTTACGCAATATGTCCAACTAATGTTTGTTTACGCATAAATGTCATCGGAATATTGCCCAAATAGCCACGAGGTTTCGGGATGGACGCCTTATTTCTCTCCAAGGGCTGCTCGTTTCCGCGGCGAGTCGACTGCCTGGGGGGAATGTTCTGGTATTCTGCCACGAGTCAGGGTGAAATTGAAACCTCAATCATTGCGGCCATGCTGAAGATCTGCGGCGGCCTTATAAACGCGTTGTTGGCGGTCGGCGAGGCCATCGAGGGCCTTTAGCAAATCGGGCGTTTCGGCCTGATCTCCTTGAATCATGTCGCCGTAGATCTTCGTGCGGGTGTTGATTCGCATTTGCAGCGAGCGGATCATCTTGAGCTCAGCAATTTTGTCGACCAGGGAGTCGTCGTCGGGCTGGCCGGCGGACGGTTGCTGGCCTGGAGGTGTGCGTTTCTTTTCCAGGTCCTTGCGCGACTGTTCGAAGGCGGCGATGGTTTCTTCGAGCGCGGCAATGATGTCCTTTTCCAACCCCTGCGTGATCTTTTCGACTTTGAGGGCAGCCAGGCGTTCGGTGACTTGTTGCATGTCGTCGCGCATTTGCTCGATGGCTTCAGGGAAGGCCACAGACGAGCCGTCGTCATGCAGGAGCAGCAGGGCCTTACGGACCTCGTCGACGATTTGCGATTCCTGCCGGCTGAGGCGGGCAGCTTCGATTTCGTGGTCGTGGGTGCGTTGGGCCTCCGGCACTTTGTCGACTCGAACAGTTCCCTCGTAGACAGCGTTTTGTAGTTCGAGCATTTTGCGGAAGCGGGCTGCGAGCTGAGTAAGCGTGCGCTCCAGCTCTTCTTCGCGGAGCTGGCGAAGAATGCGCTCGAGCTCAGCTTTGGCCTGCTCCAGTTCTTTGATTGCTTTTATCTGTTGGTCAGCTGCTCCCTTGCGGATGGACTCTTCGATTTTCTTGGTTGCCTCTTCCATTCGCTGCTGAGCGTCGCGGAGCTTCTTGGCGGCGCGATCGGCTGGTTCTTGCGGCTGCGGCGGCTGCTGCGCTTGGTCTTTGTTTTCGTCATCTGAAGGCGAGCCCGGTTTGCCTTGAGATGGCGGTGAGTCTGATGGAGGCGAGTCGCTTGGTTTTGCTGGCTTGCCTGAGGACGGCTCGCCTTCTCCCGGTTTTGATTTGGACGGCTGAGGTTTGCCAACGTCCGCCGGCTTGCCGGGTTTGGATTTGTCACCGGGCTTAGATGCATCGTCAGGCTTAGACGATTCGCCTGGTTTTGGCGCGTCTTTATCTGCCTTCTGCTTATCGTCGGATTTTTGTTTATCTTTATCGCCAACCTTGGGCTTCTGCTTATCGTCGGATTTCGGTTTTTCTTTTTCGTCGTTCTTCGGCTGATCTTTATCTCCAGCCTTCGGCGGTTTTTCGCTAGCAGGCGTTTTATCGCCATCGGTCTTGGAGATGTCGCCACTGAGTTTGCCGGTATCGGTGGCGATTTTCAGTTGATCGCCACCCACGCCTTTCAGCTCGTCGCCGCCTTCGGTGCGAGCGCGGACACCTTTTTGCATGCGTATCAGGCGGTCGACTTGCTTTATGTAGTTCTTGATCCGATCGCGTTGCGAAGAGAGTTCCTTGTCACGGTCTGCTTTGAGCAAGAGAGCTAGGAGCCCGTCGAGTTCTTTCTGAAGTTCGGTTTGGTTGGTTGCCGCGGCCGAAAGGCGCTCGTCTTGCAACAGTTTGACGATGGATTCGAAACGCGTGTTAACGTCTTGTTCGCGGCTTTGGGCGATTGCCTCGCGCAACAGCTTGGCCCGGCGCGGGTCGGTCGGGGCTGACAATTCAGCGAGCCGGCCAATGACTTCTTCCAAACGTTTAAAACGATCGGCAAGGCGGGCCTGCTCGACAGAAAGCTGATCGGTGGCAGGCGACTTGGATTTGTCGGCAGGTTTCGACTTCTCTTTGGCGTCTGCAGCTGGAGGCGACGCGGGATCAGCGACCGGAGTCTCGGGAGGCAGCGTACCGTCGTTCGGTGTGGGCGGCGCCTGGCAATAGGCGCTCGCTGCCAGGGACAAGAGGAGCGTCGCCGTGCAGCATAAGTGGCGAATGCTTTTCATGGAAATGACGCTTTGGCTAACTGGCAATTGCGGACGGTTATTCTTGAAACAGGCTGCGAAGGCGATCTTTTTGTTGCTCTTTGGTGCGTCTGTTGATTTGATCCTGATCGGAAATTATGTCGCGGAGGAGCGTCACAACTTCGTTGTAGGTCTCCAATTCGAGCATGCGGTCTAGTACGCGTCGCATTTCCACCAGAAGTTGATCCGCCAGTGTGATCGACTTTTTTAGTTCGGTCGCGGAGGCGGCCGGGTCCTCGATGTGCTCCTCCACCAATTTTAGCTGCGCGCTAAGTTGCGGCATACGCTGCTGTGCAATTTGATGCAGCGGACGGGCGATTTGTTCCCCTAAGCGGGTTTTCAAATCGGAATTATCGATGCGATTGTTGGCGAGTTCCTCCCCTAGGTCGTCGAATGCTTCTGCGACACCCGCGGTTTCGTCCGTCGATTGGACCACGTTTTGCAAAGAGCCGGACACGCGAAGGCGGGTACGCGTAAGTGCGTGTTCGACGCTTGATGCCGGGGAAGCAGGTTCTGGCTTGCTAGCTACATCCGGTTTCTTAGTTGGCGCGATGGCTGGCGGTTTTGGTGGTGCGGGGCCTGCTTCATCGGAGCCGACGCGACTGAGTAAGTTGCGGGTGTCACTTAATTTGTCATAGATTGCTTGGAACCGTTGGCGGAGTGCGAGTTCGCGCCGTTCGAGCAGCGCCAGAAGATCGGCCGGAGTGACGACGTCGAGCGTGAACTGTTGGCTGCTCCCGGCGTGAGCCGGTGGTGTTTTCGAGGGCAGCTTCTGTGCGTCCAAGTTGTATTGATCCGCCGCCTTGAGCGAGAGCGTCAGTCGCTGCTTGGGTTTCAGCTCGATCGCCCGCTTGCCAGTGGTCGGGTCGACAGCGCGAGTGTCGAACGAATCGAATTTGTCGAGAGCAGGCTGACCGCGCGATTGTTGGGTGAGGGGCCGCGTAACGGCAGGACTTGAATCGATTTGATATTCGAACCAGGCTCGATCCAGGGCATAGTCATCGGTGATCTTGCCGACCACGGGCAGCAAGGCATCGGGCGTGATTGCGGTGCTGATGCCGGAGAGACGGACGGCAACTTGAGGGACTTCGTCGCGCACGGCGGAAATCGAGACCCGATACGGTTCGCGGGTAGCGACGCCGTCGGTGTCGGTAACGTTCACGAGGAGCACGTCGTCGGCCGTGAGAATACCGTAGTCGTAGTCGAGTTTTTGCGGGCCGTTGTTGGCGAGCGTGAGATTAATTTCTTTCTTGTCTTTGGCCGCATGCACGTGGGCCGCCGAGAGCGGCTTGGTGGAATTGGCATGAAGCGTGAGCCGGGTGCCTTCGGGAATTCGGATACCGCCGGTGACTGGCAGACGCCGAGGCTGGCGGGATAAGTACTCGGGGTAGACACATTCGAGCTCGATCGCGGCCAGCTCGGGCCGGTCGACGACTTGCAAGTGCAGGTCGCGGACGCGGTCGTCGCCGCCGACAACGTCGAAGTCCATGTCACCGATGACGTGTTTGAACTCGTAGCGGAAGAGCTGATAATCGTCGCGACTCGCGGCAGCTTCGCCGACGCGAGTTAGTGTGTCGCGGCCACGACGGCCATCGGCGAGGCGGTAGCGGATTTCAACTTCATTCGGCACGACGTAGCCGGCGGTGCTGGCGTGGACGAGCAACTCGAAGTCGTCGTCCTGAGCTAATTTGTGGGTTCGTTCGCCGCTTGCGCTCTGTGGAAAGCCGACGACTTCCAAATGGACGCGCCGGGGCCAAGGGGTCTCGTCGAGGGCGATTCGCTTGAGCCAGAAGCCGAAGACATCGTTCGAGAAAACTGCGAACGCGAGAAGCGAAGCGATCAGCACAGCAGCAGTCGCTATCGCTCGGAATAAAGGGCGACGGTTGAATAGGTCTTTCGGATTGACGGCCGCGATTGCGGCGCCGGCTTCCTCGTTCGTCTTGGCGATCAGATCGGGATGGTAAGCGGCCGCATGTGCGGGGATCGACGCAACGTCGACGGCGGTGATAACGTGATCTTTGAGCGCCGGGAAACGTCGCTCTAGTAATACTGCTGCCGTGGTGTCGGAGACTGGGACAAAGATGCGGCGAAGCAGGTAGCGGTAACACACGTAGCCAGCAAGACCGCCGGAAACGATCAGGCCGATGCGGCGAATCGTTGGCGATGGCTCGAAAAGCCAGTCGGCAGCCAGACCAAGCCAGAATATCAGGCCGACCGCGATGATCGTGATCGCGACGCCCTGGACCCAGACGTACGCGCGAATGCGACGGCGCACGGCGTCGAGCGTGCGACGAACGCTTGTCGGTAGTCCAGGAGTGGTGGTTGGGTCGGGCATGTTGTCGACGCGCTCCGCTGCGCGTCGCGGTTAAATGTGATTCAGGCCAAGCGATTTAGGCGGCGCACGATCCATTCGATGAACAACGAGCCGGCGATAATTCCCAGGAGCCAGCTCATTTGGGCGCGAGCGAAATCTTTGTCGGGAGCGCCTTTGACGAGCTTAATTTCCGCGCGGCTTTTTATTGCCTGGCTCAGGGGTGGCGTGGACTTGTCGCCGCGGATCGCGGTTTCCAAATTGCGATAATAAATTCCGCCGGTTTCTTTCGTGATCGACGCGAGGAGGGGGTCGTTCCGCTCGGCATGTGTGCGTTCGCGATCAGGGACGCGAACTTGAATGTATTTGCTCAGCGGCTCTTCATTGCCGTCGGGGATGGGGAGAGCGATCTGGTACGTGCCTTCTTGCATCACGGTGGCCTGGCCGATGTACATGCCAGGTTTGTCAGCGACGGCCGTGAGTTTTATGGGCTCGCCAGTGCCGTCGGGGCGGAGCAGTTGGGCGGGAACACCGGTGTCGGTGAGAGGCTTGTGTTGCGCGTCGGACAGGCGAGCCCGCACGACGACAGGCTCGCCGAGTTCGTAGCGGTCTCGTTCGACCAACAGCGCGCCGCGCGATGAGCCGCGGAGAATTCGGCCTTTCCAGCACATTGGGATCCTAAGCTTAGAATTCCACGTGGACAAGTTGTCG